>ERZ773359.2694-NODE-2694-length-21898-cov-5.088083_pt1 | contig 21898 bp, 17 predicted proteins | sample MGYA00374955_ERZ773359 | MGnify/ENA primary metagenome ERZ773359 (study PRJEB29098, sample SAMN04486028) | biogas fermenter metagenome | study: EMG produced TPA metagenomics assembly of the Biogas fermentation microbial communities from Germany - Plant 4 DNA1...
CAGTGATATTTACAGCAGCTCCAATTCTTATCAAAATCATAGTGCCTCTTCCATTAAAATCGATCTGAGAGGCAAGGCCAGAGAATTAATGAGAAATATTGCCCATGATTTTGCCAGAGACCTGGAGTCCATAAAGAGGGGAGAGAGGGATAGGGCAGAGGTTTTTGTCGAGTTTCTTTCCACTCCTACTGGAGCAAGTATAGAGATAGATGGAATTTATTATGGGAGTACACCTACCAGAATTCCGGTCAGCAAGGGAGTACATAGAGTGGTTATCAGCATGGGCGGCTATGAGACCTGGGATAAGATGGTGAACTTCCATGAGGGACTTGTTGTCAATGTAAATTTGGGCTTAAAGGAGGAGAAAGTAGAAAATGAAGATAAATAATCCTAAAGTAATTTTAATGACCATACTGTTCTTTACAATATTTTTCTCAGTACCTGTTCTGGCAGATGATCCCCTGGTAGCTGTCCTTCCCTTTCAGGAAGGGGATTTGCTCTGGAAAGGCTTCAGGGCAGATGAGATATTAAATGGTATTACTCAACATGTTACTGATAAGCTGGTGAAAAAGGATAAGATCAGGGTGATTGAAAGGAACAGGATTGCCGAGATAATAAAGGAACAGGATTTTGGCCAGAGCGGCAGGATTGATCCGGCTACAGCTGCAGAGATTGGCCGGATACTCGGTGTAGACTACCTGATTATGGGTACTGTAACCCATATGGATGTGAAGGAAGAGGGCGGAATAAGGATCGGGCCATTAAGTATTACCGGCCTGAAGGCAACTATCGTTTTGAGCGGCAGGGTTGTAGACAGCACTACAGGAGAAATAGTTGATTCTATCCGCGGTGAGGCAGATGTAACTGATGCCTCCATCAGCCTGTCCCAGCTGAAGGAAATCTCCTTTGGTACAAAGGCCTTTGCCGATTCTGCCCTGGGTAAATGTATTGATCAGGCTACTTCAAATTTTGTAGATAATATAAATCCTGACAGACTGAAACCGGCAGAAAAGGACCGTAAAGAGGGTGTTGTCCTGAAGATTCTCGGTGACAGATTGATCATAAATATCGGGGCAAATAAGGGATTACAGAGAAATCAGGTCGGTGAATTAATCCGCCTGATAGAGATTACAGGGCTCAGTGAACCTGTCAGGCTGCCTATAGGAAGAGTAAAGATCTTCAGTGTAGATAATGAGGCAGCCATCCTGGAGGTTGTGGAGCTTTATGACCGTAGCGAAATCCCCCAGGAGGGTGATGCTGTTTTATTTTAGATCCTTTTTCAGGGATAGGAAAGATTGCTCCTGGAGATTTATAAATATATATAGGTAAAAAAATTATGTATAAAAAAGCACGCAAAAATTTTACCGTTAAACTTGACAGCTGGAATTGATAATGCTATAATACATATTGTCACAGTCCTGGTACTGTGATTCGCCGGGGTGGCGGAATAGGCAGACGCATCGGACTTAAAATCCGGTGGGTATCACATACCCGTGCCGGTTCGAGCCCGGCTCCCGGCACCAGCTTAATAGTTTTCCTTTAATGTGTGGGTATAGCTCAGTTGGCTAGAGCGCTACGTTGACATCGTAGAGGCCAGCGGTTCGAGTCCGTTTACCCACACCATTTTTTTACAGGACCTTCCGGGTCCTTTTTTTCTTGCCAGATATCACAAGCGTCTTATCTGTATACAAAAATTATTTCTTTCATATAATAATTGTAACAGGGAGTGATGAATATGGGGATAATAATCTCTACTCTGGATTTTCCGGAAGAGATTAAGAATAGATTGCAGGATCAGCATAACGCTGGTCTTATTTTTGACGAATTAAGCGGTAAGGACTATACAGCCTTTAAAATAGATTTTATACAGAAGAAACAGGAGTCATTGGAGGAACTGGCCGATATTATCGCCGATATTGTCATTGAATATTTGAAGAAAAAATTTGTAAACAATATAATCAGAAATAGGTATCAGGAATTTACCCTGGCGGAACAAAATATTATCCAGGAGATGACTATAGATTATTTAGATAAATTACTGGAGAAAAATAAGGGCCAGGGGAATATCCTGAGCAAAGAAGAGATAGTAAAAAAGATCTTAAATTATTTTCATCAGAGTGAAAGCCTGAACCTGGAAGGTTTTGTCCGTTTCCGCTTGAAGGATATCATCAATGAGCTGGAAATGGCTATAGAGCTGTCAGTGGATGATTTCATCATCCAGAAGGAATATAATGAATTTATTGATCTATTAAGATATTTCGTGGAATTGCAGGAACCCAGGATAGATCTGGTCAATGTTGTCAGGAGGAACAATGGTTCATTTCAGATTATGGATGAGAAGAAAGAGGTAATCATCAGTGAATATCTGGAGGGCTATCTGGCAGAAATCTTCAAGGATGATGTGGAGTATGAGGATTTGCTGGTCAGTGCCCTGATTAACCTGGCTCCCCGGAAGATAGTACTGCATTTTCATGATGAAGAGGCAGTGGAGACGGTGAGGAAGATCTTTGGCCGGAAAGTGGAATTATGTGCCGGTTGTTCTCACTGCAAAAAGGGAGAAGGTAATGAAAAATAAGGGGTTAATCCTTTGAATAACACTTGACAATTAATAACAGTAATATTATAATAAAGTAAATTTATCTGAACAATGATAAAAGCGATGACGGGGAGAGTAGGATATAAATTTTTACGACAGAGAGGGATGTCACCGGCTGCAAGCATCCTGTAAAAGTTATATTTGAAGACCACCCCCGAGCTGGTAGGATGAAAACTCCCTGGTGAGTGAGTATTTCTACCCGGATATGACCGTTAACTGTGATAAGAGGGTAAATTAGATTTCCCATACCGGGAATTTAATTTGCTCATTAGAGTGGGACCGCGGAACCTTATTCGCCTCTAAAATGGTGAATAGGGTTTTTTTATTGCTTAAGAAAATATCAAAAAATAAGGAGGTTGAATCTCATGGCAAAAGTGAAGATTACTTTACCGGATGGTTCTATAAAGGAATATGATGCCGGAATCACTGTTGAGGAAGTGGCATATAGTATCGGAACAGGCCTGGGCAGAGCTGCTATTGCCGGGAAAATCAATGGAAATCCGGTGGATTTGAATACAACTATCAATAGTGATGTGGAGTTATCCATCATTACTCTTGATTCCAGGGAAGGGCTGGATATATACCGCCATAGTGCTGCCCATATAATGGCCCAGGCAGTAAAGAGAATCTATGGTAATGTGAAACTGGCCATCGGGCCGGCCATAGAGGATGGCTTCTATTATGATTTTGACCTGGAGGACAGGTTATCCCAGGAGGATTTTGACCGGATAGAGAAAGAGATGCGGAAAATAATCAAGGAAGACCTGCCTGTCACCAGGAAGGTAATGGGAAAAGAAGAAGCCATCAAGTTGATGAAAGAAATAGGTGAAGAATATAAGGTAGAGCTGATTGAGGAGATGGAGGATGAAGAGGTTTCTTTCTATGAACAGGGTGAATTCATAGATCTTTGCCGCGGGCCTCATCTCCCTTCAACCGGCAGGCTGAAGGCCTTCAAATTACTGAATGTGGCCGGTGCCTACTGGCGGGGTGATGAGAATAACAAGATGCTGCAGCGGATCTATGCTACTGCCTTTGCCAGGCAGTCAGAACTGGAGCAATACCTGGAGAGGCTGGAAGAGGCCAAAAAGAGGGATCACCGCAGATTAGGTAAAGACCTGGATCTTTTCAGTTTCCATGATGAGGGAAGGGGGTTCCCCTTTATCCATCCAAGGGGAATGGTCCTGCGGAATGAATTGATAGATTTCTGGAAGAAGGAACACCGGAAAGCAGGTTATGAGGAGGTACTGACCCCCATCATCCTGAATCAATCCCTCTGGCAGCAGTCAGGCCACTGGGAACATTACCAGGAAAACATGTACTTTACCGAGATAGATGATGAACTCCACTCTATCAAACCCATGAATTGCCCCGGGGGTATTTTAATCTATAAGAGCAAGATGCGCAGTTACAGGGATTTGCCTATCAGGATGGCGGAACTGGGGCTGGTCCACCGGCATGAAAAGTCCGGTACCCTGCATGGGTTGATGAGGGTGAGGAACTTTACCCAGGATGATGCCCATATCTTCTGTCTGCCCTCCCAGATTGTTGATGAGTTGACCGGTGTTATAAAACTGGTGGATACCATCTATAATGCTTTTGGCTTTAATTATAGCGTAGAACTGAGTACCAGACCAGAGAATTCCATGGGTTCGGAGGAGATGTGGGATCTGGCTACCGGGGCCCTTAAGGAGGCCATTGAGAAAAACGGCCTGGCCTATGAGATAAATGAGGGTGATGGTGCCTTCTATGGCCCCAAGATTGATTTTCATCTGGAAGATTCCCTGGGCCGGACCTGGCAGTGTGGTACTATCCAGCTGGATTTCCAGATGCCGGAGAGATTTGATCTGAGCTATGTAGGCGAGGATGGCAAGGAACACCGCCCTGTCATGATTCACCGGGCCATCTATGGCAGTCTGGAACGCTTCATGGGTATCCTGATTGAACATTATGGAGGAGCCTTCCCTGCCTGGCTGGCACCGGTACAGGTGAAGATTTTACCGGTTTCCGATGATCAGTTTTCCTATGCTGAAGAGTTGAGAGAGGAACTGGCCAGTAAGGAGATCCGGGTGGAAGTTGATGCTGCCAATGAGAAATTGGGCTACAAGATCCGCCAGGCACAACTGGAGAAGGTACCCTACATGCTGGTGGTTGGTAAAAATGAAGCAGAAAATAGAACTGTATCAGTACGGGACAGGAGAGAAGGGGACCTGGGTGCCATGGGTATAGCTGAGTTTAAAGAGAAGGTACTGGCAGAAATCAGGGAGAAAATAATCAAATAAGAGAAGGCCGGAAAAAATTGTTGACAGATGAGTAACTAATGTGTTATACTATAGCCGTTGCAAAATAAAGTAGAAACAACCCGTTTCTCACCAGCAGCTCTGGAGGCTAACTGGTCAATAATATTTTATCAAGGCTGTACTGGATTGCCGGTACCGGCTGATAGAATATTCTGGCGGGTGGTTTCTATTCACCCGCTTTTTTAATACTTCTGTTGTGGGTGACCTGTTCAGTAATTTTTATATATTTCAGGAGGTGTATATACTATCAATAAAGATTTAAGGATTAATGATCAAATTAGAGCCAAAGAGGTACGGTTGATCTCCGATGATGGAGAGCAGCTGGGCATCGTTTCTATTGATGAGGCTCTAAGAATTTCAGAAGAAAAGGAGCTGGACCTTGTTGAAGTAGCTCCACAGGCCAAACCACCGGTATGCAGAATCATGGATTATGGGAAATTTAAGTATGAGAAGGCCAAGAAGGCTAAAAAAGCCAAAAAGAAACAAAATATAATGAATGTAAAAGAAGTCCAGATGGGAGTTAAGATCGATGAACATGATTTTAACGTCAAACTGAGGATGGCCAGAAGATTTTTGACCAATAATGATAAGGTTAAAATCAGAGTCAAGTTTAGAGGCCGGGAGATGATGCATCAGGAACTGGGCTATGAATTGATGGATAGATTGATTGAAGGTACCAGTGACCTGGGTAAAGTAGAAAGCAAAGCCCGTATGGAAGGACGTAATATGTTCATGGTTCTGGCTCCGAAGACAGAAGATAAATAACCATAAATAAGGAGGTTTTATCCATATGCCTAAGATCAAGACACATAAGGGTATAGCAAAGAGAATCAAGAAAACCGGTACAGGTAAACTGAAGAGAACCAAGGCTTTTCGTAATCATATTTTAACAAAGAAAACAGCGAAGAGAAAAAGGGGCCTGCGCCAACCAGGTTTTGTGCATGAGTCAATGGAGAAAAAATACAGCAGATTACTCCCGTATAAATAGTTTCTATTAAGTTTAATAATAATTATAAGTTTTGGAAAGGAGAATTTCTATGCCACGTGTAAAGAGAGGAACTACTGCACGTAGAAGAAGAAAAAAGATTTTAAAGATGGCCAAAGGTTATTATGGTGCCAAGAGTAAATTATTCAGACCAGCAAATCAAGCAGTTATGAAGTCACTGCATTATGCTTATAGAGACCGCCGTACAAGGAAGCGGGATTTCAGGAGATTATGGATTACCAGGATTAATGCTGCTGCCAGAAAGGACGGCTTATCCTATAGCCGCTTTATTAACGGCCTGAAGCTGGCCAATATTGAAATCGACCGCAAGATGCTGGCAGATATGGCTGTAAGAGATGAAAACAGCTTCAGCGAACTGGTAGATATTGCTAAAAAGGCTTTGAATGGTTAATTTGAGCTTGCAAAGCCGGGTCAATACACCCCGGGAGTAATCCCGGGGATTTTAATTATACTGAAAATCTTACTGAAAAAGGGCTGATCCTTTTGCAGGAAATCATCAATAGTGAACAGAATCAAAGGATAAAATTCCTGAAGAAATTGTATAGGAGAAAAACCAGACGGCAAATGGGCCTTTTGGTCCTGGAGGGTTTCCGGATCATTGAGGAAGCCCTGAAGAGTCAGGTTGTCTTTGACAGTATTTACATGACCCCTGAATTCTATGAGAATGAAGAGGGAAAATGGGTTGTTGCGGAATTTGAGAGGCGTTTTGCGGCCAGTAACCTGATTCTGGTCAGGGAAAATATATTGAACAGTATAGCTGATACCCGGACTCCCCAGGGGATAATCGGGGTAGTCCAGGAAAGGAAATATGAGCTGGCTGATGTCTTTGCCGCCAAAGAACTACTCCTCTTGCTGGACCGCATCCAGGATCCGGGTAATATGGGGACTATTATCAGGACAGCGGTTGCTGCCGGTGCAGGCGGTATTATCATCCTGAAGGGTAGTGTGGATATCTATAACCTCAAGGTATTGAGGTCTACCATGGGGGCTATTTTTAAAATTCCCCTGATTCAGGAAGTGGAACTGGAGGACTTCCTGGGTTTATTGAAGGAAAGTGAATATAAGCTGGTCAGTACTGATCTTTCCGCAGAACAGTATTATTACCAGCTGGATTACCGTGAACCGCTTATCCTGGCCATCGGTAATGAGGCTGCCGGACTGAGGGAAGAGCTTCTTCTTAACTCTGATTACCGGATCAAGATACCCCTGCTGGGTGATATAGAGTCCTTAAATGCCGCCATTGCAACAGGTATAATCCTTTACAGGTTTGTAGAAAATAGGCTGCAGTAATTCAGGGAATATTCAGAAATTTTCCTTCATTTATTGAAAAACCTTGTCAAGACAGGATTGCTGTGTTATAATATCAATAACAATATAAGGTGTCCTTCATAAGCATATAAGAGAAATTCTACCCTGGGAAGGATGTGATCCTGGATGGGTTTGACGGCAGCATTTTTCTGGAGGATTTTTGAAGAGACCGGTTCTATAAATGCTTATCTGGCTTATAAACAATTATTTTCTTTGATGACATTAAAAAAGAAAAAAGAATATATATAAAGGCAAGGAAGGAGAGAGTAGTCAGCAGCAGAAATTCACCAGGGAAAGGTTGCCGGCGACTGGAAGCAACCTGAAGGACTCTGTTGATGAAGTTCACTCCGGAGCTGTGAACTGAAGTTGGAGTAGGTTTTACCGGCAAAAACCGTTATGATTAATGAGTGGCCTGTTATTTTTCGACATTATATGACAGGTAATAAGGGTGGTACCGCGTGGATCTCTCGTCCCTTTGGGGATGCAGAGATTTTTTGTATTTATGAAACAAAATTTCAGGATAGGAATAAATAAACAGTGGGGGTGTAAAAATTGGATTTACTGGAAAACTTAAAGAAGATTGAGGAGGAAGCAGAGCTGGCTCTTGCCGGAGCGGATTCACTGGAAAAGCTGGAGGAGCTCAGGATAGTCTTCCTTGGCAAAAAAGGTAAGATTACTGATGTGTTGAAACAGATGGGGAAGATTTCTCCTGAAGAAAGGCCTGTAATTGGCCAGGAGGCAAATAAACTGAAGGATAGGTTAAATGAGCTCCTGGGAGCCAGAAAGGAAGAACTGGCAGATGTAATCAGGAAACAGAGGCTGGAGGAAGAGAGGATAGATATTACCCTGCCCGGTACAGAGGTTTCCGCAGGCCGGGCCCATCCTTTGAGGAGGGTAACCAGGGAGATTGAAGAGATATTTATTGGCCTGGGTTTTACCATTGAAGAGGGGCCGGAGATAGAGACAGATTATAATAACTTTGAGGCTCTGAATGTACCTAAATATCATCCAGCCAGGGATTTACAGGATACATTCTATATAGATGACCATTATCTCCTGCGTACCCATACTTCACCTGTTCAGGTCAGGACCATGGCCAGGCAGAAACCGCCCATCAGGATAATTGCTCCTGGCCGGGTATACCGTTCAGATGAGATAGATGCCTCTCATTCACCTGTCTTTTATCAGGCTGAGGGGCTGGTCATCGATAAAAACATATCCTTTGCTGATTTGAAGGGAACCATCCAGCTTTTTGTCCAGGCAGTATTTGGTGAAGATACCAGGACCAGGTTCCGGCCCAGCTATTTCCCCTTTACTGAACCCAGTGCAGAGGTGGATATCTCCTGTGTGATTTGCAGGGGAGAAGGCTGCAGGCTTTGTTCCCATACCGGATGGCTGGAAATCCTGGGTTCCGGCATGGTGCATCCCAGGGTACTGGAGATGGCCGGTATTGATCCGGAGGAATACAGCGGCTTTGCCTTTGGAATGGGTTTAGACAGGATAACCATGCTCAAGTATGGTATCAATGATATCCGTCTCTTATATGAGAATGACCAGCGCTTTTTACATCAATTTTAAATGATTTTAAAGGGGAAGGTGGTTATAAATGCAAGTTTCCTATAAGTGGTTAAAAGAATATATAGATTTTCCATACAGCCCGGAAGAACTGGGCCATGTCCTTACCATGGCAGGTATGGAGGTTGATGAGGTAGAGTATCTGGGTGAGGGTATAGATGAGATCGTAATTGGAGAGATCCTCAAGCTGGAAAAACACCCTGATGCAGATAAATTGTTAATCTGTAAAGTAGATACCGGGGATGAAGTGCTGGATATTGTTACCGGTGCTGACAATGTCTTTGAAGGGGCCCTGGTACCAGTAGCTAAAATCGGGGTCACCCTGCCGGACGGCCTGAAGATAAAAAAGGCCAAATTACGGGGTGTTGAATCCTACGGCATGCTCTGTTCTTCAGATGAACTGGGTCTGAGTGAAGAAAGGGCCAGCGGAATCATGATTCTGGGTGAAGATGCCATTAAGGGAACCAGGTTAATCGATTACCTGGGCCTGGATGATTATGTCTATAAACTGGACCTGACCCCAAACTATGGCCGCTGCCTGGGTATGCTGGGTATTGCCAGGGAATTGAGGGCCATACTGGGAGACAGGAAGGTCAATTATCCGGAGCTCACTATCGGGGAAAGCCAGGAAGAGGTTACCGGCCTGGTGAAGATTGAGGTAATGGATACTGATCTCTGCCCCCGTTATACCGGACAGATTATCAAAAATGTCAAGATCGGCCCGTCACCACGCTGGATGCAGCAGAGACTGACTGCTGCCGGTATCAGGCCCATCAATAACGTAGTTGATATCACCAACTATGTGCTGCTGGAATATAACCAGCCCTTGCATGCCTTTGATTTTGATAAGATTGCCGGTAAAAAGATTATCGTAAGGAGGGCCAGGGAAGGGGAAAAGCTCCTGACCCTGGATGATAAGGAATGGGAGCTCAGTCCTGAGATGCTGGTAATTGCCGATAGTGAAAAACCCATAGGCCTGGCTGGTGTTATGGGTGGCGGCAATAGTGAGATTACAGAAGAGACCACTACTGTTTTCCTGGAAGCAGCATATTTTGATCCGGTCTCCATCAGGAAAACCTCCAGGGGCCTGGGCTTAATCAGTGATTCCTCCTATCGTTTTGAGCGGGGTATTGATATAGAGAATGTCCTGGAGGCAGGCAGGCGGGCAGCCTATTTAATGCAGGAATATGCCGGTGGAGAGGTAGTCCAGGGGGCTATCGATGTCTATCCTGAACCGTATGAACCGGCAAAAATCAGCCTGGAAACCGGCCAGGTCAATTCTTTGCTGGGTATAAACCTGTCTACAGGGGAGATAAAGAATATCCTCCTGGGCCTGGATTTTGCCGTAGAGGAGGAGAATGAGGAGAAATTACTGGTCTCTGTTCCTGCCTTCCGCACAGATGTCAGCAGAAAGGCGGACCTGATTGAGGAAGTAGCCAGATTATATGGTTATGATAATATTCCGGTCAGCAGGCCAGCCAGTAAGCAGCAGGGCAAAAAGAGCCTGAAGCAGAAAATTGTTGACCTGACCAGGGAGAACATGCTGGCTGCCGGTCTTGATGAGATAATTACCTTCAGCCTCTGTGGTGAGGATGATTATAAAATACTGAACCTGCCGGAAGATAGTGAATTGCTGAATCAGGTCAGGATCAAGAACCCCCTGAATGAGGCCTATGCTATCTTGCGGACTACTCTGGTACCAAATCTCCTACAGGTATTGTCCAGTAATGCCAGGAAACAGATAGACAGGGTCAGGATTTTTGAACTGGGCAGTGTGTATTTCCCTGCTGAGGGTGCTGAACCTTATGCCGAATACCCCTGCCTGGCAGCAGCCAGTATGGGACATGAAGGGGATCCCTGGCAGCTGGGAGCTCCTGATTTCTTCTATCTGAAGGGTGTCCTGGAGAATTATTTTGAGTGCCTGGGCCTGGTAGATTACCGTTTTGAAAGAAAGGAGATTCCTTATCTGCATCCCGGCCGTACTGCTGCTGTATTTGTGGCTAATGAGGAGATTGGTTTTATCGGGGAACTCTTACCTGATGTTATCGATACACTGGATCTGAAGGAGAGGACTGCTATCTTCCAGCTGGCAGTGGATAAGCTGCTGCAATATATGGACCTGAAACGCAGTTATATGGAACTGCCCCGTTATCCGGCCTCCGAGAGGGACCTGGCCTTGCTGGTGGATAAGGAAGTGGCTGCAGCAGACCTGCAGAGGAGCATAAGGGAAAGGGGCGGTAAACTGCTGAAAGACCTTGAGATTTTCGACCTTTATCAGGGTGAGCGGATACCCGGGGATAAGAAAAGCCTGGCCTTCCGGCTGGTCTTCCAGGCTGGTGACAGGACCTTGACCGATGAGGAGGTTAATGAAAGGATTGAGGCTATAATAAAGGAACTGGAAGAGAAATTTTCTGCAAAAATACGGGGAAATTAAATAAACAGGCAGGAATTTTTCATTATACAGGGAAATATTTAAGTAGTTGTATTATAACTAATTTCTGGAGTGGTGAGCATGGCTCTCGAGGATAAGCGCAAAAAAAGGTTCAGAGTCCGGATACTTGGCCATGAGATGGTCATTGTGGGGGATCTCTCCGAAGAATATGTTAATCATCTCTCCAATCATATTAATTTGATCGGAGAAGAAATCTCCCGTGCTTATCCTCAACTTTCTCACCAAAGGATAATGAATCTGGTCGTAATGAATATAACCGATGAGTATTATAAATTAAAAAATGTCTATAATAATAAGATGAGAGAATTAAAGGAACTGGAGAGAGAGTATCAGTTATTGAAGGAAAGGTATGAAGATATTAAAAGGGACTATGATGAACTACTGGAACTCCTGGAGGAGGAGGATTGACCCTTGAGTATTACAGCAATTGATCTAATAATATTGATAATCTTTTTGTTTTTCGTTATAGGAGGTTATAATAGGGGTTTTATCAAACAAACAAGTACCATCATCGGTATAATACTGGCTCTCATAATTGCCATTAATAATCATAGGTTTCTGATGCCTTTTCTGGAAAAGAGAATCCTGGTTTCGGAGGAGATGCTGCAGTTTCTTTCTTTTGCCATACTATTTGTATTAATTAATCTATTTGTCCATCTCCTGGGTTTTATTCTGAAAGGGGTCATGGATGCCCTTTTCCTGAAGCCCATTGACCAGGCAGCCGGTGCAATCCTGGGCATCATCAAGGGAGTTTTTGTGTCCTATTTTCTTGTCCTTATCTTATCTCATATTCCTTATCTGACAGTACAGGAGTATCTGGGTAGTTCGATACTGGCAGACAGGATACTGGACCTGACTCCAATTATACAGAATACATTACAGAATATCTTCAGACCCTGAAAAAACCCTGTTGTGAAAACAATAGGGGTATTTTTTAGCCTATGGAAAAGGGAGTTGAGCCGGCCATTAATACAGATGCCCATTACCTGGAACAGGAGGAATCTACTAAATTGTTGAGAGCTAAATTATCGAAATAGGTCCGGAGGGATACATAAATGGATAGGAAAAACATGGAGAAACTTGAACTGGATAAGATAAAAGAAGAGATAAAAAGATATGCAGCCACAATCCCTGCCCGGGAAATGATCCTGAATCTTTCACCGGTGCCAGACCTGACTTATGTTAAGGAACGCCTGCGGGAGGTCACTGTAGCCAGGGAGCTGGCAGGGGAGTTTGGCCTGCCGCCATTTGGCGGTATCAGGGACCTGCGTGGAATTCTGGAAAAACTGGAAAAGGGGATTGTCCTTAACCTGCAGGAACTGGTAGATATTAAGGACAGCCTGGGAGGCTTCCGTTCACTTAAGAGATATTTCAATGATATTTTAGATAATACAGTGGAAGGGCTTGTTGAAAAATATTATTCTCCCATAACCAGCCGTGGAGAGGAACTCATCATCCTGCAGGAGCTGGAGAAGGAGCTGGAACGCTGCCTGGATGAGCATGGTGATCTGAAGGATTCGGCTACTCCTGCCCTGGCCAGGATCCGGTCTGAAATTGCCCGGACTGCCAATAGAATCCGGGAAAAGATGGATAGTATTATAAAAAGCCCTCAATTTCAGGTGATGTTGCAGGATAATTTGATCACCAGGAGAAGGGAACGTTATGTGGTCCCTGTCAAGAGTGAATACAGGAATCAATTTAAGGGGATAGTCCATGATCAGTCAGCCAGTGGTATGACCCTCTTCATGGAGCCGCTGGCTGTGGTGCAGATGAATAATAGATTGAGTGAACTGGAAGCAGAGGAAGAACAGGAGATTTATAGGATCCTGACCATGCTGAGCGAAAAGGCCGGAGAATATATCTATGAGCTGGAAAGGAACCTGGAAATAGCCACCTTCCTGGATTTCAGTTTTGCCAGGGCGGAATACAGCCGGCAGGTTGACGGGGTAGAACCGGAGATGAATGACGAGGGGGTAGTGGATATAATAAAAGGGAGGCATCCCCTGCTCCGGGAGAAAGCCGTACCTATTGACATCTATATTGGAGAGAATTTCAGGACCCTGATTATCACCGGCCCCAATACTGGAGGAAAAACTGTTGCCTTAAAGACAGTAGGCTTATTTGTCCTGATGGCCCAATGCGGCCTGCATGTCCCTGCTGCACAGGAGACCAGGCTGGCTGTATTCAGGGATGTATTCGTGGATATAGGTGATGAGCAGAGCATTGAACAAAATCTAAGTACCTTCTCTTCCCACATGACCCGGATTAAGGATTTCCTTCTCAGGGCCGGCCGGAATTCACTGGTCCTGATCGATGAACTGGGGGCCGGGACCGACCCGGGAGAGGGAGCTGCCCTGGGGATTGCCATCCTGAACAGGCTGAAAAAGAAGAAGGCAGTAACTATAGTTACAACCCACTATAGCCAATTGAAAAACTATGCCTTTGAAGAGGAAGGGGTTGAGAATGCCTCTGTAGAATTTGATCTGCAGACCCTGGAACCAACCTTCCGTATCCTGATGGGTATTCCCGGAGGAAGTAATGCCTTTGCCATTGCCCGGAGACTGGGGATACCGGAGGAAATAGTTGATGAGGCCAGCAATTATCTCTCTGCTGATGAACTCAGGGTGGATAATATCATTTCTGAATTAAGTCTGGAAAGGGACAGGTATCTTAGATTAAAGGAAGAAGTCCGGGCTAAAGAAGAAAAGATTGATAGCCTGATCAGGAAATATGATGAACTGACCCTGAAACTGGAAAAGGAGAGAGAGAAGATTATCCGGGAGGCCAGGGAGGAAGCAGCCTCTATACTGGAGGAGGCCAGGCGGGAGACCCGGAATATCTTGCAGGACTTAAAGAGAAGTGATTTTCTAAACCGTTCTGAGATAGACCGCAAGGGAAATGAGCTGCATCACCAGCTGAAGGAACTGGAGGAAAGCCTGCTTACCAGGGAGAGGGAGGAAGATAAGAAGAGGATAGACCAGGAGATCCAGGTGGGGGATGAAGTCCGCCTCCTGAGTACTGGAAGTCGGGGCCAGGTTCTCAGTATTGATGAAGAGAGAAAGGAAGCAACGGTACAGGCGGGAATCATGACAATCAGGGTAAGTTTAGAGGACCTGATTAAAGCCGAGATGCCGGAAACAGGTAAAAAAGAAATGGTCAGGAGATACAGGGTGAGGAAAACAGAGCGGGTTTCTCCTTCCCTGGATTTAAGGGGCAAGAGGTATGAGGATGCCCAGAGGATACTGGATAAATATCTGGATGATGTCTTCCTGGCCGGTTTGAAACAGGTGGAGATAATCCATGGTAAGGGGACAGGGGCCTTACGGAAGGCAGCTCAGGAGATCCTGGATAAACATGTCCATGTAGAAAGCTACCGCCTGGGCCTTGAGGGAGAGGGCGGCTATGGTGTTACCATAGTCAAAATCCGGTGATAGGAATAAAAATAAAGCTATCTCTTTTTTATAGAGATAGCTTTTTCTTTTGCCTGGAAGTGAAGGAATAACTAGAAGTTAAAGCGGTAGAAAAAATCCCAGATACTATCAAATAAGGTTTCCGGCTCTTTCTGGCCATGGAAATCACATTGTTCTTCAGGCACTGTTTCATAGAGGATTTCTCCGGTTTCTGTCTTTTCCGGTATGCCAGTTACAGGATCAATCTTCTGTATCGGTTCATAGGCATCGACATAGTAGGTGCCGCTTATCTCGATATCCTCCTGTTCTTCCTCTTCAGCAAATTTCTTACCAAACTCTAATACGGCACTGCCTATTTTTATCCTGCTGTTGGCAAAAATCCTATACTCGACAATACTCTCGGCCGGGCAGTCGGCAGTAGCCAGCAGGCCGGACTCACTGCAAACCCTTACCGTCTGGACCGGTTCATGGAGGGTGTTTTGCTCTGTAGGTGCTTTACCCCTCGGGAAGATTTCGGTAACTGTATTGACGCTATGTTCATTTGGCAGCAGGCCGGTTATTGGATCGATTTCCACTGAGACTATGCTGGCCGGTTTCTTGAAATGGGTTATGGGCATACCCTTTACGACTTCCCGCATATATTCTCCCCAGAGCCTGGCTGCCTCGGAACTGGAGATGATTAAACCTCCGCTGCCTTCAGGATAGAGATAGTTGCCTTTTTCATCCTTCTGGTTGTATTCCATGGGAACTGGATTATCCTCACCAATCCAGATACAGGTTACCAGCTTAGGTGTGTAACCTACATACCAGGCATCAGTATAATTGTTGGCTGTACCGGTTTTTCCGGCTACAGGCTGATTACCCAGCCTGGCCCGCCAGCCAGTACCGCCGGCATCACTGACTACGGATTGGAGCATGCTGGTCATCAGGTAGGCCTCCTCCTCCGAGAGGACAACCTTTTTCTCCGGATGGGCCTCATAGATGACCCGGTTGTGCTTGTCCAGTACCCTGGTGATGGAAATGGGTTCTACAAGGATTCCCTGGTTGGCAAAGACACCATAGGCTGAAGCCAGTTCCAGGGGTGTCACTCCTTTATGCAGTCCTCCCAATGCAATGGAAAGACGGTCTTCATGGCGGTCAGCCGCCTGCAGTGTAGTGATACCCATCCTTTCTGCTGTTTTGATGGTATCTATTACACCGACTTCCTTTATTAATTGAACAGAAGCACTGTTCAGGGATTGTTTCATAGCCTCCCGGAGGCTGACCAGGCCGAAATACTGGTTGCTGAAGTTATTTGGCCAGAGGCGCAGTGGTTCATTTTTGCCTCCACTTACACTCATGGGCATATCATTGATGATAGAGGCGGGTGACCAGCCCTTCCTGATGGCTGTGGCAAAGACAAAGGGTTTAAAGGCTGAACCGGGCTGCCTGACTGCCTGGTAGGTCCTGTTAAAATGGTCATTACCCCTGCCTCCGACCATGGCCTTAATTTCACCGCTGGTTGGATCCAGGGTGATTATGGCCAGTTGGGGCTGTAATTTGTTGGCAGTATCCTCTTTTTCGATAGAGGGTATATATCTCTGTTTTTCTGCATTCCTGACAGCTTCTTCGGCCTTTCTCTGGATTTCCGGATCCAGGGTGGTATAGACCTTTAAACCGCCACCATAGACCAGTTGGGCACCGAATTTATCGATTAATTGATCCCTGACATAACGGATAAAGTAAGGGGCAAACTCTTCATTCTCAGGTTGCTGTTCCCGCAGCACTATATCATATTCTTTGGCTTCCTGTGCTTCCTCAAGGGTTATATAGCCCAGTTCGGCCATCCTGTCCAGAATCAGGTTCCGCCGGTTGATGGCTGCATCATAGTTTCTAAAGGGTGAATATAGATTTGGACCTTTGGGTAAACCGGCTATGAGGGCACATTCACTGAGATTTAGGTCCCAGACATTTTTACCAAAGTATTGCAGGGAAGCAGACTGGACACCATAGGCGCTGTGGCCCAGGAAGATTTCGTTAAGATACATCTCGAGAATCTCCGGTTTAGTATAGAGCCGTTCAAATTGCATGGCCAGATAGGCTTCCTGAATTTTTCTATAATAGGAGACATTTTGTCGATCCAGTAGAACAGTTCCTGCCAGCTGTTGGGTGATTGTACTGGCTCCATGGGGTCTCTGTCTCTGCTTGATAATATTTGTTACAAATGCTCTGGCAATCCCCCAGAAATCCACACCATGATGGACATAGAAATTGTTATCCTCGATGGCAATAATAGCATTCTGAAGGTGGATCGGAATTCGTTCAATGGGTACAACAATTCTATTTTGCCGGTAAAGCCTGGTCAAAAGCTCTCCATCGGCACTATAGATCAGAGTTGCTTCACTGGCTCCCTTGTAAGCGGAGATATCAGGAGTATCTTTGATTATATAGGTAAGGGCGCCGATAGCTAAACCAAAAAATAAGGCTATAAAAAGGATAATAGATGACATTAATAATTGCTTTCTCTTCACGATCCAGCTCCCCTTTCTTTCTATATTTTCTATTATAACATATAAAAATAAAAAATAATACACCTGTCCAGGCACACTTTCAGACCAGAGACATATACTATTACCTGGAGGGATTTTATGAGGGGTTTTTTTCTGAAGTTTAATCTATGGCGGATAGGAATATTCTTTTTCCTGCTTCTCTTTCTAATTTTTTTCCTTATACATAAAACTATCACACCGGTATTTTTTAACCTGGCAGAGGTAGAGGTACAGAATATTATCAATGAGGTGATCAACCAGGCTGTAGGCAGGGAGGCAGAGAAACTCCTTTACCAGGATATGGTCAACTATACCTATAATGAACAGGGGGAAATTGTTTTCATCCAGCCCAATACAGCCTTTATCAATAGATTTACTACCAATCTTTCCCTGGCTATACAGAAGGAGCTCCAGGGAATCAGCCGGGAGACAGTGACAGTGCCCTTGAGCAGGATACTGGGAATAGATATCCTGGCTGCATATGGGCCGGAGTTGAAGATGAGGATTATCCCGGCAGGTTATACTGTTCCGCCCCGGCTGGTGGATAGCTTTTCTTCAGCAGGCATCAACCAGACCAGGCATAAGATTTATCTGAGCCTGACAGCAAAGGTGAAGCTGATAGTACCCTTTAGAAGCAGGACCATCGATGTCCAGGCCGATATCCCTGTGACAGAGGTGGTAATATTAGGCCGGGTACCCCAGGTCTATGTGGGAATAGACCAGGAGGGGTTTAGAGGTATTTTGGGTGGAAGGGATTCTGTCATTAAATAATTTAAAAATAATTTAAGGTCTTTAGGGCATAATAAAGATGATGAAGATAGGAGATGGCTCTTGAAGAAGAATTGCAGGAGGTATAATGATGAAGAAAAACGGCCTGATGAGTGGGATGATAATCGGCGGAATTCTGGGCATAACAGCTTCTGTGTTAGGTATGAGGAAACTTAAAGAGAGGGCAGGAAAAAAAGCAGAAGGAGACAGCCAGGCAGATAACATTCAGTTAAAACCCAAGAGTGAAGAAGAGCAGAAGACCAGTGGAATGAGTGAAGATACAGCCAGCAAACCTGGTTCGGAAGAGACAGCAGAAAAGACTGGAAGCCTGGCTGTGGAGAGCAGGGATACGGAAAGAGAAGAACAGATGAAAGAAAATCAGGAAGGTAATTCCATGGTGGAGGATATTGCTGCGAAAATAAATTTCAGCCAGAAGATAAACCAGCTGGAAGAAGCTCTGAAGAAACTGAGGGAAGAAAATATGCAATGAGATGGTGGAAAAAATAGATGTTTAAACTAAAGGAAAAGGAGTTGAAAACAGGTATTATGCTCCTGGCTATAGGGAGCATAATTTACTTTTTAGTGAAGATAAGGATAGTATTGTTACCTTTTATAGCTGGCATCTTGCTGGCCTATCTCCTGTATCCCATCCTGGATTTTTTGAAAAGGAAAAATGTTCCGGGCACCTGGGCTGTTTACATACTGGCCCTGATTTTTTTACTGTTGTCCCTTATCTTTGCCTTTTTGCTTGTACCGGCTTTCTTCAATGAGGTTTCGGGACTTTCCAGCACATTACCAGAATATATCCAGACTATCAATGATTTCATAGGCAGGATAAACCGGGAATACCGCAGGGCAGAGATGCCTTCTACGGTAAAAGAGGCCCTGGACAGGAGCCTGAAAAAGGCAGAGGAACAGCTGATTAAATTCCTGGAATCTTTTACAGATAAAATAATCAACGGCATCTCATCCTTTTTCACCTTATTGCTGGCTCCGGTCATTACCTATTATATTTTAAAGGATCTGGACAGGCTGAAAAGGGGTATAATAAGGTTGATACCGGCAAGTAAAAGGGGCCTTTTTTATTATCTGGGCTCTGAAATCAATGAGGTTATCCTGGGATATTTCCGGGGACAGGTCTGGCTGAGCGTAATCGTGGCAATCTTTTCTACAATTGCCCTTTTAATTTTGAAAATCCCCTTTAACATCATACTGGGCCTTATTGCCGGTTTCAGTAACATGATCCCCTATGTCGGTCCTATACTTGGCAGTATCCCGGCCATCTTCCTGGCCCTGCTCAGGTCACCGGGTAAGGCCCTCACTGTACTTGTCCTGTTTTTTCTTATCCAGCAGCTGGAGAATAGTTTTATCAGTCCCAGAATAATCAGTAAAGAGGTAGGGATTCATCCACTGGTAGTAATCTTTTCTCTCCTGGTAGGTGCAGAACTGTTGGGTTTCTGGGGGCTTCTCCTGGCTGTCCCTATTGCCGGGTCTCTGAAGGTCACAGCCAGGATCCTATACAGGGAATTTTATGCCGGGGAATAATGGGATTGAATAGTTAAAAATAAGGGCTCTCAATTGACAAAAAGCTTTCTATCCTGTATTATTTAAATAAGTATTTTTCAGGTATTTCTGGTTTTTTACATATTAAAATTTCATAAATTAAAATAAGAATTTCCAATTATATTATGGTTTCACAGTAAAGCTTATACTGGAAATTTACAGGAGGTAAGTATCAGGATGGTAATGACAGGAGATGAAATACGGAGAGCATATCTGGATTTTTTTGCTGAGAAGGGACATCTGGTCCTGCCCAGTGCACCATTGATACCACAAAATGACCCGAGTATTTTATGGATTAACGCAGGGATGGCTCCCTTTAAAGCATATTTCAATGGGATAGAAGAACCCCCCAGAAGGAGGATTGCCACCAGCCAGAAATGTATCAGGACTAATGATATAGAGAATGTTGGCCGTACAGACCGGCATCATACTTTTTTTGAAATGCTTGGCAATTTTTCTTTTGGTGATTACTTCAAAAAGGAAGCAATCTGCTGGAGCTGGGAGTTTGTCACAGAGGTTTTGAAACTGGATAAAGACCGGCTCTGGATTACTGTCTATAAGGATGATGATGAGGCTTTCAATATCTGGCGTGATGAGGTAGGCCTGCCGGAAGAAAGAATCATCAGGATGGGTAAGGAACACAACTTCTGGGAGATAGGTACCGGCCCCTGCGGGCCCTGTTCAGAGATTCATTATGACCGGGGTGAAGAGTATGGTACTGGTCCGGAGGATGTTATCGGAGGGGATGGAGACCGTTATCTGGAGATCTGGAATCTGGTTTTCACCCAGTTCAATAAGACAGAAGACGGGGAATATGTACCCTTGCCCCAGAAGAATATCGATACTGGAATGGGCCTTGAGAGGGTAGCTTCTATCTTACAGGGGGTTGACTCCAATTTTGAAACAGACCTGTTGAAACCAATGATTGATTTTCTGGTTAAGGATAGTGGAATAGAATACCTGCAGGATGAGGATACTAAGGTAGCCTATCGGGTTATTGCTGACCATGCCCGCGGTATTACCATGGCTATCTATGATGGTGCATTACCAAGTAATGAGGGCAGGGGTTATGTCATCAGGCGTATCTTACGCCGGGCTTTACGCTATGGCAGGAACCTGGGTTATAATGAGCCCTTCCTTTTCAGGTTGGTACCGGTAGTGATGAAAACAATGGAGGGCGGTTATCCGGAACTGAAGGAAAAAGAGGAACATATCCAGCGGGTCATCAGGGCAGAGGAAGAACGTTTCCTGCAAACCCTTGATCAAGGTTTACATTTGATTGAAGGAATGATCGATGAGCTTAAGAGAAGTGGAAAGAAACTTTTATCCGGTACAGATGCCTTCAGGTTGTATGATACTTATGGCTTTCCTCTGGATCTGACCAGGGATGTTCTGGAAGAAGAGGGTCTCAGTGTTGATGAGGAAGAATTTGAAAGGGAAATGGAAAAACAAAGGGAGAGGGCCCGCCAGGCCAGGGAAGAGACTGGGTTCAGCGCTTCAGAGGAAGAGAGGTTCTTTAGAGGCCTCCTGGATAAGCACCGGATGGAGTTTACCGGTTATGAGCATCTGAATGAGAACACAGAGGTACTGGCAATTGTCAAGGATGGCCGGGAGGTTGAAAGGATTGAAGCCGGTGAGAAGGCTAAACTGGTCCTGACGAAAACTCCATTCTATGGAGAAAGCGGCGGGCAGGTTGGTGATAAGGGTATCATCCGTTCTGCCGATAATCTGGCCACTGTTCATGATACCAGAATAGAGGCAGGGGTTACTGTCCATTATATAGAGGTAGAAAAAGGTAGTTTTGGTAAGGGAAATGCCGTTGAGGCCAAGGTATATGATGATCTGCGCCAGGCTACAGCCCGTAACCATTCAGCAACCCATCTCCTGCATAAGGCCCTGAAGGAGGTCCTGGGAGATCATGTTAACCAGGCCGGTTCATTGGTAGAACCAGACCGTCTGCGTTTTGATTTTAACCACTTCAATGCTTTAAGCAGGGTTGAGCTTAGGGAGATAGAAAAGAGGGTCAATGCTGCCATCCTGGCCAATCTGGAAGTTGATGTTATCCTGACAGATATGGAACAGGCCAAGAAAATCGGTGCTGTTGCCCTCTTTGGAGAGAAATATGATGATGTGGTCCGGGTTGTTTCCATGGGTAATTATACAAGGGAGCTCTGTGGCGGAACCCATGTGGAAGCTACTGGTGCTATTGGTTCCTTCAAAATTTTAAGTGAATCCAGTATTGCTGCCGGGGTGCGCCGGATTGAGGCCATTACCGGAGAAGAGGTATTACGGTATATAGCTGAACAGGAGGAAAAGGTTGAGAAGGCAGCAGGACTGCTGAAGACTATACCGGATAATCTCCTGGAGAGGATAGAGGCTTTACAGGCCAGGAAAA
>ERZ773359.2701-NODE-2701-length-21843-cov-9.272627_pt1 | contig 21843 bp, 16 predicted proteins | sample MGYA00374955_ERZ773359 | MGnify/ENA primary metagenome ERZ773359 (study PRJEB29098, sample SAMN04486028) | biogas fermenter metagenome | study: EMG produced TPA metagenomics assembly of the Biogas fermentation microbial communities from Germany - Plant 4 DNA1...
CGTACGTTTCGTAAAAAGCCTGTACCAGTACGGTTGTGCTGCCGATCGACCGTGATACCGTTTTGTTCTGTAACGAACAGTTAAAAAATTCAGCTTTGAACTTGACTACCAACTGCTGCTTTTATATACTGCAGGTGGAGTGAAGATTTGCGATCGGGTGATCGTCCGCTTCACATCTCGACAATGAAATATGTTTCCCAATATAATCTAGGCAATATGGGTCTAAAGTTTCTACCGAGCAACCGTAAATTGTTCGACTATTGGGAGTGTATGCCCACTCTCGCCTGCTTTTTCCCCTGCTTTGGGGCTGAAGCGGCGTAGTATTGGGGTATGTTCTCTATTGAATTTACGGCGATTGGTGCAAACCAATTGCCTTTTTTAATTTAAATGCTTGTTGGTGAAACTAGGGAAGGGCATTTCCACATTGCTTTCCAGAGCGGGTCGCTCTTCAGATATGAGAAAGAAAAACAAACGGAGGGATTTTTCGAAAATGGACAAGTTCTTTAAGTTAAAAGAGAACGGAACCAACGTCTCCACGGAGATTGTTGCCGGTTTCACAACCTTCTTTGCCATGTCCTATATTATTTTTGTGAACCCCGCAATGCTCAGTCTTACCGGGATCCCCTGGGGTGCCGTCTTTCTGGCCACCATTATTGCTTCGGTGATCGGAACTTTAGTGATGGGTCTCTTCGCCAATGTGCCCTACGCGCAAGCACCCGGGATGGGCTTGAACGCTTTTTTCACTTACACCGTCGTCTTTGCCATGGGCTTTAGTTGGCAGCAAGCCTTAGCAATGGTCTTTATCTGCGGAGTTATTAATATCTTGATTACCGTCACCCGGCTGCGGAAAGCGATCATCAAATCGATACCGTTGAGCCTGCAGAATGCGATCGGCGGCGGGATTGGGATCTTCATTGCCTATATTGGGGTGAAGAGTGCCGGTTTGATTAATTTTACCTCCGACCCTGGGACCTATGCCCTCTTAGAGAGCGGTACGGTTATTGCTGATGCCAGCGCGGTTCCGGCTCTAGTGGCCTTGAATAATCCCGCTGTATTGCTGGCGATCATCGGTCTGATCTTAACCATTGTACTTTTGGTGCTTAATGTTAAGGGTGCGATTTTACTGGGGATTTTTGGGACAACCCTGATCGGGATTCCCATGGGTGTGGTTGACATTTCCAATATCGGAGCGACCACCGGTGTGGGCGAGGCTTTTCGCGAATTAGGGACGGTCTTTGGGGCTGCTTTTGGGCCCAAGGGCATGCTCTCTTTATTTAGTGACCCGGCGAAGATTCCTCTCGTTCTGATGACGATCTTTGCCTTTAGCTTGTCGGACACGTTTGATACGATTGGCACCTTTATCGGGACCGGCCGCCGGAGTGGGATCTTCAGTGCCGAGGATGAAGAGATGATGCACTCCAGTTCTGGTTTTAAATCCAAAATGGACCGGGCTTTATTTGCCGATGCGATTGCCACCTCGATTGGTGCGATCTTCGGGACCTCCAACACCACCACCTACGTGGAGAGTGCGGCCGGGATCGGTACGGGTGGACGTACCGGGTTAACCAGCGTCGTCACCGCGCTTCTCTTTATTGCCAGCATTTTCTTGGCACCGGTCGCCGGGATTGTGCCTGCAGCGGCGACGGCTCCGGCGTTGATTGTGGTTGGGATTATGATGCTCTCTTCCTTTAAAGAGATTAAATGGGGTGAGTTGGAAGAGGCGATTCCCGCTTTCTTTGCCGGTATTTTTATGGCGCTTTGCTACAGCATCTCCTACGGGATCGCGACCGGCTTCATCTTCTACCTGCTGGTAAAGGTGTGCAAACGGGAGTTTAAAGAGGTTCATCCGATCTTACTGGTCTCCACGTTGCTCTTTATTCTGAACTTCATCATCCTGGCGAAAATCTGACGGCTTTAATCTAAATTAAAAATGATTGGGAAAAACCCTGGAACCTTTTGGTTCCGGGGTTTTTTGTGCACGTCTTTTGTTATGTGGCTTGGTACGGGATAAACGGACTTCCTTTTACCCATACTGCTAGGAGAGGCCTTTACTTTTGAATTGACCGGAGGGAAAAAAGTGAAGATTCTTTTGGTTTATCCCCAATTCCCCGCGACCTTTTGGAGTTTTAAGCATGCGTTGAGGTTTATCAACAAGAAGGCGGCCCATCCGCCTTTAGGGCTCTTGACCGTGGCGGGCTTATTACCGCGGGACTGGGAGCTGAAGTTGGTGGATGAGAATGTGACCGTCCTTACTGAGGCGGATTTGGCCTGGGCCGACTATGTTTTCATCAGTGCCATGGCCGTGCAGCAGGAGAGTGTCCGGCGGATCATTGCCTGGTGCCAGCGGTTGGCGAAAAAGACGGTGGCCGGCGGGCCCCTCTTTACCATGAGTTGGGAGGAATACCCTGAGGTTGACCACTTGGTTTTGGGGGAAGCGGAGGTCACGCTACCCCGTTTCCTCGCTGACCTGGCGGCGGGAAGGCCACAGCATCTGTATAAGGCTGAACCGGGCGAGTGGGCGGATCTAATGACTACCCCACTGCCCCGCTGGGACCTGTTGGACATGGGCAAATATAACGCGATGAGCCTGCAGTATTCCCGGGGATGCCCGTTTAGCTGCGATTTCTGCGATATTTCTTTGCTTTATGGTGAAAGACAGCGGACCAAGGAGAAGGAACAGATCTTAGCCGAGCTGGAAAACCTGTATCAGCAGGGATGGCGGGGTGGGGTTTTTATGGTCGATGACAATTTTATCGGTAATAAGAAAGCCCTGAAGGAAGCGATCCTGCCGGCAATGGCCCAGTGGCTGAAGGAACGGGGATATCCCTTTACCTTTAATACCCAGGCTTCGATTAACCTGGCTGATGATGATGAACTGCTACAAGCCATGGTTAAAGTGGGGTTTGAGTCGGTTTTTATTGGGATCGAGACCCCCCATGAAGGCAGCTTAACCGAGTGTAATAAACACCAGAATAAAAACCGGGATCTCTTAGCGGCGGTCAAGAAAATCCAGAGTGCTGGGTTGCAAGTCCAAGGCGGGTTTATCCTCGGCTTTGACGAGGACCCACCCAGTATTTTCGAACGACAAATCCGCTTCATCCAACAAAGTGGAATTGTCACGGCCATGGTCGGGCTCTTGAATGTGTTGAAGGGGACTAAGCTGTACCAACGGATGGAAGCGGAGGGGCGCCTTCTGGGCGAAAGTGTGGGCAACAATACCGATCTGCAACTGAACTTTCAGCCGAAAATGCCCCGGGAAAAGCTTTTGGCCGGTTATAAACGGGTTACGACCATCCTTTATTCGCCCAAGTATTTTTACCAGCGCGTGATTGCTTTTCTCAAGGCGTATAACCCGCCCCGGGGGCGGAAGGTGCATCTCCGCCTTTATCATCTGAGCGCCTTCGTGAAAGCCCTTTTCTGGTTGGGGATTTGGGACCGCGAACGCCGCTACTTCTGGCGTTTGCTCGGTTGGTCGCTGCTGAAAAAACCACGGGTCTTCCCTTTGGCGGTGACCTGTACGATCTATGGTTACCATTTCCGCCAGTACTTTCTGGAGGGGAGCGAACCGGTGCCGGTAACACTGGCGGAGCCGGACACTTCGCCGGTTTAAGCCTTCCTGCGCTGGCCCAGTTTTCGCCGGAAGGAACTATGTAAGAAGGAGACGCGTACATTGAAGGGTTCGCCGCGGGCGAACCTTTCTTGATCTTGCTGAAAAGGAATTGGAGCAAGGAACGCGAATAACAACTGGGATTAACTAAAAAAGGAAAAAGAGCTTTGGTTGTGGCACGGGGGGAACGTACGATGAAAAGATGTTCCTGGTGTGGGCAGGACGAACTTTACTGCCGCTATCATGATGAGGAATGGGGGGTTCCCGTTTACGACGACCGGAAGCACTTTGAGTTTATGGTCCTCGAGTCGGCCCAGGCGGGTTTGAGTTGGTTGACGATCTTACGAAAAAGGGAAGCTTACCGGACGGCTTACGCTGGTTTTGATCCCCAAGTGGTGGCGGATTATGGCGAAGCACAAATCAAAGAACTGCTGGAAAATCCGGGTATTGTGCGTAACGAGCGGAAAATAAGGGCTTCGCTCAATAATGCCCGGCGTTTCCTAGAGGTCCAGGAAGCCTTTGGGAGTTTTAGTGATTATCTCTGGGCGTTCGTTGGGCACCGCCCGGTGGTTAATGCGTGGCAGCAGGAGCGGGAGATTCCAGCCCAAACCGCCCTCTCGGTAGCGATCAGCAAGGATCTGAAGCAGCGTGGTTTTCAATTTCTCGGGCCGATCATTATTTATTCCCATTTACAGGCGACCGGACTCGTCAATGACCATGTTGTGGACTGCTTTCGTTACCAGGAAATTATCGCCCAGGGGGAAAAATAATAAAGGGAGTAAGGAAGGGATGAGAATTGCGTGCGGAAATTATCTCGGTTGGAACGGAATTATTACTGGGTGAGATTGTCGATACAAATGCGGTCTTTCTCTCGCAGGAACTGGCTGCGCTAGGGATTGAACTGTATCACCGGACAACGGTGGGGGACAATGCCCCGCGGTTGAAGCAAGCACTAACAGAGGCGCTTGCCCGGGTGGATTTGGTGATCACCAGCGGTGGTTTGGGGCCGACCAATGACGACTTAACCAAAGAGACGGTTGCGGAGGCGTTGGGCTTATCCTTGGTTTTAGACCGTTCCTCCTTAGAATGGATCGAGGAGTATTTTGCCCGGACGGGGCGGCCCATGACGGAGAACAATTATAAGCAGGCTTTGATCCCGGAGGGCGGGGTGGCGCTGCCGAACCCGAAAGGGACGGCTCCCGGGGTGTCCGTTCGGCAGGAAGGAAAATGGGTGGTCTGTTTACCGGGCCCGCCGCGGGAGTTGATCCCGATGTTCCGTGATCATGTCCGCCCGCTCCTCCAGGCGGAAAGCCAAGGGGTGATTCGTTCGCGGGTGCTACGCCTGTGTGGAATGGGCGAGAGTGTGTTGGTGAAGGAGATCGCCGATTTACTGGCCAACCAGACGAACCCAACCCTTGCCCCCCTGGCTTCCGAGGGGGAAGTCCGGTTACGGATCACCGCTGCCGCCGAAACCGTTGCCCAGGCGGAAGTGGCCATCGCCGATCTGGAGAGTAAACTTCGGGCCAGGTTAGGCCGGACGATTTACGGGGTAGACGACGAGACCCTGGAAGCAGTCGTCGTGAGCCTCCTCCAAGAACGCGGTGAAACCCTGGCGGTGGCCGAATCTTGTACCGGTGGATTACTGGCGAACCGGATTACGGATGTGCCAGGGGCTTCTGCCGTTTTTGACCGGGGGGTCGTAACCTATAGCAACCGGTCCAAAGCGGAACTGCTGGGGATACCGGCGACTGTAATTGAACGGGTGGGTGCGGTCAGCACCGAAGTGGCGACATTAATGGCCCAGGGCGTACGGGACCGTGCGGGGAGCGATTGGGGGGTTGGGATCACTGGGATCGCTGGGCCCGGTGGCGGTACGGCCGAAAAACCGGTGGGGCTGGTCTACTATGCACTGGTCGGACCCGGAGTCAATCTGGTGCGAGAGGCGCGTTTTACCGGAGACCGGCAACAGATTAAACGCCGTACGACCCAAACGGTTTTGGATCTTCTCCGCCGCACCCTTCTCCCTTAGGGGTAAATGGCAATAAAATCAGAGTCTTAACGGAAAAAAGCTGTCAAAAACCAGTACTTAGTGTTATTATATAGAGAGAATTGCCTTGAGCAATTTTCTTCAATTTGGTCCATCGTTGGGTGATACTATTAATTAAAAGTAAAGATTAGGATATAAATTTAGGATATAGAGCTATATTTTTTGGATGATAATATACTCTATTTTGGACTAATGCTAGGGAGGAAAGAGCATGAAAACAGTGGGCGTACAAGTACGCGGGATCCGGGCGCCGATTCTGAAGGCGGGCGACGATCTGGTCCAATTTGTCATTGATGCGCTATGGCAAGCCATGGAGGCGGAAGGATTTGCCCTCCGTGACCGGGATGTGATTGGGATCACCGAGTCTTTAGTCGCGCGCGCCCAAGGGAACTATGTTTCCGTGGAGGCGGTGACCGCGGAATTAAATAAGAAGTTCGGTACCGACGAGATCGGCGTGGTCTTTCCCCTGCTGAGCCGGAACCGCTTTGCGATGCTCCTCAAGGCAATCGCCAACGGTTTTTCCCGGGTGCACCTTCTGCTCAGCTATCCCGCGGATGAAGTGGGGAATCCCCTGATGGATCTGGACCGCATGGAGGAGGCCGGGATTAACCCGTACACCGATCTCCTCACGGAAGCCGACTATAGGCGGATCTTTGGGGACGAAGTGAAACATCCTTATACCGGCATCGATTATGTTCGTTTCTATAAGGATTTGGGGGTGAACGCTAATATTGAGATCTACCTCTCCAATAACCCCCGGGATATTCTGCGTTATACGAAAAAGGTCCTAACGGCAGATATCCATTCCCGGGCGCGAACGAAAAAGATTCTCCGGGCGGCCGGAGCCGAGCTGGTTTATGGTTTGGATGAAATCTGTACGGAGCCGGGCAACGGCGGCTATAATCCCCAGTACGGTTTGTTAGGCGCCAACATGGCCACTGACGATAAAATAAAGCTGTTTCCGCGGGACGGGCAAGTTTATGTCGATGCAATTCAAAAGACCATTAAGGAACGGACCGGAACAAACGTGGAAGTCCTGATTTATGGTGACGGTGCCTACCGCGATCCAGTCGGCCGCATTTGGGAACTGGCCGACCCGGTAGTAGCGCCGGCCTTTACTCCGGGTTTGGCGGGAGTACCGAATGAAGTGAAGATTAAGTACCTGGCCGATCACCTCATCGAGGACGGTGCGGCGGTGGAAGAAGAGGTAAAAACATTGATCCGCCAAAAACAACCGGACCTGGTGGGGGCCGAAGCTTCCTTAGGGACGACACCACGGCGTCTGACCGATCTTTTGGGTAGCCTTTGCGATCTGACCAGTGGGAGCGGGGATAAGGGAACACCGATCGTGCTGGTCCAGGGTTACTTTGATGACTACACAACCGAATAGGCACGGTATCATTATTCCGGTTTTCAATTTTTAAATATAAAATACATGTAAAATGGGGGAATGAGATGATCAAGGTAGCAATTATTGGGGCAACAGGAATCGTTGGTCAGCAGGCGATTGTTACTTTAACCAATCATCCTTGGTTTCAAATAACCAAACTGGCGGCCTCGGCCCGTTCGGCCGGGAAGACCTACGGAGAGGCCCTCCGGGAAGCCAATGGCGCTTCGCGCTGGTGGTGTCCGGAGGAGTTACCAGCGTCTGTGGCGCAGCTCCCGGTGGAAAATGCGGCTGATTTTGACCCAACGACCGTCGATCTGATCTTTTCCACCCTTGATGCGGGTGTCGCGAAGGAGTTGGAGCCGAAATGGGCTCAGACCACTCCGGTGGTGAGCACCGCCTCGGCGTTCCGTTATGAAGACGATACGCCCATTCTGATCGGTGGGGTGAATATGGATCATGCCGCCTTAATCAAAGTACAACAAGAACGCCGGGGTTGGAAGGGCTTTGTGGTGCCGAAGTCCAACTGCACCATCGCTGGTTTAGTGGTCTCACTCAAGCCGATCCTGGATAATTTTGGGGTCAAACAAGTGATTATGACTTCGCTCCAAGCGATGTCGGGAGCGGGGCGGACCCCTGGTTTGTCGGCAATGGATATGACGGAGAACGTTGTTCCCTATATCCCTGGGGAAGAACCGAAAGTCGAAACCGAGCCCCAGAAGATCCTGGGGACCTTTACGGGAGAAGGAATCACCCATGCCCCCTTTGGCATTACGGCAACCTGTACTCGGGTACCAGTGCTGGATGGGCATCTGGTGGCCGTGTTCGTGCAGACGGAAAAGCCGTGTACTCCGGAAGCGGCTAAGGAGGCAATGGTTAATTTCGGGAAGGACTTCTGCCAGCTGGGGCTCCCCAGTGCCCCGGACCAACTGATTGCGGTGACCGATGATCCGTTCCGGCCACAACCGCGGATGGACCGTGACCGGGGAGATGGGATGACCGTGACCGTTGGCCGCCTGCGGCAGGATCCGGTCCTGGAAAATGGCTTGAAGTATGTTTGTTTATCGCACAACACCAAGCTGGGTGCGGCCAAAGGGGCAATTCAAACGGCCGAATATTTAGTGAAATATTATTTAAAATGGGTGTAAAAGCCGGGCGGCTTGACCGTGGCGTTGAACTACGGTATAATTTTGATAATTTAGATCTACCCTATAAATTAAAATGGCGATGAAGAGGACGTAACCGGGTGCCGTCAGTGGCAGAGAGGAAGGCCCTTGGCTGCAAAGCCTTCCCTGACGGTCGGTGAAGACCACCTCGGAGCAGATGGTGAAATAAGCCACACGGGTGACACCGTTATTTGTCAAGAAGCCGGGTCTTAGACCAAAAAGGGTGGAACCGCGGGCAATTTAACCCGTCCCTTAACAGGGACGGGTTTTTATGATCTTTCGTTTGACCTTGCGGCGGCTGCGCGTTGGCCTGTCTTGGGCCGAAGGAAAGCGAGGTGAGGCGGTGCAGCCAGAAGTTGAGATCTGCGCTGGCGGCGTGGTCATTAAAGACGGTAAAGTAGTGAGTTTACGTAGGAAAAACGGGGTTTGGCTGATGCCCAAGGGGCATGTAGATCCTGGTGAATCGCTGGAAGAAGCGGCGCTCAGGGAAGTACGGGAGGAAACCGGACTGGTGGCCCGGATCGGGGCTCCTCTGGGGGAGACCGCATATAGTTTTACGGAAGCCGGGGTGTTACACCGGAAAAAAGTATACTGGTTCTATATGGAAGCCATTGGCGGGCAGCTCGAGCCGGAAGCAGAGATGTTTACCGCGGTTCGTCTCCTTGCGGCCGATGAATTGGACACCCTAACTTTTCCGGCCGACCGTCAATTGGCGGCGAAGGCCTTTACCCTATACCACAGGCAGAGTAAAAGCAACAGCATAGGGAATTGATTTAAAGTTCATTTAGAGGGGGATTGACATGGTTAAACTTAAACTTCCGGATGGTTCCGAACGTGTACTGGAAGGCGATCTAACGGGAAAAGATTTGCTCGCCACTTTGGAACCGGCGTTAAAGAAAGAGGTCATTTGTCTGTCGATCGACGGTGAGTTGGCAGATTTGGGTGCGCCGCTTCCCGCCGGGACAACGGTGAGTTTGGTGCGACGAACGGATCCGGCGGCCTTAGAGGTCCTACGCCATTCAACGGCCCATATTATGGCCCAAGCGGTCAAGCGCCTTTTTCCTGAGGCGAAACTGGCGATCGGGCCAGCGATCGAAAATGGTTTTTACTACGATTTTGACTTGCCACGGCCGTTGACGCCGGAGGATCTGACCGCGATCGAAGCGGAGATGAAGAAGATTGTGAAGGAAGATTATCCGTTCACCCGGGAAGTGTTGACGAAAGAGGAAGCCCTGGCCCGCTTAAAAGCGGAGGGTGAGGTCTATAAGGTTGAGTTGGTAGAGGAGTTGGAGGATGGAACGATCAGCTTCTACCAACAGGGGGAGTTCAATGATCTCTGCCGGGGACCCCATTTGCCGTCTACCCGCTACGCCAAGGCCTATAAATTGACAAGTATTGCCGGGGCGTACTGGCGGGGCGATTCTTCCCGCCCGATGCTACAGCGGATCTATGGTACCGCCTTTTTCAACCGGGAAGAACTGGAAAGCTACTTTAAGTTCTTGGAAGAGGCCAAGAAGCGCGACCACCGTAAACTGGGCCGGGAATTAGACCTCTTCTCCACCGACGAACAGATTGGGGCTGGGTTAATCCTTTGGCACCCCAAAGGGGGGCGGATCCGGCAGGTGATCGAGGACTTCTGGCGGGATGAGCACGTTAAAAACGGTTATGAGCTTGTTTATACGCCCCACCTCGGCCGCAGTGTGCTCTGGGAAACCAGCGGGCATCTGGGTTTTTACCAGGAGAATATGTATGCGGGGATGGAAGTCGAGGGGCAGGATTACCTTATTAAGCCGATGAACTGCCCGTTCCACATTGCGATCTACCAAAGCCGGAGCCGTTCTTACCGGGAACTGCCGTTCCGTTGGGCTGAACTGGGGACGGTTTACCGTTACGAGCGCAGTGGGGTGCTGCACGGGCTCCTACGGGTCAGAGGCTTTACCCAGGATGACGCCCACATTTTCTGTCGGCCGGACCAGATGCCAGAAGAGATCGACCGGGTGCTTGAATTTTGCTTAAAGATGCTGAAAGCCTTTGGTTTTAAAGAGTTCAAACTCTACCTGGCGACCAGGCCGGAGAAGTCGGTCGGGACGGAAGAACGTTGGGCAGCGGCGACGGAGGCCCTACGGGCCGCCATTGAAAAGACCGGGCTTCCCTATGAGGTGGACGAGGGAGGCGGGGCTTTTTACGGACCGAAGATCGATCTGAAGATAAAGGATGCTTTGGGCCGGGAATGGCAGTGCTCCACCATTCAGTTTGACTTTAACGAACCGGAACGGTTTGACTTAACCTATAAAGGACCAGATGGCCACGATCACCAGCCCTACATGATCCACCGGGCCTTGCTCGGCTCATTGGAGCGCTTTTTCGGGATTTTGATCGAAAACTACGAAGGAGCCTTTCCCTTGTGGCTGGCACCGGTTCAGGCCATCGTCCTGCCGGTCCTCCCGGAGAATCTGGAGTATGCGGGCACGATCTACGATTGGCTTCGCCAGAACGGAATCCGGGCCGAGCTGGATAGCCGGAACGAAAAGATTGGTTACCGGATCCGCGAGGCACAGATGCAAAAGATCCCCTATATGTTAGTGGTGGGGAGCAAGGAGGCAGAGACCGGTCAGGTTGCCGTTCGGGCCAGACGGGAAGGGGATCTGGGGGCCTGGTCCCGCGAAGATCTGCTGGCGAGGATGCAGGAGGAGATCGCGGCCAAACGGTAGCTGGTAGAACCGCCGACCGCTTGGATCGATCTGTAATGTGGAACCATATAATATAACGAAAAAGAGCAGAAAAAGACGGAGAAATAGACGAAGAGACGAGAGGGGTATATTTGTTGAAATATCGATTCCGGAACTATCTACTGCGTTGGTCCGGCCATATGGAGCTTTTCCTTTCCTTTCTCCTGTTAATCAGTATTGTGATTGCTGCCATCGGTCTGGTGGCAAACCTGTATGGCCTGGCCCAGAACATGGACAATAGCGACTATTTCCAACGGTTCCTTGGTTCGACGATGGCCCTTATTATTGCCTTGGAATTGATCAAAATGATCGTCCGGGATACCGTCGGCAGTACTATCGAGGTATTGCTGATTGCCATCGCCCGTAAATTGATCGTCAGCGAACAAGATACTTTAGGCTTTTTAATCGGGATCATAGCGATTGGCTTTTTGTTCTTGATCCGGAAATATCTTTTTGTCTCCGAGTTTAGTAATGAAGGCCGGGTGGTCGTCAGTGCGGCGATGCCGGTGACGGAGGCGGAGAAGCTCATTAAGAAACCATTACCCCACCAGGCACAGACCCTTGGTGGGGTGGTGGCGCAGATTGCCGGGCAAGAGGACCGTAAACTGCAGGAAGGAGAGGTCTACGTCTGTAACGGGGTGAAGATCCGGATTAACCGGATGGAAGACGGGATCATTCAGGTTCTGGAGTTTATCGATGCTTCGGAATAGATGGATCGCGGCTGCGGCCAGAAAAACCGGTTATTTCCAGCGCTTATTTTAAATGGATGCTGAAGGAGCCGTAACAGTCCTAGTCGAATAGTAATTATATCTGGACTATTCGTGGAGGCAATGTTAGATGTGGAAAAAGACTAGGATTTGTGTTTTGCTTTTTGTTCTCTTTGTGTTCTCGGTCCGTATCTTTTCTTCGTCGGAGACGAAGCCCACTGGTTTTTTACTGAGCTATGAAAAATTATTCCCGAAACAAATGACCAGTACGGTCTTGAATCCGCCGCCAGCCATTCCTCCGCGGGGGACACCTCCTCTTGAGCCGGAGCCGCTCTTTCCGCGGGTGACGCCGACTCCCATTCCGGAAGAGGTGAGAGGGGTCTATGTCACCGGGTGGGTGGCGGGGACGCCGTCACTCTTTAAAAGGCTGTTGCGGTTCATCGATGCGACGCCGGTTAATTCCTTAGTGATCGATATTAAAGATGACACGGGAAAACTGAGTTACCGGTCGGCCGTCCCCATGGTTAATACCCTGGACGCTTGGGAGAATAAGATCCCCGATGTGCAAAAGATGCTCAAGACCTTACAGCAGAAAAAGGTCTATCCCATCGCCCGACTGGTTGTTTTTAAGGATCCGTATTTAGCCGAAAAACGACCGGAGTTCGCCCTCAAGCAGCCGAACGGGGAGGTTTGGCGTGATTACAAGGGTATGGCCTGGGTTGATCCCCACGCCCGGGAAGTATGGGAATATAATATCCAAATTGCTAAAGAAGCCGTTAAAATGGGTTTTTCCGAGATTCAATTTGATTATGTTCGTTTTGCCAGTGACGGAGACCTCCGGAGCTGTGTTTACCCCTACGCCGATGGTTCCAGTAAAGAGGATGTGATTCGTGATTTTCTCTTGTATGCCCGGGAGGAACTGGAACCTTTGGGCGCGGTGGTTTCAGCGGATGTCTTTGGTTTGGCCTGTTCGGCACCGGATGATCTGTTTATCGGACAAAAGTTAGAGAAGATTGCCGAAGCCGTTCCCGTGATCTGCCCCATGGTCTACCCTTCCCATTATGCGCGGGGCAGCTACGGCTTGGCCAATCCCGATCTCCAGCCGTACGCAACCGTTTTGCGTAGTCTCCAAGACGCCGGCCAAAGATTAAAAGACTATCCGGTCAAACTTCGCCCTTGGCTTCAAGACTTTTCTTTGGGAAATGCCTATGGCCCCGCCGAAATCCAAGCGCAGATTCAGGCGGTTTATGATGCCGGAGTGCGGGAGTGGCTCTTTTGGAATCCCAGTTGCCGGTATAATGTGGACAAATATGTGGCGAGAAAGAACGAGGAACCCGATGTGGCCAATGTTGTGCCCAGTGGGGAAGGGACGATCCCTGCAGTGGAGGATGGAACACCGTCGCCAGCCGACCAGGGACTAGATTCGGAAGCGGAAGAAACCACAGCACCGCCGGGGGAAACACATGACGGAAGCCGGGCAGAGGAAGAAGAAAGCGCGGAGATGGCGGAAAGTGTCGTACTTCCCCCGGTGGTTCTAGGCTTGACGGCGGAAGAGGACGAAATAGAAGAAAAAGGTGAAACAGAAGAACCTGCTGTTTGTCCCGTTGAAGCCGTTATGGATGTTCAGGAGAAGAACGTCGACTGCACGGACCCGGCAGAGGGTGGCGATTTAGAGAGCATGGACCCGATGGAGATACCGTGCGCAGAGGAAGCGAAGGATGGGGCGAGCGAAGATGTTAATGATGACAGTACGTCCGGCGGGGAGATGAAAGAGTGCATCGGGGAGTTTAAAGAAGAATAATCTTGCAAGCCATGTTGTATAATTAATGATTTAACCAAAACAGATCGCTGCATCCCAAATGAGATTGGCTGCGATTTAGATTGACATTTTGTTGCGATTCTGATATATTTTTCGTAATATAATTCTGAAGACGAGATAGTACTGCTTAAAAGGGGTATTTATCTCGTCTGTATATTTATGATTTCTGTAAACATAAAAGGAGGTAATGGAAATGAAGAAGAAGATGATTGCCTTAGGTGCCCTCGTTGTGGTTTTGGTGGTCGTTATACTCCTCGTGACGGGTCGGGGCGGCAGCGATACGCTGAAAATCGGCACCATCATGTCCACGAGCGGCCCGGTTTCCCATTTTGGCAGCCAATGCCGGGATGCGATGTTAATGGCAGTTGATGAGTTTAACGCGCGGGGTGGGGTTCTTGGGAAGCAAGTTGAGTTGATCGTGGAAGATGACGAGAAGAACCCGGAAAAAACCATGAATGCGCTGGTTAAGTTGGTAACGAAAGACAAGGTCAAAGCGGTGTTGGGCGCATTGACCAGTGACTGTACGCTTGCCATCACCCAGGAAGCGCAGCGCCGGGGCGTCTTGCTTTTCACACCGACATCCACCAATGATATGGTGACCGATGCCGGTGATCTGATTTTCCGTTCTTGCTTTAAAGACTCCTTCCAAGGTCAAGTCATGGCCCAGTTTGCGGTGGAAAATTTAAAGGCCACCAAAGCGGCGGTTCTTTATGATATGAACAATGACTATTCCACTGGTTTGACGAAGAGCTTTGAAGAGACCTTTGCGGCCTTAGGTGGTACCGTGGTGGCCTCCGAATCTTACGCGGGTGGGGATAAGGACTTCAACGCCCAGATTACCAAGATCAAAGCGGCTGCTCCGGATGTGCTCTTCCTCCCCGACTATTACAATACGGTCTCGCTGATCATCAACCAAGTACGCAACCAGGGCTTGGATGCGGTCCTGCTTGGACCGGATGGTTGGGATGAACTGGTGGGTCAAGCGGGAGAAGAAGCCGTCGGTGGCTACTTCTGTAACCACTACAGCCCGGATGCCGAGGATGATGATGTGCAGGAGTTCGTCCGTAAATACCGGGAACGCTATGGGATCACCCCGAATGCCCTCGCGGCCTTGGGGTATGACGCGGCCTATATCCTATTGGAAGCAATTGAACGGGCCGGAACCGATGATCCACAAGCCTTGAAAGCGGCGCTGATGGAGACCAACAAGAAATATGTGACCGGCCATATCACCTTTGATGAAAATCATAATCCGGTCAAATCCACAACCATTTTGAAGGTGATTCAGGGTGCCGATGGCAAACTGGCCACCGAATACGTGGGTATGGTTGATCCGGAATAGTTTTGGTGATAGAATGATTGGTATGGAGTAATGGGAGAAGATTTTTCTCCCATTACTTTATTCAAAAACTAATCGTATAATCTCTACGGGTAAGGTTCTAAGCTGTGACAAACCGTAACAAGGACCAACTTCTCGGCAGAAGGGTAAACTTGTGCGGTTAATTTCAAATAAAGCGCCCATTAAAGCAACTTATCAACTTAAGGAGGTGGGGTTTGGATGGATTTTCTCCAGCAATTTTGCCAGCAGACGTTGAACGGCTTATCCCTCGGTAGTATCTATGCTTTATTGGCGTTGGGGTACACCATGGTATATGGGATTGTCAAACTGATCAACTTTGCCCATGGTGATATTCTTATGGTCGGTGCCTTTGTCAGTTATTTTGTGCTCAAACAATGGGGGATTACCCCGGTAACCTTGATGTTGTCCTTTTTACCCGCAATGTTGTTCTGCCTGACCATGGGGGTGCTGATCGAGAAGATTTGCTATAAACCCTTACGCAATCAACCACGGATTAATGCTTTAATTACCGCAATTGGGGTCTCATTCTTATTGGAAAACGGCGCGCGGGTCCTCCCGTTCATTGGGCCTAACCCCCGCGTTTATCCCACTTTACCGGTGGTGAACTATAAGTTTTTTGGCATTAACATCAGCCAAGTTCAGATTCTGGTCTTTGTCGTGGCCATCGGTTTAATGTTGCTTCTTAATTATATTATCAACTTCACGAAGATCGGCAAAGCGATGCAGGCGGTTTCCTTTGATAAGGGTGCGGCGGCACTAATGGGGATCAATGTGGACCGGATTATCTCGTTTACTTTCGTCTTAGGTTCGTCCCTGGGCGCAGCGGCGGGGATTCTGTTTGCCAGCGCTTATCCACAGATCGAACCTTATATGGGGATCATGCCCGGGATGAAAGCCTTTATTGCCGCCGTGTTTGGCGGGATTGGCAGTATCCCCGGGGCGGTGCTCGGTGGTTTTATTCTTGGGGTGGCGGAGACCTTGACGAAAGGGTTTCTCTCCTCGCAACTCGCCGATGCGATTGCCTTCGGTTTATTGATCCTTATTTTGGTGGTTAAGCCATCAGGGCTCTTGGGTAAACCCATGGGGGAGAAAGTGTAGGTGAAACTTGATGAGTAAGAAGATGAACACCGTAGTTTCTGTGCTGATCGTGGCTTCGATTCTGATCATCCTAAATGTCTTGGTTATGCTCCGGGTGATCGATGAGTATGCCAGTCAGGTTTTGACGATCGCCGGAATCAATGTGATTATTGCATTAGGTTTAAATTTGATCTCGGGCTTCACCGGCCAACTGGCCTTGGGTCATGCGGGCTTCATGGCGGTTGGTGCTTACACGACAGCGGCCTTGATGATGAAATTACACCTTCCTACTTTGGTGGCAGTGTTTGGTGGAGCTTTGATGTCAGCCTTTTTTGGCTTCCTGATTGGTCTACCAACTTTACGCCTACGCGGCGATTATCTGGCGATTGTTACTTTGGGTTTTGGTGAGATCATCCGGGTATTGATGATCAACCTCCCGGAACTGACGGGTGGACCAGCCGGGTTAAAGGGGATTCCCACATTCACGACGAACTTTTTTTGGCGGCCGGTCCTTTCCTTTGCCTTAGTCTACCTAACGATGACGCTCGTTGTGGTTCTGCTCAATAACCTCCTCAACTCTTCGCACGGTGCGGCGATTATTTCTATTCGTGAGGATGAAATTGCCGCCAACGCCATGGGGATCAATGTTTTTTACTATAAAATATTTGCCTTTACCCTTTCCGCCTTTATCGGTGGTTTAGGTGGTGCTCTGTATGCACCGTTCTTTGGTTACTTGAGCCCCAATATGTTTAACTTCCAAAAGTCTGTCGAGTTTCTGATCATTGTTGTTTTGGGTGGGATGGGGAACCTGACTGGGACGGTGGTGGCCGGGATCGGTCTCACTTATCTCCAAGAAATCTTGCGTTTTCTCAAAGATTACCGTCTGGTAATTTACCCAATAATCTTGATCATCGTAATGATCTTTCAACCTTCCGGGATTATGGGCTTGTTTGGAAATAAAGAGTTTTCATTGACCCGTTTCGTTGGTAAGCTCGCTGGGAAGCAGTTGAGCGGGGAGCAATCTTCAGATAAGGCGGGTGAAGTACAATGACCGTCTTAAAGACCGAGAATCTTTCGATTCAGTTCGGCGGTTTAATGGCCGTTGCCAATTTAAATTTGGAAATAAAAAAGGGTGAACTGGTTGGATTGATCGGCCCGAACGGGGCTGGTAAGACGACGGTTTTTAACATGCTGACTGGTGTCTATAAGCCAAGTGAAGGCCGGATTCTGGTTCAAGACCGCAACGAACAGAATCAAGACATCGGCCAGCTCCATCCCTACCAGATTACCGCCTTAGGGATGGCGCGGACCTTCCAGAATATTCGCCTTTTTAAAAACCTGACGGTTCTGGATAACGTACGGATTGGCAACCATCTGAATGTGAAATACAAAAGCGTGGAGGGGATTTTTCGGTTGCCCGGCTATTACCGGGAAGAAAAGCGGATTGAAGAAGAATGCCGGGAACTCCTCAAGATCTTTGATATTGAGCACAAAGGGGATGAACTCGCCAAAAATCTTCCCTACGGAGAACAACGGAAACTGGAGATTGTCCGGGCGCTGGCGACCAAACCCCACATTCTTCTCCTGGATGAGCCAGCGGCTGGAATGAACCCCCAGGAAACCCTGGAGCTAATGGATTTAATCAAATATATTCGGGAACGGTTTGCCCTCACCATTATCCTGATTGAGCATGATATGAAACTGGTCATGGGGATCTGCCAACGAATTGTGGTCCTGGATTATGGTCGGATGATCGCCTGTGGGACGCCGGCAGAGATTGCCCACAATCCACTGGTGGTCAAAGCCTACCTGGGGAAGGAGTTGGAGAACGATGCTTAAAGTGGAAAACCTAGATGTTTATTATGGGAATATCCGTGCCCTCCATGAGGTTAGTTTCGAAGTAAAAAAAGGCGAGATCGTCACCTTAATCGGTGCGAACGGCGCGGGTAAGACCACGGTTCTTCATGCGATCTCCGGGTTGGTGCCGGTGCGTTCGGGGAAAGTGGATTTTCTTGATCAGGATCTAACGACGATGGCACCCCATAAAATTGTGCAGTTAGGCTTGGCCCACGTACCGGAAGGAAGAAGGATTTTTGCCAATCTTACCGTAAAAGAGAATTTAGAGATGGGTGCTTATACCCGGAAAGACACAAAGGCGGTCAAGTCCGACTACGAGCAGGTCTTCACGCGTTTTCCGCGTCTGAAGGAACGGCTCAACCAAATGGCTGGAACCTTGAGCGGCGGTGAACAACAGATGTTGGCCATCGGACGGACGTTAATGTCCCGTCCCAAACTGGTCCTGATGGATGAGCCTTCGATGGGTTTGGCTCCGTTGTTGGTGGGTGAGATCTTTAACATCATTAAAGAGATTAACGCCGCCGGGACCACCATTTTATTGGTGGAACAGAATGCCCAGATGGCCCTTTCCATTGCCGACCGCGCTTATGTCTTGGAGACTGGCCGGGTGGTTTTGCAAGGTGACGCGAAAACGCTGGCCGACAGTGAAGAGGTGCGTAAAGCCTATTTGGGCGGATAAGGGCGTAATCTCTTTTCTTAAAAAGGACGAAACGGAGGGAAAAGAAAGATGTATGTACGGAACCGGATGACAGTGAACCCGATTACGGTCTCCCCGGATACTATGATCGCCACAGCTTTAGAATTAATGCGGGAGAAAAGCATTAACCGGATTCCCGTGGTGAAAGACGAGAAACTGGTCGGGATTATCACGGAACGAAAATTGATGGAGGTCTCGCCTTCTTCTGCTACTTCACTCAGTATTTTTGAGATTAACTACCTCCTTTCCAAGACCAAAGTGGAACAGGTGATGACCAAAAAAGTGGTCACTGTTGCCCCCGACGATCTATTGGAAGTCGCCGCCCTCAAGATGCGCGATAACCGGGTCGGCGGGCTCCCGGTGGTGGAGAACGGGAAAGTGGTCGGGATTATTACCGAATCCAACATTTTTGACGCCTTTATTGAAATTATGGGTTTCCGGGAAAGAGGTAGCAGGATCTCGATTCTGATCCAAGAAGACCGGCCGGGAGTTTTAGCCGAGCTGGCCCAGACGGTTGCGACATGCGATATTAACATCACCCATCTGGCGATTTACCACGGGGAAATTGTCCTACGGGTGGATACCCGCGAGCCCGATGAACTACTCAAACGGCTGAAAGAAAAAGGGTTCAGGATTACTTCCGTGCGGATTTTAGAGTAGGGTAATAACGACAAACGTTAGCACGTATTACGGCGGAAAACAGACTGTCATTTCATAAGACAGTCTGTTTTTTTTACAAGTATCGAAAGATAATGTTATAATTCGAAGGAAAGAAAGTAACATTTATATTAAAAAACATTTGACAACGGAACAAACTGGGGTTATAATAAAGTCAAGAAAAATTTGGATCGCCTTTTCAAAGCGCAAACGTTAGCACAAAATTTTTATGTCAAACCAAAAGTCCCGTTCAGCGCTGGATTTCTGTAGCATAACCAAAGTTTCAGGCGGTAAAGAAACGGTAAAGTGTTGAAAAAATATTTTTTCGATGAATATGGAGAAAACGACTTGTCTTTGCTAGATGAGATTCTGATGTCGTGGACTTCCTGATGGCAAGAATTGAACCATTGCTACACTTATTTCTCTTGAACCCTACTACTTTAGAGGACCGTGGTCAATGGTTTAAATTTTTGTACGTGTAGTACAAACGTATGCACAAGGACTGGATATACATTTTATTCTGTTTTTAAGGAGGTTTTATCGTGGGGAGAAAAGTCTTGTCGGTGTTAGCACTTACATTAATCTTGTTCGGAATGTTCGGTGCCTCGGTTTTAGCCGGAACGGTTCCGGAGGTTCCGTCTGGTTACGTACGTCTCCATTATTACCGGCCGGATCACCAGTATGAAGGCTGGGGATTGCACCTTTGGGGCACCGGTTATGATGGTCCAGTTGTGGATTGGAACGCGGCTGCGGAAATTACCGGTTTTGACGAGTACGGTGCTTTTTGGGACATTCCTTACAAAGAAGGAGTAGGTGACCTAAACTTTATTATCCATAAGGGTGATCACAAAGACCCGCAGCCGGATCGGGCCTATCCCGACCCGGATCAGAATAAAGAAGCGTGGGCCATCTCCGGGGACGTGGTGGCCTACACCAGCCTTGATGAAGCGCTAACGGTCATCGGGCGGAAATTTAAGAAAAACACCGATCGGGTTGGGGAAGTGACAAGTCCAATTCCCCGGGCTGGAGCGGTTATTCCCGTCACCTATGATTTAGAACCGGCACCAGCGCTTGCCGATGGTTATGTTCGGTTGCATTATCGGCGTCCGGACGGTAATTATGAAGGTTGGGGTTTACACCTGTGGGGCGAAGGTTACGCCGGGCCCCCGGTTCTGTGGTCAGCAGCGGTGCCTTTTGATGGTGTCGATGCCTACGGAGCATACTGGGATATTCCTTATCACGACGGTGTTGGCGATTTGAACTTTATTATCCATAAAGGGGACCTTAAAGACCCCGATCCAGACCGGGCTTTCCCTGATCCGGATAACAATAAGGAGTTCTGGGCGGTCTCCGGTGAAGTCAAAGTGTACTTAAGTCAAGCAGAAGCAATCCAGGCCGCTGGGAATAAGGTGGTCCGCGCGACCATCATGGGGCCAAAAGAAATACTGGTTGAGTTTCGCGCGCCGATCGAAGCACCCATCTTCATCCGTGACGGCTACCGCTATGTGCCGCTGGCGAAGATGGACACTTCGAAAGAGCCGCTATACCTACTGACCCTCCAGCGGGAGCTGGATTATAACAAAACCTATAAAGTGGAGTGTGGCAACATGACGGGATACACCTCCCTCTCCTGGCAGGTGATTGACGAGGAATTTGCTTATGATGGGGAGTTGGGCGCAATTTACAAAAAGGACCGGACCACTTTCCGGCTTTGGGCGCCGCTGGCTTCTACGGTTCGGCTCCTCCTCTTTGCCAACTGGGACGATCAGGAACCGTACCTGGTAAAAGAGATGGAGCTACAGGACCGGGGTGTTTGGGAACTAGCCGTTGAAGGTGATTTGCGTGGGCAGTTCTACCAATACCAAGTGGTGCGGAACGGCGAGACCAAAACGGTGCTCGATCCTTATGCCAAATCAATGGCGGCGTTCACCGACGATGGTTCGGATCCGGTGGGGAAAGGGGCAATCGTTGATCCTTCGGCGCTCGGACCGGAACTTAGTTTTGCCCAGATCGAGGGCTATGAAAAGCGTGAAGACGCGATCATCTGGGAGATTCACGTTCGGGACTTTACTTCCGATCCGCGGATTGAAACCGAAGCGCAGTTTGGTACATATAAAGCCTTTATCGAGAAGCTGGATTACCTCAAAGACCTTGGTGTAACCCACATCCAGCTCCTTCCAGTTCTCAATTATTACTACGGAAACGAATTGGCCAATGGCCGGCGGGAACTGGGTTATTCAGCGCAAGGCAACAACTATAACTGGGGATACGATCCGCACAACTATTTCACCCCAGAAGGGATGTATTCCGAAGACCCGACCGATCCGGAGTTACGGATCAAGGAGTTAAAGGAGTTAATCCATGCTATTCACGAGCGGGGCATGGGTGTCATCCTCGACGTTGTCTACAACCATACGGCCAAAATGGAGATCCTTGAGGACATTGTGCCCGGTTACTATCACTTCATGGATGCGCAAGGGAACCCCAAGAGTAGCTACGGGGGAGGAAGACTTGGCACCACCCATGCGATGACGAGAAAACTGATTTTAGATTCCATCACCTACTGGGTTGACGAGTACAAAGTTGATGGTTTCCGCTTCGATCTGATGGGCGATATGGATGCGGAGACCATACAGATGGCTTGTAACGCGGCGAAAGCGTTGAACCCAAATATTTTGATGCTCGGCGAAGGCTGGATCACTTACGAGGGTGATGATGGCGACCATCGGGTAG
>ERZ773359.2702-NODE-2702-length-21836-cov-11.586383_pt1 | contig 21836 bp, 24 predicted proteins | sample MGYA00374955_ERZ773359 | MGnify/ENA primary metagenome ERZ773359 (study PRJEB29098, sample SAMN04486028) | biogas fermenter metagenome | study: EMG produced TPA metagenomics assembly of the Biogas fermentation microbial communities from Germany - Plant 4 DNA1...
TTTTTGCTTTCAAGGATTTTCTGCTTTTTTATAAAAAATTTATACTTTGTCTTCAATCTGAAATAGTGGGATAATCCCACTATTTTTAAGCTTCCATGAACATCTTTATATCATCTTCAACATTTGATATGGTTCCAATTCCGAATTTTTCTACCAATACCTTAGCTACATTTGGAGATAGGAAAGCTGGTAGGGTTGGTCCTAGGTGGATATTTTTAACTCCTAGGTACAGCAGCGCTAATAATACTATTACGGCTTTTTGTTCATACCATGCAATATTATATGCAATTGGCAATTCGTTTATATCATTTAGATTGAATATCTCTTTTAGTTTCAATGCTATTAAAGCTAGGGAGTAAGAGTTATTACATTGGCCAGCATCTAATACCCTTGGAATTCCGTTTATATCTCCTAAGTTTAATTTATTGTACTTATACTTAGCACATCCTGCTGTTAGTATTACCGTATCCTTTGGTAGGGCTTTAGCAAATTCTGTGTAGTAGTTTCTTTGCTTCATTCTTCCATCACAACCTGCCATTACGAAGAACTTCTTAATTGCTCCTGATTTTACTGCTTCTACTACCTTATCAGCTAGTTTAAATACTTGGGCATGGCCAAATCCACCGATTATCTTTCCACTTTCTATTTCAGTTGGAGCTGGTAATCTCTTAGCATGTTCAATTATTTCTGAAAAATCCTTTGCTTTTCCATCTTCTCTATCTGGAATATGTTTGAATCCTGGATATCCGGTTGAACCTGTAGTATATACCCTGTCAGCATAGGATTCCTTTGGTGGTACAATACAGTTGGTTGTAAACAGGATTGGTCCATTGAATTTCTCGAATTCCTCTTTTTGTTTCCACCAAGCATTGCCATAGTTACCTACAAAGTGATCGTATTTCTTGAAGGCCGGATAGTAGTGGGCTGGTAGCATCTCACCGTGGGTATAAACATCTACTCCAGTGCCCTTTGTTTGCTCTAGCAACTCTTCTAAATCCCTTAAGTCGTGGCCTGAAATAAGTATGGCTGGGTTATTCCTTACCCCAATATCAACTTCTGTAATTTCTGGGTCTCCATAGGTTGATGTATTAGCTTCATCTAGTAAGGCCATTACTTTAACACCATATTCTCCCGTTTCCATTGTTAAGTTAATTAAATCTTCTACAGTTAAACTATCATCTAATGTAGCTGCTAAAGCTCTTCTGATGAATTTAGCAATCTCTGGATCATTGTATCCAAGATTATCAGCATGTTCAGCATAAGCTGCCATTCCCTTTAAGCCATAGGTAATTAGTTCCCTTAAGGAACGAATATCTTCATCTTTAGTAGCTAAAACTCCTACCCTTTCCTTATCGTTGTTAGCTTTAAATACTATATCATCATCGGAGTTAACTGAGAAAGTGGCAGCATCCTTTAAATCGCTTAAGTCTACTCCTCTTTCCTGTAGAGCTTCTCTTATTTCTTCCCTTAGTCTAAGGCCTCTTTTAATTTCTTTTAAAAATCTTTCCTTATCGAAGTTTGCATTTGTAATGGTCATAAATAAACCACTCATGATAAATCTATCAAGTCCTGGCATTTCATAGCCTATTTCATCGGCTTTAACTCCTAACTCAGAAATCCCTTTTAAGGTATAAATCATCAAGTCTTGTAGGTTTGCAAGATCTGCAGTTTTACCACAAACCCCTACCTTAGTACAGCCTTTGCCTCCGACTGTTTCCTGACATTGATAGCAAAACATTGACATGAATAAAACCCCCTCGTCTTTCATTGATGATTATATTTTAATATTTAATTCCTACTGAATCGGTAACCTATGTTACAGAAACAAAAATTATTGAAAATAATTCTCAATATATGTTTTGAATAGTAAAGGGAATGGCAAAGAAGCCATTCCCTAATTTACAATTTAAAATTCACAAGAGCACAAGCCTAATAGTTTTTCCCTGCTGCCATTACATTATTTGGATCAAAGGCATGGCAGGGGGTAACTCCATATACCATATGGCATTTAGGACATTTTCCTTCATGGGTTTCCATTATGAATTCTTCCCCGCACTCTTCACACTTAATGTTAAGAGGCATTACCATAGGCTGATTAGCAAAACCCATCATCCTAATTTTATCTACCACTTGTTTGCCATTTTCAAAGCTTCCTGAACAACCTTCATGCATGATTACCACCCTTTCTATTGTTTATCTATTAAAAACTTTTCCTTAGTAATAGTAAGGCCTTTTCTTAAGTCGTTCCTCATATTTTGAATTATGCTATCCATCTTTTCTAGCTGTATTAATACTTCCTTTTCCTCTTGGCTAGTTTCAATGACCCTTTCTATTCCCCCGTTTTTTATTACAATCCTCTTATCTGCCATAAGGGCTAAAATGGGGTCGTGGGTTGCCATTAAGACGATTTTATCGCTGGAAACTAGTAAGTTCAATGCCTTCTTCCTATCTATTCCTGCATTTTCTATTTCGTCTATCAATACTATAGGCGAAGAGCTTAGGATAGCCGTATCGGCTATCATCAAAGCTCTGGATTGTCCACCGCTAAGGCTGGTTATAGGAGTGGTTAGATCGAATTTTTCCCCCGCCAGCTTGTTTGCTGCTTCTATTATCTCCTCTACTACTCTTTCTACATTTTCCACCATCCTGCTTTCTGCATGTAGCCTAATAAACTCCTCTACCGTTAAATCCATTACAAAGTTCATATTTTGAGAAAGCTGGGCAACCAGCTTATTGTTAGGGGAAAATCTCCATTTTTTATCGGGTATCTCACCATTTATTAGTATAGTCCTGCCCGTTGGAGTATCCTTTTGAGCTGTCCATTCGATATCGGCTAAAAGCCTGCTTTTACCAGAACCTGTAGGCCCTACTATGGATACTATCTCCGATTTATGGATGGTAAGTTCCTTAAACCCTTCTACCTCCCCATCCTTATCTGTACCAGCTAGTATGGTCAAAGATTCAACCTTATTATCATCTTTAAGACCCAAAAATTCTATCATCTGACTTATATAGGAGGATAAGTCCTCCAAAAGCTTATGAGTATCTATGGCCCATTCTTCCTTTTCTTCTTCTGTAAAATGGTCTAAATATTCTACAAAGGTTTTATCCTCAAAGCCTTCCACATTCAATCTATTCTCTTCAAAATAATTTATTATAAAGGGGTATTTTTGCTGCAATTGCCCTATGGTCATATTTTTAATATTATTCATCTTCATCACCTAGTTTAATCTTTCTTACATTTCCTAGCTGGTAGGCTTCTCCTATTCTGGTTTCTCCTAAACAATAGGAACATAAGGCAGAAGGCATAGGAAATCTAAGTTTTCTTCCTTGAACCGTTTCTACATCTTCCATTTCATCGTATAACAGGGTACTTAGCTCAAACGCCCCTTGTCCAGTTAAACCATTTACATGCATGGTAATTGCTTTAGGGTTGACGGAGTTTACCCTGGATGCAAATACCTCCCTTTCCGCCTGAGACACTATATCCCCCTTTGTTATTACTACAATATCTGCTGCCTTAAGCATAGGTCCTATCTTCTTAGGGGTATTAATGCCCGATAGGTTATCTATGACACAGATGGACTTTATGTCCTTTATATAGGGGGAACACCTATTACATAATCCAGCAGATTCGGTAATTAGAAAATCTAAATCCTCTCTTATCCCCCACTTAACAACTTCTTCAATATTAGATACGAAGTAGTGGTCGGGACAAAGGGAACCGGATAAGCCCTTTTTAACAGGAACCCCTGCCCTTTCATATAATATATCATCGTCTGTATAGAGGCAGTCAAACTTTACCACTCCAACGCTTATATCCCTTTCTTTTAACGCTTCTATAACCTTTAATATGACTGAGGTCTTCCCCGATGAGGGAGGACCTGAAACCGTAACTAGATTCATATATCTTCCTCCTAAATGGATTCATTAAATATCCTTTCACATTCTTCTATCAATTTTCCTATATCATTTTCCTTGATAAAATCCCAGCCTAGCCATATGAACCTTTTATCCTCCGATATGCCGTTATCCACTTCCGGGTTAGTGCTTGGGAACCTGCCATTATGGGATAGAATCTCCCCTACTTCCTTGGAGGCAAAGAATTGTACGAAGGGCTTTAATATATCCTTTTTAGATTTCTTAGATAACAAGAATATAGGGCTTATAATGGCCCCATCTTCTGGCCAAATTGCCTGCATGGGCCCTCCTTCTCTTGTCATCTTGGTAAAGAAATAGGGCATGATGGTAATAGCAGGTCTTTTTGACTTCATATGGGACTTTACCATTTCCGAAGGATGCATTCCCCTAAATAGGGATTTTCCTAATTTCTTTATTCCTTCCTCCCCATATAGCTTATAGATATTTAATAGAATTGCATTGAATAAATCGAAATCGCTAATAGGAAGACTAACCCTGTTTTCAAACTCTGGTTCTAATAAATCGGCCCAGCTGGTAGGGATTTTATCTCCCTCTACTTCTTCCTTATTTATTAAGAATACTGCTGGCACCACTCCAATTATGGAGTATTCCCTATCCGGGTCTTGCAGGTCTATATTTTCATTTTGGAAATCCTCATTTAATCTTTCCAATCCCGTTATATCCTCAAAAGTTCCCTTATCCTTAAATCTCTTCATCAAGCTATTATCAAAAAATAGGTCAAATCCTGCCGATATGAATATATCGGAAAGAGATTCTTCCGTTTCCGCCCTTTCTATTTCATCCTTTAACCAATCGACACCAGAAGAGGCAGCCTTCAATTCATGGGCCAGGCTTATATTTAATCTCTTTCCCTCTTCCTCCATCCATTTGTTAAAGCTGTCCATTAGAGGAATTCTTACTGGACAGGGAAGAACTCCACTTATCCTTACGCCTGCTTCCTTTTTTTCCTCTTGTAAAGTTAAACTATCATCTATGGATTCTCTGTTCTGCTCAATTACATCTATCAATTTTTGGGTAAATAGCTCCACATTTACCTTTTTGGTCTTTAAGGCCATTTCCAAAGTAATGGCCTTACCCATAAGCTTTCTCATCTTTTCATTGGCTAACTGGGTAAAACCATGGCTTACGAATACATCTATGGTTTCGGGATACTTTTCCGTTATATCGTACACCTTATCCTTTATACTAAGATACTTATTCATACTTAACCTCCTAAAAGCATCGCTAGAAATATACTAACTCTATTATAATATTTTTTCCGTAACTTGCGTTACCAAGCTTAAAAAATATCCATTACCATCCACAATTAGGTATACATAATATGAATATTTATACTCCCCGCGGGTATATATTGAAGGACAAAGGAAGAAAAGAGGTGTATTTGATGGAATTGATATTTGAAAACATGATGGAAAAATCCTTTGAGGCCTTAGCGGATAATGTTATAATGACTTTGAAGGTAAAAAAAATAAAGATGAATTATGAAAACCATAAGCCCAAAAAAGTTAAGGGATAATGGTTAAACCATTATCTTTAGCGATAAAAAAGGAACTACTTATATAAAGTAGTTCATATATCCATGTTTAAACCAATTTCTTTATAGACACCCTCCATACTTCAGGCCCTTCTTCTAAATATTGCCACTCAAATTCTCCTTGCTTTTCTGCTGACATCTGATAATATAGAGGTTTTGGATCGTGGTCATTTATTAGCTCCATCTTTTCTCCCTTTTTCAAGCCTTCAAAAGCCTTAAAGATGGTAGGATGCTTATCCCTTGGTTCATATTCTCTAGCATCAACTCGAGCAGCAAATTCCGTCATGGGTATACCTCCTCATATTAGGTAAACTATATATGCTTTGCCCTATAAGTATACCCATTTGCTTATTAAAATAAATATTTTATATTTAACTAATTTCTAAGGGTGGCTTTTATCTTATCTTTATTTAATATTATCTCTAAGGCTTCTAAAATGGACCTTGTAATTATGTCTGCATGGCCTAAAAGTCTACCCGAAGCCCCTTCCCCCTCTATAACTGCTATAGATAGAATGGATTCCTGAAACATGGGTATGTCGTTATAGCCATTCCCTACGCAAAGGGTTTTATCCCCACCCAATTTTTTTACTATATCCCTTTTGGACTCACCTGCATTTTCCTTAGGAAAGGTTAGAAGTTCTACATCTAATCCCCTACACTCCCTTTCTACAGTTCCATAGGTGTCTGCTGTTAGAATATATACATTGACATAATCCTTTAACTTCAATAGTAATTCTTTGACCCCATATATTATCCTTCCATCCACCGCTATTGTTCCGTTATAGTCCAGAACCACATTCTCTATTTTAATGGGCCTTCTACCCGGTATCTGGTATATTATCATAGCACTACCTCCAATTAGCCAAATATTCCCTCTACATATTCCTTAGTTCTCCTATCCTTAGGATTTGAAAATATTTTTTTCGTCTCGTCGTATTCTATTAGTTTTCCATCTAGTATAAAGGCAGTATAGTCGGATATCCTTTTTGCTTGAGAAAGGTTGTGGGTTACTATTACTATGGTATAGTCCTTGGAAAGCTCTTTGAGCAACCTCTCTATATTGGCAGTGTTCTTAATATCCAAGGCAGAACAGGGTTCATCCAATAATAGGATTTCCGGCTCTACGGTAAGAGCCCTACCTATGCAGAGCCTTTGCTGTTGGCCTCCTGAAAGTTTTGTTGCAGACCTATTTAATTCATCCTTTAACTCCTCATAAAGGCCTACCCTTTTTAGGGTGTTTTCTACTATATCCTTTAACTTCTTCTTATCCCTTATACCATAGTATTTAGGGGCATAAGTTAAATTCTTATAGACGGAAAAGGGGAAAGGAGTTGGTTTTTGGAATACCATTCCTATCATCCTTCTAACATCCTTCTTTTCGTAGGACAGTATGTCCTTCCCATTAAAGAGTATTTGTCCTGTAAACTGCCCACCATTTTCCTCTAACAATAGATTTATAGTAGTTAGCAAAGTGGACTTTCCACAGCCAGAAGGCCCTATTACGGCAGTTATCTTGTTCTTCTTTATATCCATGGAAAGATCTTTTATCACTAGCTTATCCCCGTAGCTGACGGATAGATTTTTAATCTCCAGTACATTCATCTATCTACTTTCCTTTCTCTTTATATTTAATATTATGGAGATGATGTTTATCACCAAAAGGAGTAGCATGAGGACTAAGGCTGTCCCATAAGCCTTCTCTAAGGATATGCCCTCGCCAGTTAAAATATATAAATGGAAGGGCAAGGCCATTACTGGTGAAAACAAGGATTCGGGAACTGGAGCAAACATTACAGCTGCAGTCAAAATAATGGGTGAAGCTGCCCCCATGGCAAATCCTCCTGCTAGGGTTATGGCAGATATTATATCGGCCCTGCAGATGGGTAGTATTATTTTAAATAGGGTATATACTTCCGACACCCCCAGGGCATAGGAGGAGGTAATTATGGATTTATCCACCTCTTTTAATGTCTTTTCTACCCTTATCTGGATAAAGGGAAAGATAAAAATTCCTAGAGTTATTCCACCAGACAATAAAGACCTTCCGAATCCTAAGTATAGTACCAGAAGGGCATAGCCAAATAAACCCAGGACTATGGAAGGAACCCCTGACATACATTGGATTATTAAATGGATAAAGCTTTTAATCCTTTCCGACTTACAATAAAATACTACATATATGGCGGTGGAAATTGCAAGTATGGAAGAAAATACACAGGCTATCAACATAAGGAGTAAACTGCCTATGATGGCAGGAAATATTCCACCTTCTATTCCTATGGGGATACCCTTTGGCTCACTTAATAAAAATTCCTTATCGATGGAACCAATCCCATTTATGAAAATATAACCAAAGAGAAAGACCACCACCAACACTACTATAAGGGCGCTCATTATAAGCCAAGTTTTAAACAGATAATCCTTAATCCTTTCTAGCATAAATATCAGTCCTTACCTTTTAAATATCCATCTTAGCCTTAATAAAATATATTAATACATTTACTAAGAGTAACATTATCATAAGCACAAATCCAGCTGCAAAAAGGCCATGGTAGTGTAAGCTTCCCACCTCTGCCATTCCCATTTCTAAGGCTATAAGGGAGGGTATGGTTTGAGTTTTTCCAAATAACTTAGGCATGATTGGGGCGTTGCCAATAACCATCATGGTAGCCATGGTTTCACCCATTCCTCTACCCAAGGCCAATACCAGGCTGGCAATAATGCTTCTTTTACTTGCTGGCAGTATAATATTCCTTATCATATAGGATTTGGATACCCCTAGTGCCTGGGACGCTTGGGAATATTCTTCATATATCTTATCCATGGATTCAGCACAGGTGGATACTATAAATGGCAGTACCATTACCGACAAAACTATGCCGCCAGCCAGGACCGATTCCCCTGCTGCAAAGGAAAATCTAACTTCGAAAAATTTTACTACCACAAGTAAACCAATGAAACCATATACTACTGAAGGTATGCCTGCCAAAACATCTATAATCCCCCTTATAAAGCTTTTCACCCTGTCCTTGGTATAAGTGGATAATATTACTGCAATGCCAACCCCTAAGGGAAGGGATATGCATATTCCCACTATTGAAACATAGATGGTTCCCAATATAATGGGAAAAATGGATAAATTCTCTGCTGGTCCTAAGGGGTTCCAGCTTCTACCCATTATAAACTTCCATATGGGAACTTCCTTAAAGAATACGAAACTTTCATTGAATATGAATATTACTATAAAAGCCAAAAGTAATATGGATAAGAAGGTGAGTAGCTTTATAATCCACTTAAAAAGTTTCTCCCCTATATTTAGCATATAATCACCTCAAAAAAATTCAAGGGCATAAGCCCCTGAATTTAATTAGCTGGCACATAGCCCATATCTTCAATAATTTGTGATCCTTTTTCCGACATAATTACATCCATAAAGGCTTGTTGTGATGGAGTTAACTCACCACTTTTAACCACTATTAGTGGCCTAGATATCTTATAGGAACCATTTACTATATTTTCCTTGGTTGGTTCAATTCCATCCACCTTTAATGGTATAAGCTTTCCTTCATTTTGGTTTACCATTCCAAAGGAAGCATATCCAATGGCATTTTTGTTTTCCATTATCTTAGCTACCAAGGCACCCATTGAAGGGGCTTGAATTGCATCTTCCCTTACCTGAGTATCTCCCATTACTGCATCTTGGAATACTCCATGGGCTCCTCCACCAATATCCCTTATAACTACTACTATTTCTTCATGGGGTAAGCTGCTATCTACTTCATCCCAGTATTTATATTCACCTGAAAAGATCTTTCTTATCTCATCAGAACTTAAGTCATCCTTAATGGTGTGTAATGGATTTTCTGGATTGATGGATACGGTTAGAGCATCTACACCCAGCTTAAAGGCATTCATATCCGCTATCTTTTCCTTTTCTTCATCCTTAATCTCCCTTGATAGCATACCAAAATCACTTGTTCCCTCTACAACAGCTTTAGCTCCAGCTCCTGAACCTCCTGCTGAAACATAGATGATTATGTCCTTTTCCGGGAAGCTGGAATCCACGTTATTCCAAGCAGAATACTCCTCTATAAAATCTGTAGCTATTGCCGAGATAACTGGCGCTAGTGTAGAAGAACCGCTAAAGGTAATCTGGGCTTTAAAATCTTCATTTTCTTCTACTTCTTCAGCAACTTCTCCGTTTTCTGTAGATGGTGTTTCTTGATTGCTGCAGCCAACTACTATTAGCGAAAAAGCCAATAGAAGGCATAGCAATATGGTAATTCGTTTTTTCATACCTCTTCCTCCCCAGTATAATTATTGTATTAATTACCCTAACTATTATCTACACAGACAATTTTATTATAAATGCTCTAGGGGAGGCTAATTGAATTTTCTTATGGATTAATATAGTGTTATTGATTTTCTTTATAGTTTCCCCTCATACTGCCTCATATATAGCTCATAATAGGCTCCTTTTCTGACTATAAGCTCTTGATGATTGCCCTTTTCTACTATACTACCATTCTTTATTACCATAATAATATCCGCATCTTTAATTGTACTAAGTCTGTGGGCGATTATAAAGATGGTCCTTCCCTTCATTAAATTTATCATGGCTTCCTGTATTTTAAAATCAGTATTACCCATCCTGTTAAAGTATAAGTAGGATAGCAAAATAAAAAGATTGCCTAAGCAATCTTCAAGTGATACTTTACCCTCCTCCTATAGGTGGAAACAGGGATATAACATCTCCGTCCTTTACTTTACGGCTAGCAGGCCCATCTACTCCATTAAGTAGAAACATGCTCACCTCATCTTCATCTATATTTAAATATTTTATTATATCGGAAATGGTAGTTCCATCTTCAAACTCTAAGACCTTCCTCTTCCACCTTCCTTCTCTAAGGTAGGCAAACAGCCTAACTTCAACCTTAATCACCAGCTCACCCCTTTTATATCATTTTATATCCTCACAACTTACCATATCAACCATTTCCCCTTGCATGGGAAGAGTCCCTTTCGGGACTCTTTCTACTCAGTTGCTAAGCTTAGATATTTTTTGTACTCCTTAAGACCTAATCTTTCCAAGGTTTCTTCAGTAGGTACTCCATTTTCATCCCAGCCCCTTACTTCATAGTACTCTGGAAGCAGTTTATCCAATTGGTGTACATGGCCTTTAGATGGCCCCTTCTTTATTGGCTCTTCCAGTAGTCTCTTTGGTAATGTATCTTGAGAACTATCTATTCCTTCACGTAAATTGAATAGCCTTTCTAGATTCCATACCCTTTCTCCGGCTTCAAGTAGACCTTTTTCATCGTATACTTCGCCACATACGGCATTATACATGTCTACATAATCGGGTAATCCCAAACCAAAAGTGCTAAAGATACATAAGCCTATAGAATCTATAGCTGCTGTTAAATCATGGAATAGTTTAGCATAAGCTGCCTTCCCTTCCAGGGTGAACCTATCCAATTTTTCAGGATAACCTAGTATTTCAGGGCTAATCATATATCCCTTAACGTGGCAGCCACCTCTATTGCTAGTGGCATAGGTTATTCCATGGCCTTGGATACCCCTAGGGTCATAAGCTGGTAGTTCTTGCTTTTTAACCGTCATGGACAGTTCAGGAACCCCATAAGATTCAGCTAATCTATAGGAGCCATCGGCTAATTTATCTCCAAAGCCTTCTCTTAAGCCAATCTTTTTAGTCCAGCCCACTATGGCCTTTGGGTCTCCCCACTTTAGGCTTAGCCCATCTGCATCTATATCCTCATCCTTAATATATCCTTTTTCGTAGAGTTCCATGGCTGCAGCTATGGTTGCGCCAGCGGAAATGGTGTCAATTCCATATTCATTACACAGGTAGTTGACTTCATTTATGGCATCGTAATCATATACATCACAATCTGCTCCATAGGCCCATATGGTCTCGTATTCTGGCCCACCAACTACACTTCCATCGGCTAATTTAACTACCCTACCACAGGCTATTGGACACCTGTAGCAGGCAGCTTTTCTCACCAGATACTTTTCAGTCATGGTTTCACCAGAAATTAAATCTGCCTTATCGGTGTAGGAGTATTGGAAATTCCTTACCGGAAATACTCCCGATTCATTTATAATATTTACTAATACTGCAGTTCCATAGGTAGGCAATCCTCCTCCTGCTACCGGGTCATCCCTTAATATTTTCACCTTCTCTTGAGAAACTTCCTTAGTCCTCTCTTCATCATACAGGGGCACTTTTTTGCTTCCCTTTACAACTATAGCCTTCAAGTTTTTAGAGCCCATAACGGCCCCTACTCCTCCACGACCTGCTGCCCTATCTAGGTCGCTCATTATAGATGCGATTAAGGATAGCTTCTCCCCAGCAGGACCTATGGATAATACATTGGCTCCTTCATGTTCCCTTTGGAGGGTCTCAGTAACTTCCGTTACCCTCTTGCCCCAGAGATGGGAGGCATCTTTAATTTCTACCCTATCATCTTCCACATAGAGATAGACCGGCTTATCGGCTTTCCCTTCAAATATTACTGCATCGTGGCCAGTAGATTTAAATTTGGGTCCCCAGAAGCCACCAGCGTTAGCTGTAGCAATCCCCCCTGTTAATGGAGACTTAGTTATGACCATATACCTTCCACTGGTTGGAACTGGTGCACCAGTTAAGGCCCCCGTTGCAACTATCAATTTATTCTCCGGGCTAAAGGGATCTATCCCTGCTGGAACTTCATCTAACATTACTTTAACCCCAAAACCTCTAGATCCTAGATATTTTTGAGCCATCTTCAAGTCTAAAGCTTCCACCTTCACACTTCTTTCCGTCAAATTTACCCTAATGACCTTTCCCATATATCCACCCATATCCATTCCTCCTTATGGCTTTTAATTTAAAACTTTCTTGGCCTATAGGCGTTAATCCATTACCCTAATGTATATGCATAATTTGTGCCAAAAAAAATAAGGCCTTAGTGTCAACATATTGACAAGGCCTTTATATAGCATAGTTCCATTATTAAACATCTTTCTTTATTCCAACCGTTCCAACATGGACCATTGTTCTATATCGGAACAGTTTATCCCATACTTATCCATCTTCCTATATAGGGTATTCCTACCAATTCCTAGGGCTTTGGCCGATTTGGTAATATTGCCGGAAAAGATTTTTAATACCTTCAATATATGTATTTTTTCCATATATTCTAAAGTAAGTTGTTCATGTCTATATTCTCCTATTTCCTTTGGTTTAAAGCTAATCCTTTCTTCTCCTAATCCTGGCATATATCCTAGATTTATGGATAACTCAATGTAGTTTTCCAATTCCCTAACGTTCCCAGGCCAATTATAGTTCACTAATTCATCTATCTTTCCCTTGGATACCAAGATCTTCTTTTTATTTAATCTCAGGGAAAGCTTCTCCATGAAATAATCCACCAATAGGGGAATATCATCCTTTCTTTCCCTTAAGGGTGGAATCTCTATGGGAAGGACGTTTAATCTATAGAACAGATCCTTTCTGAAATTACCCTTTTCCACTTCCTCTTTTAAATTTTTATTGCTGGCTGCTATTATCCTAACGTCCACAAGCTTCTGCTCTAATCCGCCAATTCGGGAAACGCTACCCTCTTCTATAACCCTTAGGAGCCTAGTCTGCATATCGTAGGGCATTTCTCCAATCTCATCTAGGAATATGGTTCCCTTATGGGCCAATTCAAATTTACCGGGCTGGCCTTCCTTTTTGGCCCCTGTAAAAGCCCCCTCCTCATATCCAAATAACTCCGATTCAATTAAGCTTTCAGGGATGGCTCCACTATTGATGGCAACAAAGGGGCCATTTCTTCTATTACTATGGTTATGGATGGATTGGGCAAGTATTTCTTTGCCAGTGCCCGATTCCCCCGTAATCAGTATGGTGGATTTAGAATCGGCTACCTCCTTGGCAAACTGGATTAATCGAATAAAGGATTCATTTTGAGTTATTATCTTGTCAAAAGTATAGATGGCTTTGTTTTCTGATAACCTATTTGCCATCCTTCTTTCTTTTTTAATATCGGCAAATATATAGATGATATCCCTTCTATAAGCATCTATAGGATAGGCCGATAGGGTGAATCTAATCTTATTGCTTTTGGCCTTGATGAATACCTCTTCTTCTATTATTTTCTTTTTTTCCGCAAGAAGTCTATTAACTTTCTCAGGCTCTTTAAATAGTATTGATACGGGTCTTTCTATCAATTCTTCTAACTTATAGCCAAACATATCCAATAGCTTATGGTTGACATTTTTCACATACCCTTCCCCATCAGAAATGGCTATTCCTAAGGGTATGTTCTTTATAAGATTATCAACATATTCCCTATAATCCATATCAACCACCTGAACCCACTCCATAATCAGGAGCATTCACCAATTTTACCCTGTCACCTACCCTTATTACTCCTCCTCTTATGACTTTAGCAAATAATACTTCCTTAGAAAGGGGGCAAATCTTTCCCGATATAAGTAGCTTGCATTCTGGAAAGCATCCCTTTCCTATGGAGGTAATTTCAATGATTGTATTTCCTATGGTTATCCTATCTCCTATCTTAAGTTTAGCAACCTTTAATCCTTCGATGGTAATATTCTCATAGAATCTATGGCCACAAATCCCCTTGATATTTTCTTCATCTAAATACTTCCTTATCCTGTGGCTAGCTATTGAAAGCTCTTTACAAGCCCTGCCACCATTTACATCACCAACTAGGCCATAACCCTCTTTAAGATGGCCTGCTTTGATTTTTTCAACTTTTCCACCCTTCTCCCTCTTAATAAATAAGGATAAAACTTTCATTCAAGCACCTCTATAATATCACCTGGCCTTACCACTCCACCCTTTACCACCCTTGTAAATATGCCTTCCCTAGGCATTATGCATTTTCCCACCTGTTGGGATATGGCACAGCCAGTATGGCATTCCTTCCCTATCTGGGTTACTTCTTGGATGGTCTCTCCAATTTTTAGTCTGGTCCCAACAGGAAGTTCATATAGAATTATTCCCTCCGTAGTTATGTTTTCAGCAAAGTCCCCATGGCTTAAATCCTTAATTCCTATCTCCTTCATCTTTCTATAGCTCTCAATTCCAAGCAGGCTAACCTGCCTATGCCATTTCCCGGCGTGGGCATCTCCTTCTAGTCCATAATCCTCTATAAATATTCCCTTTTCTATGGGTTCTTTCACTATTCCCTTCCTGTCAGAAATATTTATATCTAAAACTCTTCCAATTTTCTTCATAGGGTATCCTCCTACTCCTCTTTTCTAATATATTCTCCCGATTTGCCTCCAGACTTTTTAATTAGTTTAATATCTTCAATAACCATATCCTTATCTACTGCCTTACACATATCATAGATGGTAAGGGCGGCTATGGATACGGCTGTTAGGGCTTCCATTTCTACTCCAGTCTTTCCAACTGTTCTTACTTGTGCCTCTATCTCTATTGCATCTTCCAATATATTAAAGTTGATGTCAGAACCGCTTATAAATATATTATGGCACATTGGAATTAGCTGGCTAGTCATCTTAGAGCCCATAATACCGCCTATTTGGGCTACAGAGAGTACATCCCCTTTTTCTATCAGCCCTTCTTTAATCAGCTTTATGGTTTCCTCCTTCATCCTTATCCTGCCATAGGCTACTGCCAGCCTTTTGGTATCCTCCTTTTCTCCCACCTCTACCATACGAGCTCTACCTTCTTTATTAAAATGGGTAAACTTCATATTAACCTCCTATCTGGTACATTTTCTTTGATACATATACTCCATCTTCTAAGTTATGGGATTCAGGCTTTTTAGATATAGCATCCATTATAATTTTTTCTATGGCTTGGCCCCTTCTTAAGGCCTCCCTTAGATCTATTTCAACATCCGAATGCAGGCATAGTTTTAGTTTCCCCTGGGATGTTAGCCTTACTCTATTACAGTTTTTACAGAATTTACAGGATACGGGGTTTATAAGCCCGATTTTCCCCTTACCATTGGGCAGTTTATAATAGACTGCAGGGGAGGATGGGTCTTCTCCATCTATTTTTATTAAGCTGGGTACCCTCTGTAATACTATTTCATTGGATAGGAAATGGTCTGCTTTCAGTTTTATGGCTTCCCCTATGGGCATTAATTCAATGAACCTAACATCGATTTCTTCCTTTTCCGTTAGCCTTACCAAATCCTCTATTTCATCATCGTTAAATCCACCTACTAAAACTGTGTTAATCTTAATTGGAGTAAGTCCCACTTCTTTTGCAGCTTCAATCCCTTTCATTACCCTTTGTAAACTCCCAATTCTAGTTATAGATGAATATTTTTTATCATCCAGGGTATCCAAGCTAATATTCACCCTCTTAAGGCCTAAGGCCCTTAAGTCCTTGGCATATTCCTTTAACAATAGGCCATTGGTGGTCATAGCAAAATCCCTTATTCCCTCCAATTTGCCTATTCTCTCCACTATATCCAATATTCCCTTTCTTACTAGAGGTTCTCCTCCTGTAAGCCGTATTTTATTAACTCCTAATTTTACAAATACCTTAACAATTTCTTCTATTTCTTCTACCGATAATATATCCTCATGTTGAATTTTGGGGATTCCTTCTTTGGGCATGCAATAAATACACCTTAAATTGCATAGATCGGTTACGGAAATGCGTAAATAGTTTATCTTCCTTCCAAATTGGTCCTTCATGGTTTACACCTTCTTTGGTTTGAAAATTGAGATGATTATTATAATTATATCATAATAAAAGTTGTTCTAAAATACGATTTTAGAACAACTTTTATCAACCTTCTATATAATTAAAGGGATCAAATTGTACATTTACTGGTAAGTATCTTGAATACAGTTCAAAATTATATACCTTACCATTGGAATCTTTGAAAGAAACGAAATAGCTTTCATGGATAGGAGAGTAATCGATATGAAGGAAAACTAAATCCTTGTGGGGATAATTTTTCTTCACATAATTTATGGCATAAAGCTTTCCAATCTGCTTAGGGACAAATCCGCCTATCCATAGGGTTAAGGTTAGAACTACTATATAGATTACTATAAGCTTTTTACTATGTTTTATAATTTCTCCCCCCTTTTATTTATCCTTCATATATATAACGAAAAGGATAAGTAAACTTCGGCAAATTGGAGTCAATATTTATTAAATATATAAGTTATCATACCATATTTATCCTATATTTTGTGGAATTCGGTACGAATGGTAGGAAAAACGGTACGAATAGCAAAAAGAAAAGTTAGGTCTCTTAACCTAACTTTTCTTACACTTTATCACATGTGTATAGGCCTATCTATGGAACCAAAGGCTGCTTCCATAACTGCTTCCGATAGGGTAGGATGGGGGTGGATGGCTTTGGCAATATCATAAACCGTTGACTCCAATTGCATAGCAACTATGGCCTCTGAAATCATATCTGTGGCGTTACTAGCCATAATGTGAACTCCTATAACTTCCCCGTATTCATTATCGGATATGATTTTTACAAAACCTGTAGCTTCTCCTTCCGCTAAGGCCTTACCATTGGCAGCCAGTGGGAACTTACTTACTGTAATATCGTGACCCTTTTTTCTAGCCTCTTCTTCTGTTAGCCCAACGGATGCCAGTTCAGGGAAGGTATAAATGCCGGTGGGAACTATATTATAGTTCATGATGCTATCTATTCCCATTATATTTTCCGCTGCTACAATCCCCTCAGCCGAGGCTACATGGGCTAAAGCAAATTTCCCATTTAAGTCCCCAATAGCATATACTCCCTTTACGCTGGTTTCTAACCTTTCATTGGTTTTAATAAAACCTTTAGAGTCCAATTCAAGATTTAAGCCTTCTATTCCCTTTAGCTGGGGTTTAAGCCCAAGGGATATAAGGTATTTATCCCCTTTAAATAGCTTTTCTTCTCCTTCATGTTCGATTAAGACTCCATCTAAAGTAATGGATTTTAGTTTAGTATCGGTTACAATATTTACCCCATCCCTAATCAGTTGCTTCTGAAGGCTTAGGGCCATCTCCTCTTCTATGCTGGACAGTATCCTTTTAGACCTTTGGATCAGTGTTACATTGGAACCTAAGGCATTAAAGAGGGTTGCAAACTCAACCGCTATAACACCGCCGCCAATTATGACTAGATCCTTAGGAATTTCCTCCAGTTGTAGGGCTCCCTTACTATTTATAAGCTTACCAGCTTCTAAGGCTTCCTTTAACCCCTCTATATCTGGGAAGTTTTCCTGGGCTCCTGTAGCTATTATTAGATTTTTCCCTGTGATGATTTCCCCATTAACTTCAACCCTATTCTTATCTAAAACCTTGCCTATTCCTTCGTATAGGTCTATCTTATTTCTCTTAAATAGGGTATATATACCCTTTACCAGCCTATTTACCACCCTATCCTTCCTCTTTAATAGCAGCTTCCAGTCTACCCTAACTTCTGCATCATCAATCCCTACAATTCCAAAGTCCTTGCCTCTTAGTATATCCCTATATAGCTTAGCAGTTTTTAAAAGAGTTTTGGTGGGAATACAGCCCCAATTAAGGCATACCCCCCCTAACTTATCCTTTTCTACTACTGCAACCTTACCCCCTAGCTGGGCTGCCTTTATGGCAGCCACATAGCCTCCAGGGCCTCCCCCTATTACAATCACATCGTATTTCATATTATCACCTTCACCCTCTCTATGATTTTAGAAGTAGCAGGTCTGGATCCTCTAGTAATTCTTTTAATAGATTTAAAAATCTTGCTCCACTAGCCCCATCGATAATTCTGTGGTCATAGGATAGGGATAAAGGTAATACCCTAGCAATTACTATTTCATCATCCTTTACAATCGGCTTTTTAACGATTCTGCCTACCCCTAAAATGGCCGACTCAGGGTAATTGATGATTGGAATTCCAAAGTGCCCACCAATGGAGCCATAATTGGTTATGCTAAAGGTGCTGCCCCTTAGTTCATGGAGTTCTATTTTATTTTCTTTAGCCCTGCTGCTTAAATCCTCTATTTCCTTAGCTATTTCAATTATGCTCTTCTTGTCAGCATCCCTTAATACTGGCACCATCAAGCCCCTATCGGTATCGGTGGCAATTCCTATATGATAGTAATGCTTAAGCATCAGCTCTTCCCTTTCCTCATCTAAGGAAGAGTTAAACTCTGGTAACTGTTTTAATACTCTAACAACTGCCTTAACGATAAAGGGTAGGAAGGTTAGATGGATATTTTCTTCCTTTAGCTTTTCCTTATACTTCTTTCTAAACTCATATAGCTTAGTTATATCTATTTCATCCATGGCAGTAGTATGAGGGATTGTAAATCTGGATATCTTCATCTGTTCTGCTATGGTCTTTCTAATTCTTGTTAGTGGAATCCTTTCTATTCTTTCTTCCTCTCCTGATATTGTTGGTTCTACTATTTCAGGCAATTTTGGTTTTTCTACTTCCTTGGACATTTCCTCCTTGGCCCTATAGATGTCTTCCTTCATTATCCTGCCATTAGGCCCTGTACCCTTTATCTTGGTAATATCCACTCCTAAATCCTTAGCAAGTTTCCTTGCAACGGGAGTGGCTAATACCTTTGCCTTCTTAGGCTTTTCTTGAGAAGGAACAACTTGCCCTTCTGTGCTTGGAGGAATTTCCTCAGAAGATGCTATTACCTCTCCTACTACTCCAGCAGTTTCCTCTTCTACTAGCTCTTCCTTTTCATCCAATTCATCCTTAACTACTTCCTCGGTTTTTCCTTCACCTGAAGTATCTATGGTAATAAACACATCCCCTACGTTAATTACATCTCCTTCTTCTGCTTTTAACTCTAATACCCTTCCCGTTTTTGGAGAAGGTATTTCTGTAGTAACCTTATCGGTTTCTACTTCAGCCAGGGATTGGCCTTCTTCAACTTCTTCCCCTTCCTTAACCAGCCATTTCATAAGGGTTCCTTCAGCAATTCCTTCACCTATATCTGGAAACCTAAATTCAAATTTCATATTATTACCTCCTCCCTAAAACTTGACTACATCTTCTATAGTCTTTGCTATTCTCTCTGGAGATGGGATATAGTGCATCTCTCCTCTTGGCAAGGGGAAAGTGGTGTCGAAACCAGTTACTCTGGTAGGTGGAGCTTCCAAATACAAGAAGGCCTTTTCATTGATGATGGCTACTATTTCTGCCCCTGTTCCTAAAGTCTTAGGCGCTTCATGAACTATTACGGCCCTACCAGTCTTCTTGACAGATTCAACGAAGGTTTCTCTATCCATAGGGGAAATAGTACGCAAGTCTATTATTTCAGGGTAAATCCCCTTTTCCTTTACCATTTCACTAGCTTTCTGTACATCCCTTACCATGGCACCCCAGGTTATGACGGTAACATCTTCCCCTTCTTCTACAATCTTGGCCTTTCCAATGGGTAGTTCGTAAGCTTCCTCTGGAACCTCCTGTCTAAAAGCCCTGTAGATTCTCTTAGGCTCCAAGAATATTACTGGGTCTGGATCCCTAATGGCTGCTATAAGAAGGCCTTTTGTATCATATGGGGTAGAAGGTATTACCACCTTCAGGCCTGGAATGTGGGCATATAGCGCTTCCGTACTTTCAGAGTGATGTTCTAAGGCTCTTATTCCTCCCCCATAGGGTGCTCTAATGACCATTGGTAGATTATAACGGCCTCGGCTTCTATTTCTCATCCTGGCCACATGGGATATTATCTGGTTAAAGGCAGGATAGGAAAAGCCCATAAACTGCAGCTCTACTACTGGCTTCAAGCCATTTATGGCCATTCCTACACCTGTTCCTACAATGGCAGATTCTGCAAGGGGGGTGTCGAATACTCTATGCTTTCCAAATTTTTTCTGGAGATTAACGGTAGCCCTAAATACTCCTCCCTCAACTCCTACGTCCTCGCCATAAACTACTACTCTTTCATCTAATTCCATCTCATTCATTAGGGCTTGGTTTACAGCCTCTACTATATTTAACTTATTAGCCATATTATTTACCTCCTTCTAAAAAAGATTTATATTCCTCAAGTTGCTCTTCTAAGTGTGGAGGCATGGTCTCATAATGGTATTTGAATATATCTTCAATTAGGGTATCCGATTTATTTTCAATTTCTTCAAAGGTGGATACTACCTGGTCATCTAATTCCTTCTTGGTCTTTTCCTCCCATTCCTCAGTTAGTACTCCCTTATTTTGTAGATATTTTTTAAATCTTAGGATTGGGTCCTTTGGCTTCCACTTTTCTACTTCTTCATCATCCCTATACTTGCTTGGGTCGTCAGATGTGGTGTGAGCTCCCAATCGATAGGTATAGGCTTCGATTAAGGTTGGACCTTCTCCCCTTCTAGCCCTATCTACTGCTTCCTTGCTTGCATTATAAACTGCAAATATATCGTTTCCATCTACTAATATGCCAGGCATACCATAGGCAATGGCTTTTTGGGCAATGGTTTTGCTTGCAGTTTGTTCCTTTCTTGGAACGGAAATAGCATATTGGTTGTTTTGAACCACAAATACTACTGGAGCTTTAAATACGGCTGCAAAGTTTAAGGCTTCGTGGAAATCTCCCTGAGATGTTCCTCCATCTCCTACATAGGCTAGTACTACATCCTTTTCACCCTTTATATTATTGGCCATACCAATGCCTGCAGCATGTTGCAATTGGGAAGCGATGGGAACTGAGACGGGTAGTGCCTTAATACCTTCTGGGATGTGGCTGCCCCATTCGTTTCCATACCAATATAGATAGATATTCTTTAGAGGAACTCCTTTTATAAGCCATCCACCTAGTTCCCTAAAGGATGGTACAAACCAATCGTTATCCTCCATAGCATAGGCACTGCCTACTTGGGCAGCTTCTTGGCCTATATTTGGTGCATAGGTCAGCATCCTTCCTTGTCTCTGATAGGATAGGGTTCTTTCATCGATGATTCTTGAAAACAACATGGTTTTATATAGATATAGCAACTCCTCATCTGAAAATGGAGGGATATCTTCTTCTGTTACCACTTCACCATTGGGGTCTAAAACCCTATAGTGTTTTATTTCTGTTGGATCATAAATTTCAAAACGCATTTATTTACCTCCTTTTGCAGGTAATTTATACTAATATTTTGAAAACCATTATCATGATTTTGATAATCATTCTCATTATATATATTGCCAATATTCTACCCCTTAAACACACTGATATTTTATGCACAATAATTCTTTTCATACTATATAGAAAGAATAAAAATAGAAAAAGTTAGACTAATGAGCCTAACTCTTATCATAAAGGTAGCATTATGTTCAATATAAACTTTCCATCATTATATTCATAATGAAGTATCCCTTTATATTTTTCCA
>ERZ773359.2705-NODE-2705-length-21827-cov-6.886873_pt1 | contig 21827 bp, 17 predicted proteins | sample MGYA00374955_ERZ773359 | MGnify/ENA primary metagenome ERZ773359 (study PRJEB29098, sample SAMN04486028) | biogas fermenter metagenome | study: EMG produced TPA metagenomics assembly of the Biogas fermentation microbial communities from Germany - Plant 4 DNA1...
ACGCTTTTGTCCCGTGCATCCCTACCATGCCGGTGTAAAGTTCATGGGTCGAAGGGAAAGCTCCCATACCCATGAGGCTCAACGTTACGGGAGACTGCAGTTTTTCTGCCAGTTCAAGCAGTTCCTCACAAGCATCCGAAGCGGATACCCCGCCGCCTGCGTAGATTAACGGCCTTTCGCTGCTGTTCAAAAGATTTATGGCTTCTTTAACGGCTGCATCGCTTATAAACCTAACCGATCTTTCGATTGGTCGGGCTTCTTTTCTTACATATTCAGTCTTTTGGGCAGTAATGTCCTTTGGTATATCTATGAGGACAGGGCCGGGCCGTCCTTCCCTGGCAATTTTGAAGGCTCTTCTCACGATGTCCGCCAAATCGTTGACATCTTTTACGATAAAGTTATGCTTGGTTATAGGCATGGTAATGCCCGTAATATCAACTTCCTGAAAGCTGTCCCTGCCAAGGAGGCTCAACGGGACATTCCCCGTAATAGCCACTACTGGTACTGAATCCATGTAAGCGGTGGCGATACCCGTAACAAGGTTGGTAGCTCCCGGGCCGGAAGTAGCAAGGCATACGCCGACCTTACCCGAAGCCCTGGCATAACCGTCCGCCGCATGGGCGGCTCCCTGCTCATGAGAAGTTAATATATGGCGGATCTTGTCCTGGTATTTATACAGAGCATCGTATATATTTAAAACTGCCCCTCCGGGAAATCCGAATATAGTGTCCACACCCTGCTCCAGCAGGCATTCAACTAAAATCTCAGCTCCGTTTAATTTCACGCCTTTATCCTCCTATACTTTCATTACAGCGCCCTCGCTGGCTGAAGTTACAAATTTTGCATAACGCGCAAGATACCCTGTCTTTATCTTCGGTGGCGGGCATACCCAGTTCTTTCTCCTGTTTTCAAGCTCCTCATCGGAAACTTTAAGGTTTAGGGTGCATTCCTTCATATTGATGGATATAACGTCCCCGTCCCTTATAAGGGCTATGGGACCGCCTTCTGCAGCCTCCGGGGATACATGCCCTATACTGGCGCCCCTGGTGGCTCCGCTGAACCGGCCGTCTGTAATAAGGGCTACATCGGCATCCAGCCCCATTCCGGCAAGAACCGACGTAGGCATAAGCATTTCACGCATGCCCGGCCCGCCTTTCGGTCCTTCGTACCGGATAACGACAACCTCGCCCTTCTTTATTTCTCCGCCTAATATAGCCTTTATCGCATCATCCTCCGAGTCGAAAACCCTGGCCTTTCCTTCATGGACCAGCATTTCCTCGGCAACGGCGCTCCTTTTTACCACGCTTCCGTTGGGAGCAAGATTGCCTTTGAGGACCGCAATACCGCCGGTCTCCGAGTAGGGGTTATCTATAGGTCTGATTACATTGGTATTCTTATTGACAGCACTGGCTATATCCTCGCCTGTCGTCATGCCTGTAACAGTCAAACAATCTTCATTCATTAAGCCTTTTTTGGAAAGTTCCTTCATAACGGCGCTTATTCCGCCGGCATGATACAGATCCTCAACAAAATGGTTCCCGGCAGGAGCAAGTTTGCAAAGATTCGGCGTTTTTTCGCTGATATCGCTTGCCATATCCAGATCCATATGAATACCGGCTTCATAGGCTATGGCGGGAAGATGCAGCATGCTGTTGGTGCTGCAGCCTAACGCCATGTCGACTGTAAGGGCGTTACGAAGGGCTTCGGGTGTAATGATATCTCTTGGCCTGATATTTTTCTCAACAAGTTCTATGATCTTCATTCCCGTTAACTTTGCAAGGCGCAGGCGCTCCGAATATACGGCAGGGATCGTGCCGTTTCCGGGCAGAGCCATCCCGATTGCTTCTGTCAGGCAGTTCATGCTGTTGGCGGTAAACATTCCTGAGCATGATCCGCAACTGGGACATGCATCGTTCTCAAGGCAGTTTAGTTCATCCTCGCTCATTTTGCCTGCCTGCACAGCCCCTACGGCCTCAAACATATTGGTAAGGCTTATGCCCTTCCCGTTTATTCTTCCGGCCAGCATGGGACCGCCGCTTACGACAATGGTGGGTATATTTAGCCGTGCTGCTCCCATCAGCATACCCGGGACAATTTTATCGCAATTAGGGATGAGGACCAGTCCGTCAAAACCATGTGCCAGGGCCATGGATTCCAGGCTGTCGGCAACAAGTTCTCTTGATGCCAGTGAATAATGCATGCCTATATGTCCCATTGCTATGCCGTCACAGACTCCTATGGACGGAAACTCCAGGGGTGTTCCTCCGGCTATTCGGACACCGGCTTTTACAGCCTCCGCTATTTTATCAAGATGCATATGTCCTGGAACGACTTCGCTTTTGGCATTGACAATCCCTATTAACGGACGATCCATTTCCTCCTCAGTCAGACCCAAAGCTTTAAAAAGTGATCTGTGGCCGGCTCTTTCCAGGCCTTTTTTAACCATATCGCTGCGCATTACTTTCACGCCTTTCATTTTCAAAAGTTTATGATTTTCTTAATCTTTCGGCTATAAGCTCTCCCATTCTGCTGGTCCCGACGAGAGTTTTCCCTGGACTCATGATATCCCCCGTTCTGTAGCCCTCTTCGAGAACTCTGCTGACGGCATCCTCAATGCTTTGAGCTTCTTTTTCAAGATTCAAAGTATACCTTAGAAGCATTGCAACAGATAAAACCGTGGCTATGGGATTTGCCTTGTCCTGTCCGGCAATATCGGGAGCCGAACCATGAATAGGCTCGTATAAACCGAATTTGTTCTCTCCCAGGCTCGCTGATGGCAGCATCCCGATTGACCCGGTGATCATGCTGGCTTCATCGGACAGGATATCTCCGAACATATTGGTGGTCACGATAACGTCAAACTGCCTGGGATTCCTGATAAGCTGCATGGCGGCGTTATCCACATATAAATGATCAAGACTTACATCGGGGTAATCTTTGGAAACATCGGTCACCACTTCACGCCATAGTCTTGAGGTTTCAAGAACATTGGCCTTGTCAATGCTGGTGACCTTCTTGTTTCGCTTTCTTGCTGCTTCAAAAGCGATCCTTGCTATCCTTTCGATCTCAGTTACGCTGTAGACTTCGGTATCATAGGCTTCCTGCCCCATTTTCCCCATGCGGCGGCCTCTTTCGCCAAAGTAGATCCCTCCGGTAAGCTCCCGGACAACCATGATATCGATACTGTCTCCGATAACTTCATGTTTTATGGGGCATGCGTCTATCAGTTCCTTATATATTACGGCAGGCCTTAGGTTAGCGAATAATCCCAGCTGACCTCTTAAGCCTAACAGCGCCTTTTCCGGCCGCAGATGCCCGGGAAGTGCGTCCCATTTGGGTCCGCCCACCGCACCAAGGATCACAGCATCACTTTTCTTGCACACTTCGACGGTTTCATCCGGAAGCGGTACTCCTGCGGCATCAATAGCACACCCTCCTGCCATGAGAGTGCTGTATTCAAATTTATGTCCATAGATCTCGCCAACCTTGTCTAAGACTTTTAGTGCCTGGTTAACAATTTCGGGTCCTATCCCGTCGCCGGGAATAACAGCTATTTTATAATCCATAAAAGCCTCCTGACATAGATGTTAGATGTTCAAAGTCAGTGTTAGATGAAAAAATTTTAAAGTTGGACACAAGATACGGGTAAAGCGGTGGGATTGGCATTACGCTTCCCGTATCTCATATCCCGCATTAATAATATATCATGGGTTATGGTTACCAATCGTACTTAATACCAGCATTTATTTATGGAAGTAAGTAAATGGGTAAAATCCTTTTGTGAAGTGAAAAACTAGTTTCCTGTCTTAATATAGTTAACAAGGCCTTCGGCCTTTATTATTTTCTGCATGAATTCGGGAAAAGGCTGCGCAGTGAAAGAAGTCCCTTTTGTAAGGTTACGAATTATGCCGGTGTCAAAATCCACCTCGAGCTTATCGCCCTGTTCTGTTCCCCTGACGGCTTCTTCGCATTCCATGATCGGAAGACCGATGTTAATGGAATTTCTGAAAAATATCCGGGCAAAGGATGAAGCAATCACGCATGAAATTCCTGAGGCCTTGATGGCTATTGGGGCATGTTCCCGGGAAGAACCGCATCCGAAATTCTTGCCGGCTACAATTATGTCCCCGGGCTTAACATTTTTTATAAAGTCCTTGTCAATATCCTCCATGCAATGGCTTGCCAGTTCCTTAGGATCACTGGTGTTAAGGTGCCTGGCAGGAATAATGACATCGGTATCAACATTATCCTGGTATCTGAATACTTTACCTCTTGCTTTCATAACGGCCCTCCTTGTTTATATAAATAAGATAACTTGCATCCGATAAGCTTTTTTTCTGAGCGCCAGCGAAGAATCTACTTAAGTCAACGTTAATGATCCTTCGAATCCGCTGCGCTCCGCTCAGGATGACAAGGGGTTAAAGATTCTTTGTTTCATTCAGAATGACAGGTACGGCTCCGGTCAGAACAGAAATCGGGACTAAACCTTATCAGGGTCGGTTATTTTACCGGTTATTGCCGAAGCGGCCGCTACCGCAGGGCTTGCAAGGTATACCTCTGACTCGGTATGCCCCATACGTCCCACAAAGTTTCTGTTTGTCGTGGATACGGCTCTTTCTCCCTTTGCCAGGATACCCATGTGACCGCCCAGGCATGGTCCGCAGGTGGGAGTGGAAAACACGGCTCCGGCTTCCACGAAATCTGCCACCAGTCCTTCTTTCAAAGCCTGCAGATAGATATTCTGGGTACCGGGAATGACAATGCATCTTACACCCTTTTTGACCTTTTTGCCTCTAAGGATTTTTGCTGCAACTCTTAAATCCTCCATCCTGCCGTTGGTGCAGGAACCTATTACCACCTGGTCAATAGGCACGTCTCCCACCTCATCGATGGTCCTGGTATTGTCGGGCAAATGAGGGAACGCTACTGTAGGCCTGATGGAGCTTAGATCTATTTCGTAAACTTCATCGTATACTGCGTCCTCATCCGGCTCATAAACCTTGTATGGCTTGTCTGAATGCTCTTTTACATATTCCAGTGTGCGCTGGTCCACCATAAAGATACCGTTCTTGGCGCCGGCTTCAATAGCCATGTTAGCCATTGTAAACCTATCACCCATTGAAAGATTAATGAGTCCTTCACCCATAAACTCCATGGACCTGTACAGGGCGCCGTCAACGCTTATCATACCAATAATATGCAGAATAATATCCTTACCGGACACCCATCCCCGGGGTTTCCCCTTTAATATGAATTTTATAGCCGACGGAACCTTGAACCACGATTTGCCCGTAGCCATTCCCGCAGCCATATCAGTGCTTCCGACCCCGGTTGAGAAAGCGCCCAGGGCACCATATGTACAAGTGTGGGAATCTGCTCCTATTATTAAATCACCGGGCACCGCCAGGCCTTTTTCCGGGATCAGGCAGTGTTCAATCCCCATTTCTCCTACTTCGAAATAGTTCTCTATTTGCATTTCATGCGCGAATTCACGTATGAATCTGCACTGTTCAGCCGCTTTGATATCTTTATTGGGTGTAAAATGGTCGGGAACAATAGCCACTTTTTTTGTATTGAACACCTTGTTAAAACCGGCTCTTTTAAACTCTTTAACCGCCACAGGAGAAGTAATGTCGTTTCCTAACACCAAATCAAGATCGGCTTCTATCAGCTGGCCGGGGACTACTTTCTCAAGGCCGGCATGAGCGGCCAGAATTTTTTGCGACATTGTCATTCCCATATTCTTCCCTCCTGTTATACATAAACTTTGATCTTCTTTTCCAGCTCTTTTAAGAGCTTATACTCAATGGAATCTACCAGGGCGATCCAGCTGGCTTCAATTATGTCGGTGGAAACACCCACTGTCGTCCAGGATGTTTCACCGTCGGTGGATTCGATCAAAACCCGGACTTTAGCCGCAGTAGCTTTTTGCGAATCAATCACACGTACCTTAAAATCGGTCAGGTAGACGTTGGACAGCTCAGGATAGAACACTTCCAGGGCCTTTCTGAGAGCCCTGTCCAGGGCATGGACCGGACCGATGCCCTCGGCCGCGGTTATCTCGGATTTTCCGTCTACCTTCACTTTTATAAGCGCCGACGCCGACGAACCATTCTGGGTAGGCTGCTCTGTCATAAGTTTGAATTTCTCTAACTCAAAGAAAGGTTTATACTTGCCCAGCTGTTTTCTGATTACCAGTTCAAAGGTGCTTTCAGCCCCTTCAAATTGATAACCCTGATGCTCCAGTTCTTTAAGCCTGTTGATGATTGCCTCGGTCTCACTCGAGTTTTTATCTATCGAAGGATTCAGTTCGCGGATCTTTTCCAGTATTGTATTTCTGCCCGATACTTCGGACATTAAAAACCTTCGTTTGTTGCCCACAAGTTCCGGATCAATATGCTCAAAAGATGCCGTTGCTTTGCATACGCCGTCAATATGCATGCCTCCTTTATGGGCAAAGGCACTGTTGCCGACGTATGGCATCCTTCTGTTCAGGGAAATGTTGGAAATCTCTGCTATTTTCCTTGCCGTATAGGTCAGGTTCTTTAGCTTCTCCCCAGGGATACAGTACATGCCCTTTTTTATCTGGAGATTCGGAATAACCGTGCTTAGATTTGCATTTCCGCACCTTTCGCCATAGCCTATATAGGTACCCTGAACATGCTCGGCACCGGCTTCTACAGCCATAATGGAGTTGGCTACAGCCATTCCGCAGTCATTATGAGCATGGATACCGATTTTGATTTTAAATGTATCCTTAACTTTCTTAACAACCTCATATACCGTACTCGGAAAACAACCGCCGTTGGTATCGCATAAAACCAGGCAGTCGGCTCCGCCTTCAACTGCCGCTTTCAAAACTCTGAAGGCATATTCCGGATTCGCGTTATAACCGTCAAAGAAATGCTCGGCGTCAAAGATTACTTCTTTGCCCATTTTCTTAAAGAATGAAAGGGTTTCATAAACCATTCTTTCATTTTCTTCCAGGGTCGTTTTGATGATTTCCGTTACATGGAAATCCCATGCCTTTCCGAAAATAGCGACAACAGGAGTATTGGCGTCCAACAGCGATTGGACATTTTTATCTTCCTCAACCGTTATATCCCTTCTCCTGGTACTTCCGAATGCGGTCAATTTGGCTGATTTGAGGGTAATGGCTTTCATTCTCTCAAAAAACTCTATGTCCTTGGGATTGGAACCGGGATTACCCGCTTCGATATAAGCAATGCCCAAATCGTCAAGAGCTTTGACTATTTTAAGTTTATCTTCAACCGAGAATGATATGCCCTCGGCCTGTGCACCGTCTCGCAATGTCGAATCAAATATGTCAATCGCTTTTCTCATTCTCCATCATCCCTCTCATACCATACACGATAGTTGTTTTATCCATATCATTCATACAGGGCAGTGAAGAAATATGTATTATCTGCTAAAGATCCTTCACTCCGCCCCGAATGACGGGATGTTTTGCCTTAATCAAAATAGACCCTTTTCAAATTATAATTGCTATATTTCTTCCAGCTTTTCTTCATAAATCATTTTATTAATGGCGTTCACATAAGACAGAACGCTGGCTTCAAATACGTCGGTACTTACGCCCTTACCGGTATACAATCTTGAGCCTGACCGTATTTTCACATATGCCTCGCCCTGCGCATCCTGTCCTTCGGTAACTGATCTTAAAGAATAGTCTTCCAGTGTAAAATTAACTCCCGCGATTTTATCGATAGCCTTAAACGCCGCGTCTATCGGGCCGTCTCCTGTTGAAACTTCTTCTATGATCTGTTTATCGCCGTTTTGCTTAATAAGGCGGACAGAAGCTGTGGCGGTAATGGTATTGCCGGTATTTATCACAAACCTGTCAAGCTTATAGATCTCGGGAACCTGTACGGCTTTATGATGCAGCAATACTTCCAGGTCGGCGTCCTGCACCAGCTTTTTCTTATCTGCCAGTTCCTTGAACTTGATAAAGGCTTCGTCCAGCTCTTCTTTACTGAGGTTATACCCCAATGCTTTCAACTTGTCCTCAAAGGCATGTCTTCCTGAATGCTTGCCCAGCACCATATTGCTTTTGGTAAGTCCGATGGATTCGGGGGTAATGATCTCGTATGTGCTTTTTTCGGCCAATACACCGTGCTGGTGTATCCCGGACTCATGAGCAAACGCGTTTGCCCCTACAATAGCCTTATTGGGCTGCACAGACACACCGGTAATACTGCTGATAAGCTTTGAAGACCTGTAAATCTGGGTCGTATCCATCCGAACTTCCATATCGTAAAGATGAGGCCTGGTCTTAATGGCCATGACGACTTCTTCTACGGCGGCATTCCCCGCTCTTTCCCCTATCCCGTTTATGGTGCATTCAAGCTGGGTGGCGCCGGCTCTTGCCGCTGCGAGGGTATTTGCTACCGCCATTCCAAGGTCATTGTGGCAATGTACCGCAATCTGGGCCTTGTCGATGTTGCTGACATTTTCTTTTATGTTCTTAATGAGTTCATAGAACTCTTCCGGCATGGTATATCCTACCGTATCGGGTACGTTGATTACAGTGGCGCCTGCTTTTATTGCAGCTTCAAAAACCCGATATAAGAATTCCGGATCGCTTCTTGTGGCATCCTCGGCGGAAAATTCAACATCCGAACAATATTTTTTCGCATAGGCCACCATGCTTTTTGCCCTCTCCAGGACTTCTTCAGGTGTCATCCTCAGTTTATACTTCATATGGATTGGGGATGTAGCCAAAAACACATGTATTCTCGGACTTACGGCCTTCCTGATTGCTTCCCAGGACCTGTCGATATCCTGCGTAAGCGCCCTTGACAGGCTTGCAACAGTGCAATCCTTTATAGTCTCGGCAATTGCTTTTACCGCCTGAAAATCGCCAGGAGAAGAAATCGCGAATCCGGCCTCAATAATATCCACCTTCATACGTTCCAGCTGTTTTGCAACCTCCAGCTTTTCCTGAAGGTTCATGCTGCATCCGGGGGACTGCTCCCCATCTCTTAACGTTGTATCAAATATATATATACGCCTGGACATACTATACCTCCTACAGCACTTATTCCTATTTATTCCAGCTCATCATTTTACGCAGCTCCCTGCCTACTTTTTCAACCTGGCTCTCCTGCTCCATTCTTCTTCTTGAATTGAAGTAAGGACGGTTAGCCTGGTTTTCAAGTATCCATTTATTGGCGAACGTACCCTCCTGTATCTCCCTGAGAACCTTTTTCATTTCCTTGCGGGTTTCTTCGGTAATGATCCGTTTTCCCGTAACATAATCGCCATATTCAGCCGTATCGGAAATAGAATATCTCATAAAGCTGAGGCCGCCTTTATAAATAAGATCCACGATCAGCTTCATCTCATGGATACACTCGAAATACGCGCTTTCAGGCTGATAACCGGCTTCAACAAGGGTTTCGAACCCTGCCTTCATCAGTTCGCAGACTCCGCCGCACAGAACCGCCTGTTCTCCAAACAGGTCTGTTTCGGTCTCTTCTTTAAATGTAGTTTCAAGGATCCCCGCTCTTGCTCCGCCGATACCCGCTGCATAGGCTAAAGCCAGTTCCTTTGCGTTGCCCGTGGCATCCTGGTATACCGCAACAAGGCATGGGACGCCTTTCCCTTCCAGGTACTCGCTTCTTACAGTGTGGCCGGGGCCTTTTGGTGCGATCATAAACACGTTTACGTCAGCGGGAGGAACAATCTGCCCGTAGTGGATATTGAAGCCATGGGCAAAAACCAGGCTCTTTCCGGGTTTCAGGTTTGGTTCTATGCTCTCCTTGTAAAGCCTGGGCTGTTTTTCGTCATTAACAAGAATCATAATAATGTCAGCCTGTTTTGCCGCATCTGCCGCAGTAGCCACCTTAAGCCCGGCATCTTCGGCCAGCTTCCATGACTTGCTGCCTTCATACAATCCGACTATGACATCTATTCCGGAATCATGCAGATTAAGGGCATGGGCATGGCCCTGGCTTCCATAACCAATTACCGCAACTGTTTTCCCTTCAAGTAGTTTTAAATTACAATCCTTTTCATAGTACATCTTTGCCATAGTCTACTCCTCCTCACTTCTTGTCTGAATCTTGATATGCCTGCTCCCTCTTTCGATAGCTGCAAGGCCTGTACGTACGACCTCAACGATTCCGTAATTGTTCATAAGGCTGATAAAAGCTTCAATCTTAGATTCGTCGCCCGTCATTTCAACTGTTAGGGTTTCGTTGGAAACATCAACGATATTAGCCCTGAAGATGGATACTATCTCTATAATCGATGCCCTGGTCTCCATTGTCGTATTTACCTTGATCATGGCCAGCTCTCTGAACACTGATTGCTGCGGATCAAGTTCAACAATTTTGATTACGTCAATTAACTTGTTGAGCTGTTTCTTTATTTGCTCCAGGATGTAATCATCGCCGCGGACAACGATAGTCATTCGGGATACCTTTGGATCTTCTGTTTCTCCGACTGAAAGACTGTCAATGTTATAGCCCCTGCGGCTGAAAAGGCCCGATACCCTGCTTAGTACACCGGACTGGTTTTCAACCAATACCGAGAGAACATGTCTGTTCATACGTCTCACTCCCTGTTATATATCATATTTCAATTCTAAGCTTTAAATCTCCGAATATTTCCTCTTTATCACCTTTTAACGGTTTGTTCACAACATGGTACTTTCGTCAGGATCTACCACACATTCCAGCAAAAACGGGCCCTTGTGTCGTATGGCTTTTTCGAATGCATCTTCCAGTTCCGAATCCGATGTGATCCTTACACCTTTGATGTCGTATGCATCGCATAGCCTGATAAAATCAGGATTTTTGTCAAGGTCTACCGCATTGCTTTTTCCGTAGTATCTGTCCTGCAGTTCTCTGACCATTCCAAGCCTTGAGTTGTTGAAAAGAAGGATGATCATATTCAAATCGTTGTATGAAATGGTACCCAGTTCATAAAGGCTCATCTGGAAACCGCCGTCTCCCACGACCGCCACTACCTGGCGATCGGGAGCCGCTATTTTGGCGCCTACCGCTGCCGGTAAGCCATAGCCCATGGTTCCCAGTCCCCCTGATGTTAAGAAACGCCTTCCGATTTTATCCTCAAAATGCCTGGCCGCCCAGATTTGGTTCTGCCCCACGTCTGCAACGATAACGGCATCGTCGTCCAGCTTCCTGGAGATGGTTTCAATTACATATTTGGGGTTGACTGAACCGGTCTTTTTCCTCTTTATACCATCTTTTTTAAAGCTTTTGAGTTCATTCAGCCATTCATCGGTATCTACTCTGTCAACCCTGTCGATCATCTGGGTAAGAATTGTCCTGGCATCTCCCACCATAGGTATATGAGTGCCTACATTCTTTCCTATTTCGGCGGGATCGACATCTATGTGGATTATACGGGTATCTTCATTTGCCTGGTCTGAGATCCCGCCCCAGGCCCTGTCTGCGATCCTGGTCCCGATGATGATCAACAGGTCGGCCTTTGCCACGGCACGATTTGCCTCTGAAAACCCATGGCTGCCGATCATGCCTATATAATGCCTGTTGTTGCCGGGTAATGATCCTTTGCCCATCAGGGTGTGAACCAGTGGGATGCCCGTCTTTTCAATAAAGCTTAAAAGCTCGCCTTCGGCATGCGAGAGAAGTACTCCTCCTCCCGCTATTATTAGAGGGCGTTTGCTTTCGGATATGGCCTTAACAGCCCGTTTTATTTGCCCTACATGCCCTTTGATGGTCGGCTTGTAGCCTCTGATGCTGACAGTCTCAGGTATGACCAGTTTTTCCATTTCAGCGGCCTGGATATCACTGGGAATATCGATAAGGACAGGGCCGGGCCTTCCTGTTGACGCGATATAGAATGCTTCCTTAATGATCCTGGGTAAATCATTCGCATTCTTTACCAAGTAACTGTGTTTCGTAAAAGACGCGGTCGCACCTGTTATATCGGCTTCCTGGAACATGTCCCGTCCTATTTTAGTGGAATTGACCTGACCTGTTATGGCAACAAGAGGAATTGAATCCATGTACGCTGTCGCAATACCGGTAATCAAATTTGTCGAACCGGGTCCTGAGGTGGTTATGCATACTCCCACCTTGCCTGAAACCCTGGCATAACCGCTTGCGCTGTGAGCGGCAGCTTGTTCCTGGCGCACCAGGACGTGACGGATCTTCGATTTCCTGAGGGCTTCATATACTTCCAGTATGTGTCCTCCGGGATAACCAAAAACAGTATCCACATTTTCATTGATCAGGCATTTAACGATTGCCTCTGCTGCCTTCAAATTCCTCACCTCTTTATAGATTAACCTGCCGGTAGATTACTGTATAATTTTGGTTTTATCAATAAGATCAAATCGTATGTATACAAAAAACCCTCGCGCTGTCGATATACAACAGGGACGAGGGATATACTCTTCGTGTTACCACCCTATTTTTATCTTTACCTCACGATAAAGACCTCACCAGGTTCAAACAAACCTTCGCCTGTAACGGGGCTTACCGTTACTTCTTACTGTAACTTTCGGAAGTACTGCTCGGGAGGGATTACTTTTCATAAATCCTGCCAATTCACACCACCCATTGGCTCTCTTTAAGGATTCTGCTATGAAAAGCGGGCTCCTTCATTGCATTTGATTAAGGGATTATTTAGTTATTGCCTTGTATTATATCAGCATTAATCGCATTGTGTCAATCATGTGATATTTACTGAATTTTTATTAGACTTTAGTATATTTTATATGCTTTTTGCATTAAATGCCAATGTTGATCCTATAATTACGGTAAAATATGTGATCGTTTACTTTTTGAAAATATGATTTTATCCATGGCAGAATGGATTAATTTATAAAAATAGTTGCTAATATATGATATGTTATGATAAAATGGTCTCTGCTGTGAAGATTCATCCATTCGTATGTATGGATTGCAGGGAGGTGTAACAAATGGCAAAGTGCGATATATGCAATAAAGGTCAACATTTTGGTATACAGGTAAGTCACTCTCACAGAAGAAGCAATAAAGTCTGGAAGCCTAATGTCAGAAAAGTAAAAGTTGAGGTTGACGGCGTTTCAAGAAAAATGCACATTTGTGCTAAATGCCTGCGTTCCAGTAAAATAGCTAAAGCTGTATAATAAGTAGAGATAATCCTAAAATTTACAATAAAAAATGTGGCGTTTAAATGCCACATTTTTTATTGTAAATCAACAAGTATTCGATATGCACATGCATATCCGTTTCTTATTCCATTCCTTGCCCAATCTAATGGATCTTAAGCAAACGCCTGAGTATTCCTCCCAGGAATCCGGGCATCTTGAGCACTATAATCTTCATGAGCATAACCTCCGTGCCAGCTCCTGTCATTAAAGTATATTCTCCGGAACACAAAATTGTTAACGATTGTAACCGCTTTTATAAAAAATATTTATCTTATTCATTCCCGGACAAGAGCTTCAACCAGGGCATAGCCGTCCGAATCCACCAATTGGGCTTTTATTCCCAGTTTCTCTTCCAATTCGCCTTTTGTGACATCATCCAGCATTATCTCTGTACCGGCTTTGAACATGTTCCTGCACAAAAGCAACCTATCTCCCAGGTCTTTGTCTTTAAGCTCCCTTATAAGGTCATAACCGGTCAACAGGCCGGTTACAGTGACATTTGGCCCGAAAAATGTGTTTTCGACAGGATAAACATTGATTTTTAAACCTTTTATCCTGTCTTCTATATATGAGACAATTTCCTTAAAGTGTTTAAAAACCGAAACCCCGGTCGCTATGCTTACGGTTTTCTCTCTTCCTGAGAAAAACTGATTTTCTTTTAAATCTTTCAAGGCTTCCTTAACTTCATAGGTAAACGCCGAAACCATTCCGACACCATTCTCTATCTGGGGGAAATCCTCGTAAGCTTCGTAATCGGGAAGCGGTATTTCAGCCATAATATAAAGCTCGTCGGCAATATATACTATTCGGCTGCCATATTTGTCCAGAAGCTTTTTCTGCCATTTTTCAACCTGGTCAATAACTTTTAATGCGCTTTCCTTATCAAAAGGCGTTAATTTCGGCAGGTCATCCCTAAACCGCGTCAGACCCACCGGAACCACAGAAATACTGTGGAGTTCGGGAGAAAGCATAGTAAGGTCGTTTATGGTCCTGTCAAGTTCCCCGCCGTCATTTATTCCGGGGCATAGAACAATCTGGCAGTTTACCGTAATACCGTTTGAAGTAAAGCGCCTGATCTTTTCAAGGATGTCGCCTGCAAACCGGTTATTCAGCATCCTGACCCGAAGCTCGGGGTTCGTTGTATGAACCGATACGTTAACGGGAGACATACGGTAACGGATGATCCTTTCAATTTCGTCATCCGAAAGGTTTGTCATAGTTATATAGTTACCGTATAAAAAAGAAAGTCTTGCGTCATCATCTTTAAAGTAAAGAGTTTCCCGCATTCCTTTTGGGAGTTGATCTATAAAACAGAAAATACACTTATTGCGGCAGGATTTTTCCTCGTCCAAAAGCGGCATGGCAAATTCAATCCCCAGATCTTCCGCTTCGTCTTTTTCAATGTCGAACTGCCAGCTCTCTCCGTTTTTTTTCTCGATTTCCAGGGTCAAATGCGTATCAGCACAATGGAATCTATAGTCAAATATATCGTGTACCACCTGTTCATTTATGGATACCAGAAAATCGCCCGGCTCAATCCCGAGTTCACCCGCGATACTATTCTTCTGAATGCCTGATATCTCGATTTTATGCATAATCAATACCTCGAAAAAAACAATAGCAGCTATAAAAGCTGCTACTACTTTTTAGTCGTTGGAATGTTCCGGAGATAATTACTCTTCGTCAACCTTCACTACTTCCTTATCGTCATAGGTTCCGCATTCCTTACAAACTACGTGCGGAAGCTTGAGAGCGTGACATTTTTTACATGCAACCAGATTCGGCGCTGAAAGCTTGTAGTGGGTTCTTCTTTTATTTTTTCTTTGCTTCGACACTTTTCTTTTTGGTACCGCCATTTGTAACACCTCCGTTCAGTGTTGGTCTCTAAGATTCCTGCTGCTGTTTTAGTATTAATCGAAAAAACCTTTTAGTACTTCAAATCGTGAATCCGTTGAATCGTGATTCCCACAGTTACAACCTTTTTCACTTATTTCTGCTCCGCATACGGGGCATAATCCCGGACAATCTTCACGACATATATGCGACATAGGAACACTTGTCAATATACAGTCTGCCAATATCCTTTCCAAATCAAGTGAATTACCGCTGTATGTGAACCTGTCATCCTCTGTATATTCAGCAGTCCCTTCCTGCTCAATAATCTCCTCATCTATATCGACAACAAGCTCGCGTTCGATACTTCCGGCACACCTGTCACAGACTGTTGAATAAATAACTTTGGCGCGGCCTGTAAGCTTCAGCATACCGTTATTGTTAGTTATACTTCCGGTAAAACTAACGGGACCGGTAAAAGAAACCGTACCAAGACTCGTTTCCAGGTCCTCCAATGCTTCTTCAAGCTGAACGCTGATGGTACCGCCGTTATTTTTCAGTATTGAGGTTATGTCAAGTTTCAATTTAAATCCCTCCTAAAAAGCACGAATGAAGCTCCCGGAAGGTCAACATGAAATATTATACTCACTTGATCCCGCTTTGTCAATCATTGCTTTTTCTTTTGATTGCAGTTCTGACCGCCTATTTGTACAGTGGGAAACGAGCAGTAAGCTGACCTACTCTCTCTATTATCTCCTGTTTTTTGCTTTCGAAATCACCGCTTAAAGTCAAACTTATAAGTTCGGCAATTTCAAGCATTTCTTTTTCCTTCATGCCACGTGAAGCTACAGCCGGTGTTCCGATCCTTATACCGCTTGATATGGCAGGGCTTAATTTATCGAAAGGAATCCCGTTCTTGTTAACTGTTATCATGACTTCGTCCAGCATCAACTGGGCATCTTTACCCGTTAGACCTTTAGTGGTCACATCAATCAGCATAAGGTGGTTATCGGTACCCCCGGATACGATGCTGAATCCTTTTTCAATAAGAGCTTCGGATAAGACTTTTGCATTTTTGACAATCTGCTTCTGATATTCTTTGAATTCCGGTGTAAGAGCTTCCTTTAAGCAAACAGCCTTACCGGCTATAACATGCATCAATGGGCCTCCCTGTATACCTGGGAATACAGCACGATCGATTTCCTTGGCATACTTTTCTTTACATAGGATCATGCCGCCTCTGGGCCCTCTTAAAGTCTTATGGGTGGTAGTGGTTACGAAGTCGGCATACGGCACCGGGCTCGGATGTACGCCTGCAGCGACAAGACCCGCTATATGGGCCATATCCACCATAAGGTAACAGCCCACTTCATCACAAATTTCCCTGAATGCCTTGAAGTCTATGATCCTTGAATAAGCGCTGGCTCCCGCAATAATCATTTTAGGTTTTACTTCCAGCGCTGTTTTACGCAGTTCATCGTAATCTATCAACCCGTCGGATTCCCGTACACCGTATGAAACAGGTTTAAAATACTTGCCTGACATATTCAAAGCCATACCATGGCTTAAATGTCCGCCATGTGCAAGGTTCATGCCCATAAAAACATCGCCCGGTTTAAGAACGGCATAGAAAACAGCCATATTAGCCTGAGCGCCGGAATGGGGCTGGACATTGACATGCTCTGCTCCAAAAAGCTCCTTTGCCCTGCTTATTGCAAGAGATTCGATCACATCAACATGCTCGCAGCCACCATAATAACGTTTCCCCGGATATCCTTCGGCATATTTATTTGTCAGGGGAGTCCCAACGGCTTCCAAAACAGCCTTGCTGACGAAATTCTCAGAAGCAATGAGCTCGATTTTGTTGGACTGTCTTTGAATTTCCTGATAAATCGCTTCCGCAACTTCAGGATCGGTTCTTTCTATTTCTTCGTATTTAAGCATTTAATATTCCTCCGTATATCAATAAATCCCCACTCTCCGGTCCGGGGAACAATATTCTTTCACAATAAAAAAATTATATTGTTTTTGTTATATTGTGTCAACCGAATTGAAAAAAATCAAAGAATCTTTATGTTTAATACATATCTTTATGTTTTTCAGGCACTTTATCCTTTCTTTCAACAGAAGCAGCATCAATAAACATAAGAGCCGTCAATCTCTGGAATATCAGGAGTATCAAAGCCTCACAAAATGCAATGAAAAAAAGGGCAAGATTAGGATGCTGCACATCAATTGCGAGACTGTTCAGGATAAGGCCAAGAAAGTGAGGCCACAGGCCGTTAATAACAACTCTCTTTTTGCATCCCCTGGTTATATCCAACGCCACTTTGAAATTCTTGAAAATGCCTGTGTCAAACTCTATAATCAACAGGTTTTTAAATATGAACAATATATCGACAACCAGGACAGCTATCGGCAGCAGCGGCAAAATCAAAATGATTAAAGGTATGAATAATGAAATCAATAATGTTAAAACAAATATGATGAAAATACCCAATGCAAAAATCCCATAAAATAAAATGTTGAAGATTATAAGTTTAATCAGTTTTTTCAGGAACAATACCGTTCTTTGATCCCATGAAGTATCCGGATTAGTCAGGCTATAATAGTAAAATACTCCGTAATATGTCGCCAGGATATATGCCACGGCTTTTATAACGGCGTAAATTGCCATCACATTCAACATGGATTCAAAAAATTTCATGGCAGTTTCATTATCGATAGCCGAAAAATCCAGGCTCTTTGCTTCTATCTGTTCCATAAGGTTTACATTTATTTGCTCATAATATAAAAATGCATTTTCTATATAAGGTCTTGCGAATAAATAACCGCCGAAAATGACCGCAAGTATCAAAACAAATATTATTTTGTCAACGAACGGGTTATCTAAATCAAAGAACCTCAATGATTCTTTCATGTAAGAAAATACAGGTTTAACTCTGCACTCCTGTTTTTGCTGTTTATACATTTTGTTTCCCCCTGATCAGTTTAACTTCTTTACTTGATAAATACCTCCACTCACCGGGTTTTAAATCACCTAATGCAAGCTTTCCTACAGCCGTTCGTTTAAGCTTCAATACAGGATGCCCCACAGCCTCGCACATGCGCCTTACCTGCCTGTTTCTGCCTTCATGTATTATAATCTTAAGAACAGTTCTGTAAGAATTTATATCCACAACCTCTACCCCTGCAGGAGCGGTTTTCCTGCCGTCAAGAACCACACCGTTTCTTAAGGCTTCAAGCGCTTTGTCGGAAGGCATGCCCTGAACTTCGGCTATATATGTTTTTTTAATTTCATGCCCCGGATGAGTATTTTCAAAAGCAAAATCCCCGTCATTTGTAAGGATCAGCAAACCGGTGGTATCATAATCAAGACGTCCTACCGGAAAAATACGCTCTTTAACTCCGTCAATAAGATCCAAAACAGTTTTTCTTCCCTCTGGGTCCGAAACGGTGGAAACATAGCCCGACGGTTTATTCAGCATGATGTAAACAAGCTTTTCTTCCTTTTTTATTAGCTTTCCGTCAACTTCCACCCTATCCTGCTCCGACACCCGGAATCCCATTTGAGTGACTGTTTTGCCGTTAACCTTTACCCTGCCGGCCAGTATAAGCTCTTCCGAATGTCGCCTGGATGCAATTCCGCATTGAGCCATATACTTTTGCAATCTTATTTTTTTATCCATTGTTTTATCTTCCTTTTAAAAAATTATTATATCATATACTAGGCCCTTCCATGAAGTACATATTTCTGTTGCCTTCTGATTCTACAATTTAAAGGAAAAGGCCACATCAGCTTTAATTGTGTGACCCATTAAAATTTATATCCATTATCCAGGAGCCATTGCCCCGCCAGTCAGATATCCTTGTGTAGGACCATATATATCAATGCAAGCCTAATCGGCAAACTATGTCAGCCAGATGGACTATAATGATCGATTGCCTTTTTAACCGGCCTCTTAATTTTTATTCATCACTATCAAAAAAAGTATTTGTCTTACCGCTCCACCCTCACATTCATAAACCGATGTCCAAAATGATTTCATTTTTTCGCCATTTTGGTCGGTTCAATAAGATTTTCTTCACCATCATAACTGATTATTTTATATTCACTTTCCATCCACTCTATTGAAAACTCTTTTTCTTGCAGTGCTTCCTTTTTCCCGTCAATATACACATTCCCACAATCGATAAAAGGCATAATATCTACGCTATTATTTTTTTCGTCAATTAAATTCAATATTTTTTTTACATCTCCAGTCTCTTCATCCCATGTTGATAAAAAATAAATCTTGTCTATACTGCTTGCATTTATACCATACTTGTATCTGTCGGAATTTATTTTATATGTTTTATCATTTATCCTATCATAAGCAATAACACTTTCCAGTATATCATTACCTTGCGAATCCCCAACGACTATAATTCTTCCTTCACCATCACTGTATATTGTCTTAATGTAACCTTTCATTGGAAGCTCTTCAAGGTTGAAACTGCATAATGTTTTATTGTTGACGATATCATATTGTCTTACGATATTTCCATTTTCGTTAATCTGATAAAGCACATATCCCCTTCGTGCTTCACCATCATTGTTAAAAATTAATTCATTATATCCTTTTATGGTTTTCCATTCACCCATGTCACATTTTTTTATTAGTTCAAATGTTTCCGCATTTATTATATATACGCAATTATCTGATTTCCTGTTTAATACAATTTTATAAACTGATTCATCTTCAAAACCAAGAAATACTTCATAATCAGATAAGTCAAAAATATCTAAAAACTTAGCCGCATTTTTTATGGTAAAAGATTTTTCGTCTATTACAAATAAAACCAGTATATTTTTTTCATCATCTATTAATATTCCTCTGCTGCTTTCTGGCAAACTAATCTCAAAAAAATCTAACCATGTTGGATACCCATTGTTAGTAATTTTCATCCAATCTTCCGCATTGAATATTCTAAGACAATCGCTTAATTCATCCGGTAAATAATAGATATATGTATATCCTTTTGTTAAGCCTTTCCCATTAAATAATTTAATGTCTATGTTTATTCCCCGGTTTTCTCCGCACCATAACTCTGCGCTTCCAATTACACCTTCTCTTAGAGTTTCTAATTCTTTTTGCCTTTCCTCAAAATCATCAGGTAAATCTATAACCTCAACATCGGTTTTATATCCCACAAGACTATCAAGAGTATTAAATGAGTGTTCAGTAAAAATCTCCGGTGTGACAGTTATTACTTCATTATCTTTATCCGTGTTTTCCATATATGAACTTTTGGGTGATACATTTGAATTTGGGTTATTTGTACTATTTGTGTCAGTTTCATTATTTCTACATGATATAATCATTATTGAGATTAATATTATTATTACTGCGGTCAGACATTTTTTCATTTTTAACCTCCATAGTTGGATTGGAAACATGATAAAATAATATATTATATTATTTCAATAAGCAGTTTACAGTCCCAGGCTCCGCACGGTTTCTCCGGCTTCAACTGATTTTATCAGCTCAATTATCAATTCCTTATTATGGTATATATCTTTGTCATCTATTGAATCTACGTTTTGCATATTACTTATATCCAGATTACTTTTGCACCTTATATATGAAGCCAATGCTTCTTTTGTTTTGGGACCATAACTACCATCAATACCGTCACCACATGATGTTCCTAAATCAAATCCAATATGCTTTAAACATGCTTGAATCAGGATTAAATCGGGTTCTATCTTTACCCCTTTTGACTTTGCTGTTTCAACTTTTTCTTTTATTTTTCTTATTATTATTTCAGGTACCGGCCTAAAACTATATGCATAATAGTTTTCAACCATTTCCTTTACGTCTATACAATATCCTGAAGGTTCTATTTCATCCTTATTTGGATTTTTCTTGTTAGGATCCCATGTCTCAACAGGTTCAATATGCCACTCCTCTGGTGTCGTACCAATTCCACTAGTCTGAGGCTTATATAATCCATAAGCTCTTAATTCCTTCTGTTGATTAAAATGCCATTTATCACCGCCACACAAATTCTTCAACCATTCTGTTTTTGTATCCACTGCCATACCCCAGTTATGCCTGCTAAGCCCCGGATAACTTGCACCTTTTATGCTCCCGGCATTTTTTTCATTCCAGAAATATAATTGTCTTTCATAACTTCTTAAACCTTCTCCAAATCTCAAATATTGCTGATTATCCCTGGCTAATGCTGCCAACCTGGATTTCAGAATCGGGTCAATTTCATCAAAATAATCTGAGTCTCCTTCTTCTTTAACAAACTCAGTATAGAAATATGGATTAGCCATAGGGTAGGCTCTACTAAGGAGAGATTTTGTTTCTTTAAGCTCTTTTTGCCAAGCCTTATCAACCTCAATTACTGCCTGTCTCAGCGCATTTATTGTGCTGGCGCCATAACTTCCTGAGTATTTACCATCATTTTTAATTATTGTTTTCTCAACATTTGGGTGTGATTGCTGAAAATTGTATAATGCTTTCAAGGTTTTCTGGCCAATACTTCCATCTACTCCATTTTGGAATAATCCTGTTTGGCCAATGTCATATCTATCTGAATTTCCATCATGAAAATCAGCATAATTCTCAAGTATCCTTAAATAGAATTGGATATATAATATTTCTTTAATACTCTCATCTTGACAGCCTAAACTTTCGTATATCTTATCAATTAAATCATCAATTCCTTTTTCGCCTATACTGTAAGGATTGGATCCCGTATATTTGTTTTCAGTATCAGGAATAGGTACTTTCGCTCTCTCCAAAGCTTTCTCAATATTCTCCACACTGGCATAATTAGTATGGCCTGTCAA
>ERZ773359.2711-NODE-2711-length-21803-cov-9.950018_pt1 | contig 21803 bp, 22 predicted proteins | sample MGYA00374955_ERZ773359 | MGnify/ENA primary metagenome ERZ773359 (study PRJEB29098, sample SAMN04486028) | biogas fermenter metagenome | study: EMG produced TPA metagenomics assembly of the Biogas fermentation microbial communities from Germany - Plant 4 DNA1...
AAATTTTCGCCTCGCGAACAACAATTCCACACTCATCAAAAAAGCGCATGAAAGGCATCAGTTGAATCTCCTCTGCTGCACTGATTCGGATGCTGTCCGGTGACATTTGCTTAACGGTAATATGGGAAAATTGCTGCAGAAGAGCGGTTCCAAGCTCAGGTCCACCTCCCCGTTCAATGGCGAACTCAACGGTCTTTTCCTGCTGTGCCTCATTCATCAAAGCACGAACACTGCTAACCTTGACGATTTCCCCGCTGGTAATAAACCCAATACGGTGGCAGAGCCGTTCGGCCTCCTCAATGTAATGGGTTGTTAAGAAAATAGTGGTACCTTTGGCATTGAGCTCTGTAATAAGTCTCCTAATCTGTCGAGCACTCTCCACATCGATCCCAGTAGTCGGCTCATCGAGGAAGAGGATTTCTGGTTCATGGATAATCCCCGCCGCAATCGTTAATTTCCGCTTCATCCCTTTAGAGTAGGCTTTAAAAGGTTTATTACCCGCATCATCGAGAGCAAACTGCTTCAACAGTTCCCGGGCTCGCTTCTCTCGCCTCGCTTTTTTCATTCCGTATAGCGAGGCACAGAAGACGAGATTATCATAGCCATTCATCTCATCATATAGGTTGCTCTCATCCGGTACGATACCGATGAGCTGTTGAACCCTTTTTATATCTTTGATCCCATCCTGTCCGGCAATAATAATCTCGCCCGCTGTGGGTAGAGCCAAGCCAGTAAGCATATTAATGGTTGTCGTCTTCCCCGCTCCGTTTGGGCCGAGAAACCCAAAGATTTCTCCTTTTTTCACCGAGAAGCTAATGCCTCTCACAGCTTCGAAGTCCCCGAATTTTTTACGCAGATCCTTGACTTCAATGATGGGTAAATTAGTAACCCCTTTTTCCCGTCCCTGACAACGTTTAATCAATTTGGTACTACATTTCCCGTCCTTTGGTCTTGACTCCTGATAAACGCATTTTGGTTCACCCATTCGGTTTTTCCTCCTTTCGACAGTAGGAAGCGCTTTCCCCAGTTAATTTCGGGCATTCTGAACTGATAGGAGCTAGAACAGCCAATTCATTAAGTTCTTTAGCCGCTTCCTTGAGCAACCTCCGCTCCACAGAGTAATGGGTAAAGTAACCTCTTTTATCACCCTTGACGAGCCCAGCGTGGCGTAGAATTTTAAGATGCTGCGAAACCGCCGATTCCGATATACCCAGTTTCTTGGCCAAGGCACCGACACAATAACCATGCTTTAAAAGAAGTTTTACCAAATTATATCTGGTCTCGTCGGACAGCGCTTTAAGAATTACAATAAGATTAGCTATGGCGTTAACCCCCCCTTCTTTTTATTTAAGCCATTACTTAATTAGATTATAATGCACTTAAATAGATGCGTCAATACTTTGCATCTTAACCAAACCGCAGGGAATATTTATTGAATAGGATCTCTTGTCGTGCTGAAGATCGAGAAAAATAAAAAACGCTTGTCCTAAGACGGGCGTCTACGCCGGGAAACTCTCCCGTAATTTATTGGGTCGAACCTACGATTCTTCCTCTTCCGTGCCGTGATCGTGTTTTAGTTATTCCGCCTCCTCTAGATGGGAACTGACTTCAATCCGGATCAAAGAGGGGCGCAGCAAGGCAATTCATGCAAGCGTAAAAAAACCCGCCACACGGCGGGTTTTTCGCGCTATACATCTTTGTTAACCATTTGTTCAGCCAGTACAGGCTTCAACTTTACTTATCTAAGCTACATATTCCCGACACAATATATTTTTCCCGGTCCGCGATCTTCGTATCCACCGTAAACCAAGGGGCAAGTACTGCTGCCAACTCCTCTACCGAGAGCATCGCCCGGGAAACATGGGCGGCCCCTCCGGTATGGTGTCGCCGTAGCGCTTCCAGGCTCATGCCGTGGGCAACGGTCAACCGCCCACCCGGCTTGAGCCAGCGGACAAGACGGGCAACCAGTCGTAACGGGTCTTCAAAGTGGGGAAAAGCATTATAGACCACACAGCAGTCACAACGGCGGCGCACCGGAATCGTCTCAATATCCCCACAGATTACCTCAACGCGGGGGTCATCCACTTTTTGCGCAGCGATCCGTGCCATTTCCGCCGAGATATCCACGCCAATGACCTGGGCAACACTACGACGGAGATAGTAAGGGAACAACACCCCGGTACCACAGGCGACATCTAAAACCACTGCCTCTTTTTTTACCCCAGCCGCATCCAGAATGAAGTTAAGCTTTGCTTCATCAATTACCATCCGGGCATCCCACTCCGGTGCCAGGCGGTCAAAAAAGGTAGCAACCTTTTGGTTCCAATTGTTCCTAGTTCTTTTTAACCTTGCGGAAATGGGTTCCGTCTCGTCAGCGGTGAGGATCGGTTCGGCCATGATCTCCTCCTGTTAAGTAGTCTGATTCCAGTCCTTTATTTCCTGCTGCAACCAATCAAGCCAAGCATCCATCCCCTCGCCAGTCTTGGCCGAAAGGGGGAAGAGCTTTAGATTGGGGTTGCGCATATGCGCATACTCCTTAACTTTGTCCAGATCGAAATCGAAATAGGGTAACACATCAATTTTATTGATAATTAACACATCGCAGACGGTGAAGATCAACGGATACTTCAATGGCTTATCGTGCCCCTCCGGTACCGAAAGAATCATCGCATTCTTTACCGCGCCGGTATCAAACTCAGCAGGACAAACCAGGTTACCCACATTTTCCAAGACGACTAAGTCCAGATCCGCGGTGCCCAGTTCCTTCAGGCCTTGTTCGGTCATACCAGCATCCAGGTGGCACATGCCACCGGTGTGGAGCTGAATGGTCTTGACACCAGTGGTGGCGACCTTCTCCGCGTCTACCGCCGAGTCAATATCCGCTTCGAGCACACCAATGCGCAGCTTATCCTTGAGCGCTTCGATGGTACGCATGAGCAAGGTGGTTTTGCCACTTCCCGGAGATGACATCAGATTCAGCAGGAAAGTCTTCTCCCGCTTTAGTTCGGCACGGAGACGTTCCGCTTCCCGGTCGTTATCCGCAAATACACTCTCTTTAATCTCGATGATCCGCACTTTGTCCATATTTCAGGTCCTCCCTCTCGTCGGGCTTTTGTGCCGGCTTTTGTCTGCTAGTTGATCTACGCGTGGTGATAAACCTTCCTCACAAAAGCCGGACACGATAATTTCTATTGGTATCGATCCTTCAACCATGGATACACGCTTCAATGGGCTTTGATTTCTTTTAGGTTTATCTCATTTCCCTGCACAAGATAGGTGTGTTCGCTCCCGCAGAGGGGGCAGATCCGTCCATGCTGTACTGTTTCGTATGTTTTTTGGCAACCTTCGCAGAAGGTCAATGCCGGTATCGTTTCTATTTCGAGCGTGGCCTCTTTCATTAGTTCCGTCTTCTTGACCGCCCAGGACCAGCAGGAGCTGAGTTCCTGCGGCACCACGCCGGATACCTCACCCAGTTCAAGGGTGACCGCGGATACCTGCACCAGCTTGTTCTCCGCTCCGACCCGCTCCACGGTTTTAATAATGTGAAAGACAATCCCTAGCTCGTGCATCCTATTTGCCTTTCTTACGACCGAACTTAATCTTCAACGCCCGCTTAAGCATATAGGGAAGAATCACTTTCATCTTGTCTTCAGTCGGCACCATGGTGCTGCATTCCGGCCGCTCACGGTGGAGGCGGATCGCATCAAAGTCACACATTGTGGTACAGACCCCGCACCCAATACACTTGTTCGGATCAACCACCGACACCCCGCAGTCAAGACAACGGGCCGTCTCTTTTTTCACTTGCTCCTCGGTGAAGGCAATACGATTGTCCCGGAAGGTCTTCGCCAAAGCCTCGTTATAGCCAATGCGCTGCCGGGGAGTATTGTCAAAGCTTCCTAGATCAAGCATAACGTTCTTCTTATCCAATTCAATAAAATCCCGGCGGTTACGGCCGATGGTCAAACTAGTATTCGGTTGTACATAGCGGTGCAGAGAGATGGCACCTTCCCGGCCAGCCGCAATCGCATCGATCACAAACTTCGGGCCCGAATAGGCATCGCCACCAACGAAGAGATCGGGCTCGGAGGTCTGATAAGTCACTGGATCAGCCTTGATCGTACCATTAGGATTAAACTCCACGTTCGTGTCTTTTAGCAACTGCTGCCAATCACCTTTCTGGCCGATACAGTAGATCACCACATCGCACTCGACCGTTTCGGTACTGCTTTCATCGTAGGTGGGGGCAAAGCGGCCCTCGTCATCCAGCACCGACAGGCACTTTTTGAAAGTGATCCCGGTGGTTTTCCCGTTGTTCGCAGTAATCTCTGCGGGTCCCCAGCCGGCATGAATCGTAATGCCTTCTTTCTCACATTCGGTGCGTTCTTCCACACCACAGGGCATCTCTTCATAACTTTCCAGACAGTACATGCTGACGCTCTCCGCATTACAACGGACCGCAGTACGCGCCACATCACAAGCCACATTACCGCCGCCAATGACAACCACCTTCCCGGAAAGCTTGTATTCCCCTTCCAGGTTCACCTGGCGCAAAAAGTCGATTCCGGCGATTACACCCGCGCTATCGGCGCCCGGGATCTGGAGCTTTGTCCCATTCTGGAGACCAACCGCCACAAAGAAGCCCTTATAACCTTGACGGCGCAGTTCCGGGATGGTAACATCTTTCCCAACCTCAACGCCGCATTTGAATTCCACGCCCATCTCCCGCAGAATGTCGATCTCCGCCTCCACCACATCCTTTTCCAGACGGAAGCTGGGAATCCCGTTCATTAACATCCCACCGGGTCGGGACTCCTTCTCGAACACCGTCGGTTTGTAACCCTTTAGGGCAAGGAAATAGGCGCAGCTCATTCCCGCCGGTCCCGCACCGATAATGGCGATTTTTTCTTCAAACCCACCGCCAATCTTGGGGATGACCGGTTCCGGAATATAGCGGGTCTTCGCGTCTAAATCCAGTTGGGCGATAAAACGCTTGACTTCATCGATGGCCACCGCCTGGTCGACCGCTCCGCGGGTACACTCCTCCTCACAGCGGCGGTTACAGATCCGGCCACAGACGGCAGGGAAGGGATTATCCCGCTTAATCAACCCCAACGCCTCACGGTACTTACCCTGGGCCGCCAGCTTCAGGTAACCTTGTACCGCAATATGGGCAGGGCAAGCCGTCTTACAAGGAGCAGTACCGGTTTCATGGCAGTTGATACGGTTTTTATCGCGGTAGTCGATGCTCCACTTTTCCGGCCCCCAAGGAGTCTCATCGGGCAGTTCCACCTGGGGATATTCGATGGGACCGTCTTTGGTGCATAGTTTCTGGCCCAACTTAACCGCACCGGCGGGGCAATGCTCGACACAACGACCACATGCCACGCAGTTTTCATTCTCGATCTTGGCCACATAAGCGCTACGGCTCAAATTAGGTGTATTGAACAACTGGGAAGTACGCAAAGCGTAACAGACATTAACATTACAGTTACAGATGGCAAAGATCTTGTTTTCCCCATCGATGTTGGTGATCTGATGGACGAAACCATTCTCTTCGGCCTGCTTGAGAATGGCCAACACCTCATCATAAGTTATGTACTCGCCACGATCGGTCTCGACAACATAATCGGCCATATCACCGATGGCAATACACCAGTTCTCGGGATCGTCACCACAACCCTCACCCAGCTTCGCCCGGCTGAGTCGGCAGGAACACACGCTCTTGGCGTACTTACCATCATACTTCTTCAGCCAGTAGGAGATCCGCTCGATGCTGATCGCCTCGTTCTCCGTCTCAATCGCCTTCTCCACCGGAATAACGTGCATCCCAATCCCCGCACCTCCCGGTGGTACCATAGGCGTAACCCGCTCGAGCGGCAGAAAAGTCATCCGTTCAAAAAAGGCGGCCACTTCCGGGTGCTCATCAATCTGTTCTTTACGCATATTAAAAAACTCGGCGCTCCCGGGGACAAACCGCGGTAACACATACTGCTTTTCACGCTGGGGATTTTCCCAGTTGTACTCGATAAGCCCAATATAAGCCATCTCGTGGAGGATCTTTTCTAAATGGGCTTCATCCTTGCCCGTCAGCTTCACCAGCTCCGGTAGGGTTTTGGGCTTACGGACCCCCATTTTCAGTGCAATATCGGCCATCTCATCGGTGACTAGGCCAGCCAGCCCCCAATATTCCGGATCGTTACCGGTTACCCCTTTTAGTTTGGCGGGCAGACGGTCGGTAATCATCTGGCCGAGCTTGATTATCTTCTCACGCGGTGCTTCCGTACGGGGAATCGTAAAAGACAACTTACTCTCATCCAACGGCATATTAGACTTGGTCTGCTTGCTCAAAATTGTCCACTCCTTCTCTTTGTTATTACTATGATCAAACGTATTGCCGCCTCAGAAACTAAGCATATCAACCAAAAATGCTATTCAATCTTTCTCGCTTATCACCCGCCTCATTTTCAAGACGCGACAGATAGTCCGCAATACCGATCGCCAGTAGTTTATAAGCCCCTTCGCCGTCACGGGCTTCAATGAGCGTGATGAACCGTTCCAAACGGTCAATCGCAAAGGAGGGACCATACATCCGTAGATAATTCACCCAGAAAGCAATGGACACATCATGCATGGTGTTCATGAACAGCGTCAGAATGCTCTTCCCGCTTAAAATACAGATCTCTCGGTGCCAGCGGAAAAAAAGTTCAGCCAACTCCTCTACTGCGCTGTGGTGAGAATGGTCGCGGATCTGGGCAGTCATCGCGCGCAAGCGCACAATATCCTCCGCACAACGGGTAAAGCAAAGGGCACGTAAGGCCATCCCCTCAATCGCCAGACGCAAGTCCAAAATAGCGACGGTAACCTCCCAACTCAGCTCATTTCCGTTCAGATGGACAATGGCGTTAAGGGTTTCAATATTACCCGTATTCATATAGTCGGCAACATAAACCCCGGACTTGGGTTTGATATCAACCAAGCCCATGGCGGCCAATTGTTCTATGCCGGAGTGGACCACAGTTTTCCCGATCCCCAATTCCGCCGCCAATTCACGTTCTGACGGTAACCGGTCGCCGGGATTCCATTTCCCAGCCAGGATTTCTCGGGTCATTTTCCGCACAAAAAACTCTTTATATGTAAGCCCAGCCGTTTTCTTTACACTTTTCAAAAAAACCGATCCTTTGCATTAAGTTCCTATCGAGACAATCTGGTCCGACCAGTTCTTGTTATAATATTAACAATCTTTCTTGGGAGTGTCAAGAAGAACAAATACTATCCATCTTACCTCCCTCCCCAAGGATTCCTTGAATTCTTAATCCTGGACGGAAAGGCAATTGTTTTTCATCTGAACTTTAGCTGGAGTATGGCAGACATAAAATTATCCTCGATCTGCGCCGACGAGACAGATCGAGGATAAATGGTAACTTTCATTGTTCTCGGTAAATATGAAACGGAGCAGTAGTGGCAAACTCACTGGCCCTCTTCTTGATGTATTCCCCCTAAAGCATCCCTGCTTTTGCTCAATTAACATTGATTGAATAATATATCAAGCTCTTGTCACCGGATGCCTGAGTACTGTTTTCATTCTTTCAGGCTTAGCTTTTCTCGGGTCGGAGAGGTAAATCTCGTGATGCTTGCCCCCACTTGACAGCCGGTTCTTCAGTCCATGCTCTAAAAGAAAGGCCTCCACTTTCTTCATTGTCTCCGGCTCGGTAGAATAGGGGCCAACATGCATAATTTGTACGCACAATCCTTCTTCAAAAACTTCAAAGCGCGCTTTTTTTGTTGTTAATTCCGGCTTTTTCCTCATCAATTCGGTGGTTGCCCACTGGATCAGCTCTTCGTTGACAAATTCCGGCTGGCGTATCATCAAGGTCCACTTCCAGTTATCTCTTTTTTCCAATGAAAAGTGACCCTCATCAATCCACCATAACCCCTCGAGGGGAGGAACCACATATTCAAAATACCCATCCGGTTCCTTTCCTTTCTTCTTGCTCATCTTGATGGTATATGAGAGTCCATAAAGCAACTCTGTTGCCTGCTGGAATTCGGGATTGTTATTGGGGTCGCCGCTCCCATCCGCCATAAGGAAATTCATGGGCGGCACCTCAATTAAAACCGGCTTATCCTTCGGCATATATAAATCCTTGTATTCTTTTTTGTAATCAAATACTTTTTCACTCATTTTAATTCCTCCTACTGCTTAATACAAAATCAACCGACATTTTTTCTTCCGTTATTTATTAAGATAGCACAAAAAACCTGACACTAACATGTCAGGTTTAAGTATGATTTGCATGACACATAAATAAGTTGCAGGAAGGCTTTAAAGCCCTTAAAGATTCGCCATAGATCCGAGTATTTAGTTTTAATGCTAATCCCGGGTTATCTTTTGATCAACAAAACCGATAAGTCATTTACGTTGGTACCGGTAGGTCCGGTGATCACCAGTCCATCCACGGCCTGTAAAGCGTGGTAAGCATCGTTGTTCTCCAAAACCTCGAAGATACTGATCCCTTTTTCGCTAAGTTGCTGTTTGGTATTATTGTCCACATAGCCACCGGCGGCATCCGTAGGCCCGTCGGTCCCATCCGAACCAACGGAAAACACCGCCACCTGTTCCAGCGTGGAAATTCCTTCGGCAGCAGCCAGGGCTAATTCTTGATTCCTCCCGCCCTTGCCCTTGCCCTTCAAGTGGACGACGGTTTCGCCTCCGGCGATAAAGGCCAAGGACTGATCGGTGTCACTATGATACTGGGCAATTGACGCTAAAAAACTTCCGGCTTCCCTGGCCTGACAGCTGAGACTGGCGGTCAGAATGGTAGGTTTATAGCCCAATTCCCGGCAGGTTTTCTCTGCCGCGACACAAAGCTGGCTCACGCTCCCCGTAATCTTAGTGGTCACGTTTGTTAGTGAAGCCAGGGGCTCAATGCGTAGCAACTTTTCTACTTCTTCGGGGATTACCAACCCATACTTTTGGACAATCGCCAAAGCCTCTTGGCTGGTGGAGCTATCGGGATAGGCCGGTCCGGAGGCGATCATGTCAAGGGGATCGCCGATTATATCCGAAAGAACCACGGAGAAAACCCGCGCCGGTTCGCACAGCTTGGCGAATTTCCCGCCTTTAACTGCGGACAAACGTTTACGGATCGTGTTTATCTCCGTAATATTGGCCCCGCAGGCCAGGAGTTGTTCGGTCAGATCCTTAAGTACTTCTTCAGAGACCAGTGGCTTTTCAAACAAAGCCGAGCCCCCGCCGGAAATCAGAAACAAGACCGTATCTTCTGCAGTTAAGCCTTGAACAAGCTTGATCGCCTCTTCCGTCGCGGAAAAAGAGTTCGCATCGGGAATCGGATGTCCCGCTTCAAAGATCCGGATGTTGGGTAGATCTCCTTGGGCGTGATCATACTTGGTGATCACCACTCCATCACTGATTCGGTCTGCTAGGAGATCACAAGCCGCCCTCGACATGGACCAAGCCGCCTTACCGATGGCCACCAGCACCAATTTCCCATCAGGGAAGTCCACCCCGCTCAGGGCTTTTTTAACCGCCGTATCGGGCAGGGCGGCAGTGATTGCCGCATCAATAATCTTTTGGGCATCTGTTCGTAAACTCAAAAGAGAGATCCCTCCTTGTTACTTGCTATAGATAGCGCCAAAGCATCGTCCGATGCTTTGGCGCCTCTTAAACTTACCGACTCACAACGCTTTAGATCCTCATCTTACAGGACAGTTGGTTGACTCACCCAGCTTTGATTTGATTCCCTTCGTTAATCAATGCGGCTGGTGTGAACGACTCAGCAGGCGGTGTGATCAACTACTACTTAGCGAATGAAGAAATAAATAAGGTATACATTGATGATCGAGGCGAGCCCCACAATCAGCGTGCCCAAGGTTTGGGTTTTATAACCGTCTTCCACTTTCATACCGCCAAAGTTCGTAACCACCCAGAAATAACTGTCATTGGCATGGGAAACCGTCATGGCACCGGCACCAATGGCGATAACGGTCAAGGCAGCCAAGGCTGGAGTCCCAAGCCCAATTGTGGACAGCATGGGTGCCACGATCCCCGCGGTCGTCACCAGAGCAACCGTGGAGGAACCTTGTGCTGTCTTCAGAACGGCTGATAACAGGAAGGGGAACATCAGGCCTAATAAAGAGATAGCCCCGGCGTTTTCTTTAATAAAATCAACCATGGAAGTGGAGGCAATCACGTTACCAAGCACCCCTCCGGCGGCGGTAATGAATAGAATCGGTCCTGTTACCTGTAAGGTTTGGTTGGTCAGCTCTTGAAAATCTCCCATTTTATTTTGGCTCGCCAGCGGGAACAGGGCTAAGACGACACCCACGGCAATGGCGATAATCGGTGTCCCCAGGAAGGTAAAGAGGGGACTCGGAATACGAGCCATCGCCAAGACGGACGAAATGGCCATCAACAAAATGGGCACTACGATCGGCGCAAAAGAGGCAAACGCGCTGGGAAGCTTTCCGTAACTGGCTACCAATTCTTCGTAAGTCTGAGTGACTTCGCCATCGAGATCCGCCTCATCGTTTGCTCTCACCCTTTTCCCAATGGCCTTAGCAAAGATATAGCTAGCCAGCATCGGTAAGACTGAGGCGAGAAGGCCCATGATAATTACCAACAGAAGATTGGTTTCCTGACCGAGACCTTGATATAAGGTGTTAGCCGCCGCAATCGGCCCCGGTGTCGGCGGAATAAAGCAGTGGGCAATGTATAGACCAAACGACAGGGCAACTGTACAGGCCACTGATGATTTTCTTGTCCGCTTGACCAAAGCTTTTCGAATGGGGTTTAAGATGACGAAGCCACTGTCACAGAAGACCGGAATGGAAACGATCCACCCCATAATTAGCATCGCCAGCTCCGGATTGTTCTTTCCTACCCAGCGGACTACACTATCGGCCATTTTCAAGGCCGCACCGCTCTTTTCCAATAAAGTACCAATCAGTGCGCCCAGAATAATGACGATCCCGATACTCTTAAAGGTATTACTGAATCCTGTGCCAATGACACCCGGAATTTCAGTGAGAGGGATTCCTGCCACGATGGCAAAAAGCAAAGATACCGTCATGATGGATATAAAGGGATGAATCTTTAACTTAGAAATAGAATAAATCATGAGACCAACTGCAATAACAAAAGCAATAATTAAAGGAATACCCGACATACCGTAAACCTCCTTGAAAATAATAAGTTGTCAACCGTTGCCCGTTACAACCAAGTTAACACGTTTATCGTAACATAAGTCTGCATAATCATCAATAAGCAGCTATTGGCAGGTTTGGCGGGCGATAAACAGCGATTATACTTACGGTTCGGTAGCGGATAAACCTAACATATCCATATTAATTTTGTGAAATAACAACAGAGTAGAGAAGGATAATTAAGTAAATAAAAAAGAAACTACCCCGGTGATAAGAACTGTCCGCTTCCACAAAGAAAATCCAGCTGTTAACTATTCCTCCTGTTCCCGTAGATAGAAGGCTTGTTCCGCAAATCCATCACCGCTTTTTATATCATCATTTTAGCATAGCGCATTGAAGCTTGCCATTCGCTTTCTTCTTTATTTCAAGGCGTAAGAATCCACCATAAACCACTGGTAAGTCCAATGAAACGAATAGCGTTTGATCAATCCTATCCTGATATGACTGTTATCCCCCGTTAAATCAAGGTCAAAAGGCAGCTCGGGATCATATGAGCCGACAAAAACAAAGGCGGTGAAGCCTTGGCTACACCGCCTTTGTATCTCCCGTATGAAACATTAGTGGGTTATCTGTTCAGTTGGTAGTATAGTTCATTCCAGCGAAGTTCATTTTTGAACTGGCGAATATCTGTGTTTTCGCCGATTAACAAGTATTCTATACCGGCGATCTCCGCGAAGTCTTCCAGATATTCCTTGGTGATCGCTTGGCTGAAGCCGGTATGGTGGGCACCGCCGGCCAGAATCCAGGCTTGCGCAGAGATCTGCAGATTCGGCAAGGGGATCCAAAGAGCCCGTGCCACCGGTAATTTCGGAAGGTCCGCCTCGGGTTCAACTACTTCGATCTCATTAACCAACAGACGGTAGCGACTGCCCAGGTCAATCAGGGAAGCGTTTAGACCGCGGCCGGCTGGAACATTAAAGACCAAGCGGGGCGGATCCTCTTTACCCCCAATGGACAACGGGTGGATTTCCAGTCCAGGCTGGCCTGCGGCAATTGATTCGCAAACCTCGATCATATGGGCACCTAACGCCTTCATATTCCCTTTCGCAAGGTGATATGTATAATCCTCCATAAAGGAAGTACCGCCGTCAAGACCATAGCTCATAACCTTCATCGCCCGGACCAGCGCAGCGGTTTTCCAGTCCCCCTCGGCACCGAAACCGTAACCGGCGGCCATTAAACGTTGAACCGCCAATCCCGGTAACTGTTTTAAACCGGTTAAATTCTCAAAGGTGGTGGTAAATCCCTTGAAGCCGCCTTCTTCAAGGAATTTTTTCATCCCCAGCTCAATCTTGGCCGCTTCGACCAGCGAATCCCTTTGGGCGCCACCGGGTCCAAGTTCCGGCTGTAATTTATATTTGGTTTCGTATTCGGCGAGTAACGCCTTGATCTCGTCTTCTTTGACCGCTTCCAAGTATTTCACCAGATCACCCAGGCCGTAACCGTTGACGGAGAATCCAAGTTTAATTTGGGCACCTACTTTATCGCCTTCGGTGACGGCAACTTCTCTCATATTATCACCAAAACGGGCAAGTTTGGCTCCCTGGAGGTCGTCCCATGCCAGCGCCGCCCGGGTCCAAATCGCCAGTTGCTCGATGACCTCATCATCCTGCCAGTAACCGACGATTACTTTGCGGGCTTTCCCCATACGGGTGCAGATAAATCCATATTCCCGGTCTCCGTGCGCCGACTGGTTCAAATTCATGAAATCCATGTCAATTTCCGACCAGGGAATCTCCCGGTTGAACTGAGTGTGGAGATGCACCAGAGGTTTCTGGAGCATTTTTAAGCCGGCGATCCACATTTTAGCCGGAGAAAAGGTATGCATCCAAGTGATGAGGCCGATACAGTGGGGGGAACTGTTGGCGTCAACACACAAGTTCAAGATGGTCTCCGGAGTGGTGAGAACCGGCTTGAAAACCACTTTAACCGGAATTTTGCTGTTTTCCGACAGACTCTGGGCGATAATTTGCGAGTGTTCCGCCACTTGTTTTAGGGTTTCTTCTCCATAAAGGTGTTGGCTTCCGGTAACAAACCAAACTTCTTTTTGGGCAAAATCAAACATCATTACAAATCCTCCTTTAAATAAATTGATCAAGGAACATGAATTATAGGAAAACATAGATTGTACGATCTAGTTTAAAATAATATTGACACCCCAAAAGTAATACTACCAAAAGATTCTTCTTGCCTAGATATTATATCAAATTAATAATTTGTCTACAATTCATTATTATCCCTTGAAATGATCAAAGTTAGTGCCTGTTATCTAGAGGAAATTAAGTATTCTCGATAAACTCCTGGCCTTTAACTTCCCCATAATAACGTGTATAATATAATTAGGTGTACTGTAACCTTGAAGTCCTTTAGAAACAACGGAGGTAATTTTATGGCTAAACTTACCTTCTCAATGGAAAATTATCTTGAAGCCATATATGAGCTTTCCAACGGGAATTCTGGCGTCAGGGTTTCGGATATCTCCGAGCGCTTGGGCGTCACCAAACCAAGCGTCAACAGCGCAATCTCTACGCTTGCCGAAAAGGGACTGGTTACCACTGAGAAATACAAAAAAATCTATTTGACCCCCACCGGACTTGAGCGTGCGAAGCTAACCTCCAAAAAACATCAGATTATCCAGCGGTTTTTTACCGAAGTGTTAAAGATTGACGCCGACGTCGCTGACCAAGACGCCTGTTCCATTGAGCATGTGATCAGTGGCGACTCCATCCAAGCCATGCAGGAATATATGCAGGCCACAAAAGAGAAATGAGCGCCTATATAAAGCTAAAGCGCACCTGCTTTACCCGCGCTACTTAAAAGATAGGAGGTAGTTGATGAATCCTCAACTACCTCCTATTCCTTTATAAGTTCAAATTAAATTAGATTGACGATCCCAATCACTCTCGACATTGCCCATCCGATACTGGCTGCACAGCCTTTCCCATTTACTACCCGTTTAGATGTACTCGTTCGGTTAAATCATGTTCGTTTTGTATATGATAAATAGCGTTTCCCGCCGGTTTTCCGATTGCTATAAAGCAAGGCATCACATATTCCGCGGGGAAATTCATAGCCTGGCGGGCATATTCTTGTTCATCGCCAAGGGGAATTCGCAAAGCACAAGCGTAATGTTCGGCGGTCGCAGCAAGAAAAATGTTTTCAATGCAACACCAGATCGAGGCGAAGGCATTAAGAGCCGATAAATCCTTGGGCCGCAATAAATCGGTCTTTTGCCTAAACAGCGGGAGGATTACACAGCTGGCGTCAAGCAGCATCCTACATTGTTTGGGGATCGCATCGGAGTACATTCTTTTCTGATTTTCATCCGCCAGATTCCACGACTTCATAAATAAAGTCCACCCGTTCCGGGGAGACTTTTGGCGGAAACTTTTGAATCAAGCGCTGCACGACCGTGGGGTCAGTAATAACGATAAAATGCCAGTCTCGCATGTGGTCATTAGTGGGTGCCTTCATCCCGGCCTCAATTATTCGGTAGATTACATCGAGGTCAATCGGGGCTTTCCGGAAATCACGAATAGTCCTTCGTGCATTTATCGCTTCGTATAATGCTTATAATAAGACAGGCTGGAGCTCCATTTGTATAGCTTACCCACGAAATAGGGGCAAATCTTTCGGTCCCCTCCGCGTCATACGTACCAATCAATAAAACCTGCTGTGTGAAAAAACGAGGCGTATTGTATTCCGGCTTAAGCATGGGCAACCTCCTCGATTGAAAACGAATGATTTTTAAGCTTGTGATAGTAATTGCCGCATGCGGCCGTAAATTTGAGGACACAGCAATCTTCATCGGTTACGCCTTGCGGGTAATAGATTTCAAAGCCGTCACGCCATAACAACTCCTTGTGATACCGATCGGTACAGACCTCGACCGTTCCGGTCAGCATCAAGCCCTTAAACTCTACTTCATCACAAAAGTAGATCGATGCTTTGGGGTTCTGGCTGAATTGCGCCTAAACCCCCGACCGGTTCCCGCAAAGGAAGATCGAGGGTCAAAGTGAAACCTTAATGGCTTATTGATGGTTGGCTCTTCTCCCTCTTTTGTGTTTGGTGATCTTAAAAGAAGAGACCATAAGGAGGGAAAGGGCAATGGTCAGTAAAGTAGCAGAACCCAGCACCCATCGCGACAAGAAATTAAAGCGGCTTAAAACCAACCCAAAACAGGCTTGGATCGAACCGGCGGCCGTGATCGGGAGGCCGACAAAATAATCAGTGTAGTTTCCCAAATTAAACCGGGCTAGGCGAAAAGCCCCGGCCAGCGGATGAAGAGCCAAAACCGGAAGGAGCGTTGGGGTCGCCCTGATTGGCTCCAATGTCAACAAAACGGCGAAGGGTGCCAGGCCAAAGGTAGTCAGATCGGCAAAGGAGTCTAGCTGCTTGCCGAAGTCCGACTCGGCACCGAGCAACCGGGCAATCGTACCGTCGAAAGCATCCACCACCGCCGCAATTAGGATCAAGATACAAGAAAGGACAGCGTGCCCCGCATTGCCAATGCTTAGATACAGTACGATAAGGCCCAATAGCATGTTGGCCAGGGTCAGTAAGTTGGGAATATTTCTGCGAAACAAACTGGAGATGGGCTCAGGCTTATTGGTGTGGGACATCGGTCCCCCTCCTTTGCGTTAACTTAAAAATGCGGTAGCTGCCAATGATGAAGAGACTAAGGATAAGCACGAACCAAAAAGTAATAAACCGAAAAACAATGGTTATTGCCACCGCCTGATTAAGCGTTAGCCCGTAGGCGGTCAGGATGCCACTCATGGTCGCTTCAAAAGTGCCAAGCCCACCCGGGAGCAATGGAATCATCCCCGCAAAATATGAAACAAAAGTGGTCCCAAAAAGCACCAAGCTGGGGATGGCGTGAGTGTAAGGAAAGATGAGTAAAACCAGCTTCAAGGGGAAAATGGCCCAAACCAAAAGCGCCAGAACAAACTGGAGGATCCATTCCCCCCGTCTTTGCCGGATACTAGCAGTCTGGTCTGCAAAGTCTCCCACCCAATTGATCAAAGCTAAAAGCCATCTTCGTGAGGTTTTGATCCGTACCAGCCGTAAACTAAGGGCATGGGTTCTGAATAAGAGGAAAAAAAGAAAGACGCCAATAGCAATCAGCAGCAGAAAGACGAGTAGTCTTACCGGCCACACTTGCAAAAAAGCGACATGATTGGCCATGGTCACAACCACCACCAAATTTAGAAGCACCAGCGCTGATAGGCTCATTGCTTTCTGGATGGTCACAAGAATCGTGGCTTGTCCGGTTGAATAACCCAGGTATTTGCGGAGTTGGAGCACCCGGGCCAATTCACCCCCGACCTTTTCCCCGGGCGTTATGGCATCAACCACTGCTCCGTAGGAGTTGACCAACAAGAGCTTAAAAAAAGAAGCAGGCCAGCCTAAAACCCGGCATAGCCTGTACCACTGAAAAGCCAGCAACAGCTGGGTGCAGATCTGCAAGCCAATCAAGGTCAAGAGAAGCCAAACTGGAATCGCACCGACGTGGGCGCAGATTCCCTTCAGATCCGCTTGCATGACAACATATACCAGCAAGGCAACGGCGATGGGCATGATTAGGGACTGTAATTTTTTAAGCTTGGGCCGCACCATACAGTCCCTCCTTTATATACAAAGCCGTGTTGCCCACATTTGTATAGAAGTCGTGTTCAACGTAGTTATGACAGGGCAAGGGACAAGATTCTAAATCACAATACAAGCCGCCCACCAATTCCTTGGGTAAGCGCACGAGGAATTTCACACCACTACCGGCCCGCGCCAACAGATGATTGAGCACTTTTCCTTTTGGTGAAACCTGAAGGGCAAGATGGATAACGGTATACCCAGTACAGTCAATCGCTTCGCCCTCACAACAAACAATGCTGATTGCGTAGTCCAACCCTAATCGTTTAATCAGATTGGCTGCTTTTTTCACACAAGCCGCATTGTTGTCGACAACCGTTACCGCAGCTCCGGTCAACTGGTGCAGCATGATCGCGGTATAAGGACAAGGGCCCCCGCCGATACAAAGAATTTTATCGTCCGGTTTAATCTCGGCCAACCTTACTTCCCGCTTGATGATGTTCTTATAATACAATGTCGTCAAAAGATAAAACAACCTGCTTTTGTTGGCGATCCATTCAATCTTCTGTGTCAAAGTTGTCATCAGCATTTTCGCTCTTCCTAGAATATACTTTGAACAAACAACACGAGATGGTTCATTAAACCACCCACAAGCAGCGCAGTGAAGGTGGTGCAAACGGTGATCACCACCGCCGTTCGCGCGTTAAACTCCTTGGCAATGATCCCGAAAACCGACAAGCAGGGCAGATATAACAGGGAAACAACCGCCCCCACGTACATCTGGAGTGGGTTTAAGTTCAGACTCAAGAGCGGTGCCACCGACATCTCCCGACGGATAATACCCAAGATTAGTGACATTACCGCCCCCTCCGGCAAGCCCAGCCAACCCGAGACAACCGGCTTCAGTAGTTCAGCCAACCCCGCTAAAATACCGGTTTCGGCGATAATAGCGGCAATAAAGACTGCAATCAGCATTGGTCCTTCCGCTTCCACGAGGAACTGTTTAATCCGGACCCATAGTTTTTTGAAGTACGCCCGCGGCTCGGGAATCAGCAGATTGGGCACCTCAAGAATCAGGGGGTCCACATTGCCTTTGAGAAATTTGCCGAGAACGAGAGCTACGGTTACAAAGATCACCGCTCCAGTCAGCGCAGTCGCAAGCAAGAGCCCGACCGAATAGGCGGATAACAAGGAGATCAGGGCACCAGTCTGTGAAATACAAGGAATCGCAAAGCAAACCATCGCGGTAACCATGAGACGCTCCTTATGGGTGGTGGCTGTGCGGGTCCCGATAATGGCCGGAACGGCACAACCGAAACCAAGGAAGATGTGAATCAAGCTCCCGCCTTGCACGCCCAGTTTACGCATGAGGCTATCAAACATGACGGCGATCCGGGGTAAAACGCCGCTATCCTCCAGTAAGGCAAACTGAACCTGGAACAGAAGCACATACGGCATCACCAGGGCCAAAATCCATTCGAAGCTGATCCGCAAGACACCGTAGTTCCCGATCAGGATATTATGCAAAACCGGGGGCAAATTCAGAGGCGTAATCACCCGTTCGAAGAAAGGGACAATGCCCTGGTTGACTAATGGTAGAAGTAAAACCGCCCGCAGCGCCTTTCCCCCGCCCACCACGATGCCAAGACTAACCAGGAGAATCAGCAGGGCCAGCGGAAGCCCAGGCCAGGGACGAAGAAGAGCATCACCCAAACGGTCTAAGAAGTTGGGCTGCGCATCGGTACGGGAAACCACCTTACGCACGATCTGCCGCGCCCGCTCCCAATACTCCAGTCCATCGTTGCCCGCAGTCACACCGCAACCGGCACAACCGGAACAAGACGAACAGGACCGCTCACTTAAAGCCGGACGCTCTCCCCCTAAGAGTTGCGCAAAAGTCTTGGTGATCTCGTCTAGACCCTTGCCTTTCACGGCAATCGTCGGAATCACCGGTGCACCAAGCTCTTGCTCCAACAGCTTAACATTGATCGCAAAGCCCTTCCGCTCCGACACATCCATTAGATTAAGGGCAAAAACGATAGGGATGTTATACTCCATAACCTCCAGCGCCAGCTTGATACTGCCCTCAAGGTCAGCAGCATTAAGAACAAAAAGCACAGCAACGGGATTGCTGCACATGAAGCGGATGGCAACCTCCTCGGCAACCGAAGTGGCCGCCAATGAATAGGTGCCCGGGACATCAATTAAGGTATATTGGGTCTCTCCCACCTGGTAGGTACCCTCCATGTAAGAGACGGTTGTCCCGGTATAGTTGGAACTGATGACATGAACATTGGTCAGCGCGGAAAAGAATACGCTCTTCCCCACGTTGGGCGTACCCATCAGTAGTATTTTATTCTCTTTTGCCAAGACTTTACTGTCCTCGGCAATGATATGACATTTCATAGTGTGCTGTCCTCCTCAACCAAAATCGCGGACGCAATATCCTTGCCAAGGGCAATCTCTCTGGTGGCACGGCAGATCAGTACAGGGCCTCCCAGCCGGTACTGCTTTTTCTTATGGATAACGGTGCCCGGATAAAAACCTAAACTGTTCAGGATCTTGACATCAGGCACCGCAGCTACTTTATAACGGCAGTTGTCTGGTGCAGTATATAAGCTATGATTCCGATGATTTCTATGTCTCCCCTGTCTTCTATGCATCTGTTTCATCTTTCCGTACCTCCTTGCAAACGCTATCTTTAAAAATCGCATTAAGTTAGCCTCTTCTAACTTCATACTAAGTATAAGCTACTTATCACCGAAAAATCAAGGACTAGGGTATTATTATTTTTGTAAATAGCGCGTAAAAAAAGCGGCAAACACATAAAAATAAGGCGTTCCAGAGCGGAACGCCTTTGACCAAGCAAGCAGCTATTCGGAGAAAAGTGGCGTGGAAAGATATCGCTCGCCGGTATCGGGAAGGATAACAACAATCACTTTGCCGGCGTTTTCCGGACGCTTAGCGACTTCGGTGGCCGCCCACAAGGCCGCCCCAGAAGAAATCCCGACCAGTAGCCCTTCTGTTCTCGAAAGTTCCCTACTGGCGGTAAAGGCATCTTCATTCTTTACACGCACAATCTCATCATAAATAGAAGTATTTAGTACTTTGGGCACAAAACCCGCGCCAATACCCTGGATCTGATGGGGGCCGGGGCTCCCTCCGGACAGGACGGGAGAGTTATCGGGTTCCACCGCCACCACCTTCACACCGGGTTTTTTCGCTTTCAGATATTCACCGGTCCCCGTTAGTGTCCCTCCGGTCCCAACCCCAGATACCAGAATATCAACGGTCCCCTCGGTGTCTTCCCAGATTTCCGGACCGGTTGTTTCCCGGTGAATCTCCGGATTGGCAGGGTTGTCAAATTGGCCGGGAATGAACGCATTGGGAATCTCTTTCGCTAGCTCCTCCGCTTTAGCAATGGCACCGGACATGCCCTTGGCACCCTCGGTGAGGACAAGCTCAGCCCCGTAAGCTTTGAGCAGGTTCCTCCGCTCAATGCTCATGGTTTCCGGCATCGTCAGGATGACGCGGTATCCGCGGGCCGTCGCCACCGCCGCCAGTGCAATACCAGTATTCCCACTGGTCGGTTCGATGATGACCGATTCAGACGTCAACAAGCCCTTTGCTTCAGCATCTTCGATCATCGCCTTGGCAATCCGATCCTTGACACTTCCTGCCGGATTAAAGTATTCTAGTTTGCCGATTACAGTTGCCTGAAGCCCATGCTTTTTCTCAAAGTTAACCAGTTGTAGCAGGGGTGTTCTCCCGATCAGATCCGTTATGTTCCGATAAACCTTTGACATAAGCACACACCCTTTTCATTTAATTCATATATGTATTATATGTATTATCATACTATGCATGAATGATCGTGTCAATACTTTATTTATCGTCTCCATTAATCCACGAAATTCAACTGTTTCTATTGACAGGAACTTTTTTTGACTTTATGATAAATACATACTATTTATATATGAAATGAGTGATACCGATGCGCATCTCCGCAAAAGGCCGTTATGCTTTGGCCGCTTTAATATATATGGCCCAACGCTTTAAAAATGGTGAGTATATTGCTATACTCACCATCGCAGAGGATCTCGGCATCTCCAAAATCTACCTGGAGCAGGTGTTTTCTTTGCTGAAAAAGGCCGAACTTGTTTTTTCCGCCAAAGGGGCGCAAGGCGGCTATCAACTGGCGCGGATGCCCAAGCAGATCACAGCCCTCGACATCCTGTCTGCTGTAGAAAGTTCCTTATTCGAACAAACGAAGGATACGGTCCCGGAAAAGGCACCGGAAATTGAGAAGGCTTTGCGCCTATCCATCTTTGATCTCCTCGATCACAGGATCAGGCGAACATTACAGGAAATAAGCCTTGCCGATCTCGTCCGCGAGACGGAAAAACACCAAGAAGGCCAGGCACTGATGTTCTATATTTAGCGCCATTTCTAATAGTATGAAAGGAGTGTACACATGAAAGCGATTCAAACCGACAAGGCCCCAGCTGCCATCGGGCCCTATTCCCAGGCTATAATCTGCGGCAATCTGGTTTATACTTCAGGCCAGATCCCATTGTCTCCGGTTGACGGGACGGTCAGCGGCGAAAACATCCGCGAACAGACCACGGCGGTAATTGAAAATCTCCAAGCAGTGCTGGAGGCGGCTGGCAGCTCACTTCAGCAAGTGATCAAGACCACCTGTTTTTTATCGGATCTCCGCAATTTCGCCGCCTTCAATGAAGTCTATGCCCAGTATTTCACGAACAAGCCCGCCCGTTCCTGTGTTGAGGTCTCCCGATTACCCAAAGATGTTTTGGTCGAAATCGAGGCCATCGCCGAAGTCACCCGCTGATTAGGCCTACCAACGACCAAATAAAGGTCTTAATTTAGTCCCAGTTCCTTTTTAAGCCGCTCTAAAAAATACCGATCCAGATCCACCGCTGTGATCTGGCCAACAGTGTTTTACGCCAGGGTTATGGTCTGGCCCC
>ERZ773359.2714-NODE-2714-length-21796-cov-8.177269_pt1 | contig 21796 bp, 9 predicted proteins | sample MGYA00374955_ERZ773359 | MGnify/ENA primary metagenome ERZ773359 (study PRJEB29098, sample SAMN04486028) | biogas fermenter metagenome | study: EMG produced TPA metagenomics assembly of the Biogas fermentation microbial communities from Germany - Plant 4 DNA1...
GTAGGTGACGAGTATACTTTAATAGTTTCTGGTGGCAAAGTGGAAAAGTGGTCAAGTAGCAAACCAGGTGTTGCATCTGTAGAAAATGGAAAAGTCACCGCTTTAAATGTAGGAACAACGACTATTACAGCAAAGACTTCTAATAGCAAGATAACTTGTAAGGTAACAGTACAACAAACTGATAATACTAAATACAGAAAAAATAGCTACTATGCAAATAAAAAGTTTAAGCCAGGCTACTATGTGCTATTTAATACGAATGATAGTGGGAAAGCAACATTTGCCATTTATAAAGGGAAAGAGGTAAATGTATATAATACGATAGCAACAGACACTTTTAAATATAATGCTATTGTCGAAGTAAAAAAAGGTCAAACATTATATATGGAAAATTGTTATGCTATGGAAATGTCACAAGCAATAGTAAGAACTACAGGTGAAGGAATATTTAAAGTTGGTACTCACATAAAAGCTGGAACATATAAAGTAAAGCCAATAGATGGCGCTGATATTAGCTTATACGCAATATCTAAAAAGTGGAATTCCGAGCCAATAGAGAGTATGCAACTAGGATTAAATGCTGAAACAGAGATTACAGTAAAGAATGGACAATATTTATCACTTGTTGGTTGTAAGTTAGTGAAATAAATAATAAAAATTAAAATAGGGAGTTAGCCTAGATGGAAAAGATTAATATGTAAAGCAGGTATATAGAAATATATACCTGCTTTTATTATGCGTAGGGTACAAAGAGATTAGATATAGATTAAGTTTACCTAATTTATTAACCTAAACTAGTTTAATATAAGCAGTAAGCTAGTTTAAATCAAATATTATACGAAAAATTTGACAGTGAAATTACTAATAATATGACATTTGAATAGACATTGGTATGATATTTTGGTATCAAAATAAAGGAGTTGATGGATATGGCAAACATAATTGGTGCTAAAAAAATAACCTATTCAATCGTTGGTAGGTATATGCATGGCTCTGCCGTATCCGCTTATCATATAATCGGAAGTGACGGAAAAGAATTTAAGGCTAGCAGGGAGTTAGTATGTTTTCTCGTTGGGAAGGGTTTAGTTACAAATTGTAAGGGGCAAATGAATGATGGGGATATTGTCCTTAGGGGTGTTGGAATAAACTTAACGGAATTACCTGTTTTAAATGAAAGAACTGGAAAAGTATCTAATGTAGACAATGTAAAGGCACAGGGTATAAACGATAAGAAGATATTTATTCAGTTCAAAATAACTGCTAGGCTGTTCCAAGATGGCAAATGTGTAGGTTATGTGGTAAGGGATGCAGGCGGAACAGAGAAGAAATTAGAGAGAAGTGTGGTATTGAAATTAGCATCTGACAAGAAAATTAGTAATGCACGCATTAATATGGTAAATGGAGTGCCCATTTTAAGGGGGGTAGGGGAGGAGCTGGACAAATTACCGGTAATACAATTACCTTCTTCTAATAAAGCTGTAAAGGTAGCTGTGAATGAGCAAGTTACAAAGCAGCCTATAAAAACTCTAAAAGTATTCTGGTATGAAATTGAGTCAACTTTGGAAAGATTAGAGAAACATTTCCAAAAAGATAATAATAACAATGCTTCTGGTATCTACCAATACCCTGTATTGGAGTTAATGAACGCTCATGCAGCTACCATGGCAGTTCTTACTGATAAAGGGGTATTTAAAATAACTCAAGTTAGAAAGGGTATTAATACTAATAATAGGGATTACGGACTAGAGTTTATTTTAAGAAGTTTAAAAGATAAGGTTAGGGTAGTGTGCGAAGATATAAGTGTCCTTGCATTTAATATACATGTTCTTGGATTTATGGCTATAACTGCTTTATTAAAAATAGATGGAGGGATTAGTGTTCAAGAATTCATGTTTGAGAATAAGGTAGATAAATTATTGTGGAGAGAATACTGTACAGTCAAAAATAGTAACAAGTTTAATCTAACTAATAAAGCTATTGAAATAACTGTTGAGGACACTAATAATCTAACATCTAAGTATGATGTAAGTTTAAGCCCTTTAAGTAATTTGGGTATTAAGCGTAGATATCCAACAATTTCAATGGTAGCTAATAATAATGCTATAATGTGTGTTAATACTTCTAATGGATATTATGAGGTAGGCAGAGTAAAATATGGATTTAATAACGGAATAGGATTAGCTTTAGAATTAATTGATAAGCTGACAAGAGAAAAGCATGTAATTGCAGCTAGCAAAATGGATAAAGCTAGTATAACTACTAAAAATATCAGTATACTATGCGCAGCAGCTTTAGCTAAAATAAATCCGCAGATAGTGATTTATGATGTTTTACTTGAGAATAAGATAGAGGATGCAATTATAGGGTATAATTTTACTAAGAATTAGAAAAGGAGGTTTATGAGTTATGGCTGGCACGGGAAAATTAACAATAGTAGGTAGGTATATGGACGGACCAACAGTAACTGGGTATCACCTTTTAGGCGAAAATGGGGAACAGAGAAAGGTAAGTAGAGAACAGCTAATATTTTTAGTAGGAAGAGGAGTTATAACTAACTGCAAAGGGCAATTCCATAAAGACGAAGTATTACTTAGGGGTGTTGGCATTAACCTAAATAACTTACCAGTAGTAAATGACAAGACAGGTGAGCTTAGGAGAACAGAAAACATTGGTAGAATAGCTAGGGGTGCAACTACAGAACAAGCTCTTACTCAAATAATGATTGTTGGTAGGATAGTAAAAGGAAACAAGACTGTAGGATTTACAGTTGCTAATGCAGGTGGGCAGACTAAAGACATTTCCAGAAAAACAGCAGAAGAGTTAGCAGAGAAATTAAAGATTGGAAATGCGAGGGTACAAGAGTATAGAGGTAGAAAGATAATAAGGTTATTAAATGGAACCATAGAGGGATTGCCAATTACAAGAGAGATACAAGTAGAGGACAATAGAAGTTTAACGGTCTAGGTAAAGTGTATATACTTTAAGTTGACTAATAATTGTAGCAAATTGACTATATAATAATACAGAGGATAGTGATGAAAAACTAAGGCAAATTTAATATTATGCCTTAGTTTTTTGCCTTTATATGATTATGGTATAAAGAAAAATAAAATTCGGTGGTGGGGCGTGCTATGGATAATAATAGATATCATTTAAGAAAGAATAGCAAACTGATGATTAAAATAGATAATCAGAAAAATGAGGATATTGATGCAATTACAATATTTAAGCCTAATAAAAATAAAATATGTAATCCTGTAAAATTATATGAAAATACTGATATACTAGATAAGCGTGACGATAAGAAAAAGATGAAAGTATCTACAATAATTATTAGCATAATATTAATATTGGTTGTTATATTTTTATCTGTTTTAATATTTATCTTGTTAAGAGAAATTAAATCGTGAGGATAGGAGGGATAGTAGAAATGAGTAATGTTGATAATAGTAATAAATTCAAAGAAGCTATAGATATTGAAGTTAAAGAGGCTAATGTCAAAGAGGCTAATGTCAAAGAGGCGACTGTTGTAGAGATTAATAAGCTTCTTGATAAAAAAGATAAAGCTGATGAAATTATACAAAACGATAGAAATAAAGATATTAAGCAGAAGAAAATTTGTAAGAAGCCAATGTGGATAGGGGCATTGGTTTCTTTAGTTTTAATCATTATAGGGGCATACTATATACAAAGACAGAATATAAAGTACGCACAGGCTGGTGCTGCTATCGGTAATGTTAACAAAATAGATATTAATGTGCATGCAAAAGCTGGCGACTTGAATCACTTTGGTATGTCACACCCAATCTTGTATATCACCTTAGATAAAAATAGTCAAGGTTTACCTGCTGGATTCGACGATGATGGTGACCCTGTAGAAGCAGCACATAAATTATCAGAGTTAGCTAAATCATCTCCTAACTGGTATGGTGCTTTTGTTCCATCTATGGACGATAGCAGTATAGTATTTTTTCCTTATTATTCAGTGCAAAGACTTAGAAGTCTAGGGTATATTGGCGGAACATCGGTATCAACCCTTAGAAATGCTTGTACTTTAATGAAATCAGAGGGCGCTGGTTCTGGTAAATTACAAGTAAGGGAAGGAACTTATAAAAGTGTAATACAGACAACTCCAGTAGATATAGCTACAGAAAGCGATTTAAAGAGAGAATTAGGAAATAATATATTCCAAGATGGCATATACTATAAAAAGTTAACAGAGAAAGGTTTTGAACCAACCAAGTGGGAGAACTTAGAGAAATTAGTCACATCTGAAAATATCACTAAGAGCTTAAAGCTTTGGGGTTATTTTACTTACTTCGATAAAGAAGTGTTTGATATAACCCCAAGAGTAAATAAGTATATAGGCTATGGTGAGGGTAAGGACGATATTGAAAAAGCTTATAGAACTCTAGATTTATTATTAACTATATATTCGATAGCTAAAGGTTCTCCTGCCGAGAAAGAGTGGAAAACAGCTATCACTAATTATGTAACGAATAAGAATGTAACTAAAGATGGTGCATCAAAAAATACAAATATACTTATACACACTGGTGTTATTTATAATATTTATGATGAAAAGTCAAAAACAAGAGAATTAATACTTATGTCTCATATGGACGCGATTAATTTCACTATGGGATTAACTAAGAACGGTGATATGACAGATAAAAACGTAGCTCCAGAAATAATGAAAATGAAGCTTTCTAAAGGTGTTGCAGGCTTACAAGCAAATAACCAAAACTTTAATCATAGACTGAGAGAGGCGTACGGAATATCTGTTCAAGAGGCTCCAAATGCAACTAGAACAGCATGGTCTGGTGCCAGTGTTTATTATGGAAGTACTTTAGTAAACTATATATTGGAAAAGAGACCGAAAAAGAATGACTGGAAAGTTTTAGAGGATAGACCTTATCCATATATAAGAAGATTATATGTCCCGATATATTCAAAAAGTGGTAGTCTGTATAAAACAACCTATGGTATGAACGTCATCATGGTTTCACCATGGGTATCACAACCTCAACTATCATTAAAAGCAGAAGTAGTTTGGTCTAAAGAGGATACGAAACCGTCTAAGAGAAAATACAAGGTGCCTTTAGAGCAAGCTACAGTTAATCAATCTGCTACGATACAATTAAAATTTAGTACAAAGAGCATAAGTGCTTGGAACGCTATAGCTAGTAAGTATAAAAAGGCAGCAGTAGCTCTTGTAAAAGTTAATAGAACAATGGAACAAAAATTATCAGACACTTCGCAAAAGAAGTCAGCTGAAAGTAAAATGAAATTACAGGTAATAAAGAAGGAAGGTTCAAATCCTGTAAACTACAATTTAGGTGACTTTATACAGATAGGTACTGCAGAAGACTTCTTAAATATGTTAACTCAAAAAGACACTACGTTAAATATATTTAGCGATGCTGGACATATAGCCCAAGAGCTGACTAAGACAGAACAAATTAAACAGACTTATGATTTTGAAGTACAAGTTATGCTTTATAATGGCTCTCTAAGTAACCCGACTGAATCATATATTTATGGGGATAGGGAACCTGAAAAAACTGAAGAATTAGTTTATAAAGGGAAATCAACTGCGGATAAAAAGAAATTAACTGTAGAAGCATATAAGAAGGATGACCCTGACCCTGTCGACCCTGACGAAATAGAAGAAAATAATGAACCTGATGTTAAAAACTATGAGTATGTGCAATACATCTCTGAACCCTTGGCTTATGCAGAAATCAAAGAGGGAACAGTCAATTTGAATGGCACTAACTCAATAGAGAATTACGAGGCTATGGCTGGTGTACCTTCTACAGAAAAATTATACTTTACATCTGGTGGTTCAGAATTCATAGTAGAGATTTATATGCAACGCATAGAAGGAGAAGAGTCTTTAAGAAAATACACTTCCTTCTTCAAAGCAAATACAAATGGCTCCGAGTTTAAAGACACTGATAGTTTAAAAGGCGGTACAGGTAAGTATACTAGGACAGAAACATTTGTAGCCGACGGTAATGGTAAGACTACTAGTAAGACAGTAGTAGCAGAGCAAGCTGAAATAGCAACACCTACTGGTGCAACTAGCTATAATATATCAGTAAACTCTCATAATAGCTCAACGGTTATCTGGGCAGAGTGGAGTGGAACTATTGCAAATAATACTCCTGAACCTGAAGATATAGGTGAGTTTGACCCTGGTAAGCCTGGCAGCCCATGTCCAGGTAAAGGATACGATAAAGGTAAGCAAAGAAAGAAAGCTGAACCTGAAACAAATTGGGATGTGAGCAGTTATAATACTGCAATAGACCAAGCTATAGCATGGGCTAAAGCTATGGAAGATACTAATGAGAACTTTACTGTTAGAAGAATTGCAGATAGTGACGGTCAGATACGGCAATTCTTAATAGGTGATGCTGTAATAACAGTAACAATGACTGGTGGTTCAAATGGACATTCTCATACACAATTACCTAGCTTTAGTAAAAATGGTACTTATACTTCTAGTAATGCAGATAATGCTAAGGTAGAGAGTGATGATAAAGAAGTACTCGGTAGTGGTTGGGGTTGGACTGATGGTAACTTTGCGACTGGTGGATATAGTGGATGTTGTGAGCACGGTGGAACACCACATAAAGAGTGGGATGTAGAGCCTAAGCCAGCTGTTCCACCTAGTTACGATGATGAAGGTAACATGATAGACCCTGGTTCACCAGCAGTAGAGGGCGTGCCTCATCAATATAACCACTCCGATTGGTTTACTCCGGGTACTGATATAACACAAAGTGCATCCGCTAATATTGATTACACAATTAAGGTTACTTTTAAGAATAGTAAACTGAAGAGTGGTGGCAATTATGATGGCGCTAGAACACTAAATGAAGTAGAGATTACAACTAACGGTACAATTCCTGCTCATGCTCTTTGCGGTCCCGATTGTCAGCGTAATACTTTACCTGCTGTATATGATACTTGGGTACAAAAACTTAAATATGACTATCTAAGAATAAATGCCGTAAAAGTTTATAAGATTTCGAGAAGTTATATCAATGGCATGGAAGATATAACCTTCGAAGAGGTAGAGAATGTAAAAACAAATATTAAACGGGGTGACCCGAACATTTTCTATAATATTGCTGAAGAATGTACTACGTACTCTTCGGATAGTCCACAAACACCAAGTTTAGCAGGTAGAATACGTTATAGCTTACAATCACAACAACATGACGAAGTAATATGGCAAGAACGTTCTACTGCTGGTGATATGAGAACTAGAAAATCTGATGGTATGGCTAAGACTGTATCTAACAACCCTGTTCCAAGTGGAGGTACTGGACATCAAGACCAACCTTGGGCAACAGGTATACTATATAACAATAAAGATGGATTCACAGATGATGAAAAATGGTTTGATAAAATTTATATAAGCGGTCTTAAGTCTGGGTATACTGCTGATAGTATAGATAGGGTTGATAAACAAACAGAAGAATGGAAACGATTTGATGCAAGAAGAAAGACAAAGAATACTGCTGTAGTAATCTCTGATATGTTGATACTGCAGACTTCAACTGGTGACCAAAGCGTTATTTACTTTACTAAAGAGCAGACTAAGACAGCTCAAGAGCATTATGGTCAAGATGGCGAACTTAGCGCTACTATAAGTGAAATGTGGTATAACAACCCAAATTCAGCAGCTAAGTGGGCTACAACTGCAATAAATATTGGCGGCTATACTGGTAAGTATGCAACTCCGAGCAATAAGTTTAGCTCTGGTGCAAGAGAGTTTAAGACTATTTTTGATAATGATGGTAGTGACTATGATGTAAGTATAGCTCACCCAGACCCTGATGCTACTGTAGCTGGACCTAAGACTTATACGACAGTTGCAAATGTTGTAAATGCATTAAACCCTGATAATTATAAATCTTCGCCTGCAAAAATGCAGAGAAGAATGTCCAGGGTATCCCTGCTCAAGATAGTAGAGGATAATATACAGATTAATCCTACTATTCCGAACAGAGAGTATATTACAGGAGACGCTTATCAATTCTATCAACCAATCCTCGAATATGTGAGAGGAACATATGAAGACTCTAATTTAGCAAATTATAAATTTGAGTATGAATCTGAATATGATGACGTTTTAGGTTATGAGGGGTATCCAGTAGACGCGGTATACGGACCTGGGTTTGATAAAGTAAATGATATAGTAATTCATACTCCTGTATCTGTTCAAAATGCTACTATAGTCGCATTAGATAAGAGCAGAGACCAAAGAACGAATTTAACATTATCAGCAGCTGAGAATCTGATTAAATCAGCTAATCAGTTAGACTATTGTCCTGGTACTCCTGAACTATGTGACTATAGGTACCTAAATTGTAAATATTTCGAAGACGTAACACTGTTATCGTTGAATTTCAATCCAACTTCTACTGTTGTGACAGTTGATGAAAAAGGTAATACAAATATTAAAGAAATTCAAACTGTCAAAGAAAATATAGATGAAGATGGAACAAAAACGATATCAGTTGTAGATACTGTTAATTTAAGAGAGTATGAGTTACCTGCAGGATTTGAGATTGATAAGACTAACAGATTCGGAACAGGTGACAGTTTAAAGGCATATGGAACAAGATTTTCGATTCCACTTTCTGATTTAGGTTTAGATTATAAACCTTCTACTAAGATTAAAGTGGAAATGAACTTCTATATGCCAGACGGCTTAGGCAATACGATGATTGTATCCTTCTTCGGGTATGACTTCTATATACCTGATGGAAATAGAGGAACATGGAATACAGGTAATGCTTGGGAGAGAAGGGTAGACGGAGTAGATTTCAGTGGTACTCCAATGAGATTAGCTTTCATCTTTAGTATGTATGATATTAATGAGTGCGAACTTTATGTAAACGGTATAAAAATAGAGGACTATACTATTGTTAATAGTTCTAGAGAAATTAACGCAGAATTAGTTGGTGAATATATCAATATAGGTAGCTGGAATAGAGATGATATATACCCTGCTCACTTCTATATAGATAACTTAGTAATAACAAAGCTTGCGGGTTCGCATACTCATACAGCCGCTTGTTATACTAATGTATACAATCATCAGAAGTTTACAAACTATAATTGTCAAGTACCTGTAACATTTAATTATAAAGGAGAGCCTGAAGTATTTACTGCTCCTGTAAGTGGCTGGTACAAGTTAGAAGCTTGGGGAGCCGCAGGTGGTGGAGGCAGCTTAAACCAGCTCAAGAGCAGTCATGGAGGCTTAGGTGGGTACGCTACAGGCAAGGTTTATCTGAATAAAGGTCAGCAAGTATTAATCACTGTTGGTGGACAAGGTACTAAAAGCACTGCACTTGGCACTGGAGGTGGCTACAATGGTGGAGGTCATGGCGGACCTAGCGGATATGGTGGCGGTGGAGCTACTGATATCGTCATAGAAACAACATCTATTAAAGGTTTATTATCAGATAATCAATTAAATATAAACAATTGGGAGAAGATTTATCCTGGTGGACATAGTACTATAAGTTATAGTAATAGAGAGGGTAGTTTTCAATTAACAACTCATGGTTCTTATTGGGAGCATTACTATATCCCAGTAGCAACGACTAACGGTGCGACTTATGAGTTCAGTTTCCAATATAGAACTGGCAGAGGTTCATACAGAACATTGTCATCTAAAGACGCATTATATGTAAGTGCTACAAAGGTAAAGCCGTCAAATACAGATACAGTTGAATCTAATGTGCTGGGTAAAGTAGCAATTACAAGAGTGAATGCTACAACTTATAGTACTTATTCATTCACATTTAAGGGAACTGGCGGAATAGTATATCTTGATTTTAACTTCGGGTGCTTACTTGACGGAATAACTGATACTATTTATATTAAAGATATGAGACTTATTAATAAAGATAACCCTGGAGATGTTGAAGGGGGAAGTGGTGTATATACTACTTCAAACGGTGTTACTAAGAATAGCACTACAATACAAGGACCTTACATTAGTGCACCTGCAGGCACTTACAGGGTAACGGTATTAGGCTCAGGTTTAACTGGTGCAACTATTAAAGCTGGAACCAGTAGTGGATTAAACTTCACAGTACATGACACTACAGTTACAAATACTCAGGTTGTATTCTATGCAGATATAACAAAAGACATTATTAAAGGTGTAGACGGAACAGGTTTATACTTTACTATAAGCGATATCCAATCTAGTTCCACATTTAGTAAGATGATTGTAACTAGATTAGAAGATAGAGTAATTGTAGCTGGAGGTGGCGGTGGTGCTGATAATGATGGTGGTGATAAACCGATTGGAGGAGTAGATGACGGCTCTGGAGGACATGGTGGCGGTTTAGTAGGTGGAAACGCTTATATAGACGGTGTGGAAAAAGCATATACAGGTGGCGGAACTATCACAGATGTTTCAGATATTAATAAATGGAGAGTTATGACTGGTAATTTAACTTGGGATGCAAAAGAGCAGGCTTTCAAAGCAACAGGAACAACTTATATTTATCTGAAACCTGAATATGCCCATCGTATTGACCCTAGTAAAACATATACAATAAAAGTTACAATGAAGGTAGCTAATTTTGACAATAAAACATTTTACTGGGGCGGCGAAAGGTTAAATGCTAACAGGCAACACTTAGAAGGGTATGGAGGAACATATGACTATTCTGCCGCAGTTGCTATAAAAGCAAGTAATACTGATTGGGTAACTTATACAGCTACTAAGACTGGTACAACAGCTGGGTATGCTGGTTGGGGTACCGATACAGTTTATTATGCACTTGGTGGATTACTAAATTATAGCGACCATTGGGTAGATACTCCTCAAATTACTTGGGTTAAAAATATAGAACTATATGAAAATGGTGTACTAGTGCAGAGTATGAGAGGACCAGGAGATGGTAAAGGAGAATCAGCTACGTCAGCTGTCGATACTGGTGGTGGAGGTGGCGGCTACTACGGTGGTAAGGTAACTAACCATAACAATGGTGGTGGCGGTGGTGGTTCATCTTACATCGGTGGTGTAGAAAATGGTGCTACCGTTGGAGGTGTAAATTACGGTAACGGTAAAGTAAGAATAACTTTACTCGACCACGTTCATACAGCTGATTGTACTAAGAGTACTACTGACTTCAATGTTCATGTGCATAATAAGAACTGTATAACTACAGATAGTGCTGAATTGGTAAATGCTTTGAGGATGCTTGAGCAAGGTGACGACAGCTTAATTAAGACATTGTTAGGAACCACTGTTTACAATGCTATTAAGGCAAATACATCTATAGTTTATACATGGAGTGGTTGGTCAGCAACAGACTATAAACAGTTTAGAGCCCTGCATAATGTTAAATTCAGTGTAAATAGTAGTGGAAACTTAGTGGTAACTTCTACTGGAACAGACCCATTCTTTGATGTACCAGTAAATATCAAGGCAGAGTCTGTAGAAAAAGTGAGAGTTTATTGTAGATTAGTGAACACTACCTCGGCATATAGTGCAATTCACTTTACAAACGCTCAATATACCAGTTATACTTCTGGTATAGGTGTTCAAACTAATATAAATGCTAATAATAACTGGCAGTGGATAGAGTTTAATGTAGCTTCTCATAGTGCTTGGAAAGGTACAATAACAGGTTTAAGGTTTGATATAGTCGGAGATAATAATGCTAATGGATATGTAGAGGTTAACAAGATTGAGTTAGTTGGTAGTGGTTCGGCTAGTGCTGGAACAGCTACAACTGTATTACAGACATATGATAACTTTACTGCAAATACTAGACAATTTGGTATAACTAACCCTGGTAGTACTGCTACATTATCTTTCAGCGGTGGCAACATTGTTCTCAATGGTAGAATGAATGGTTGGGAAATTAATTTACCAGTAGAAATTGATAATGGTAAAGCTTTACAGTTTGTAAGGCTAAACTTAGTTAACCAAACACCTGCAACTACCGCAGAAATAAGACTTAATGGTAATGATTCTTATAGAGTGAGTGCTAATATAACCGCTAATAGTACTGCTACTCAGGTGGCTGTATTTAAGGTACCAGAGTATACTGGTAAAATAACATCCATTCAGTTTAGTATCACTGACCATGCATCTGGCGGTAGTGCTAAGATATCAAAGATTGAGTTGATTGGATACGGTAAAAGAACAGCAGATCCAACTGAAAGTTTTGTAAATGGCGAATATGATGCTCATATTCATACTCAAGATTGTATTTATGAATATGGAGAAACATCAGTAGTATATGCACCAGTAACGTTAACTACGTACCATAATACATTTAACGGAGGATTTAACAGTAATGACTGGAATGAATACACAACAGTGACTGGAAGCCCTCAAAGAATGTATAATGGAACTAACTTAATAACGTTGACATCTCCAATAAATAAATACAGTTATGTTTATATTAAATTATCTGTAGCATGCCTGACATATTCAGGTGAATATTCCGAATTTAAGGTCAGAGTTAACGGTACTACTTGGATGACTATAGAACAAGCAGTTAATGCTGGGTATTTGCATAACCCTAGGGTAGAGCCCTATAGTACACAATATACACCACATCCATTTCCAGAAAAACTTTTAACTGGTGAAAGTACTGGTCGGTGTGTATGGAATGGATTGATACTTACTTTCTATACTAAGGATGCCACAATAGACCAAATAAGTTTATACGCTTATTATCCTTCTTACGGCTTAACTAGACCAGGAGATGGTATATGGGTACATTCTGGGTCGTTAAATCATACTATTAAAGAAGGAGGATGGACATATTGTACTGGTGAGCTTAACACTTATTCAGATTTAGTAACAGAAGTCACACCTGTAAAACGTACTGGGGATAGTGGTAGTAAAACGTTTGAGTATACTGGTAGCATGCAGACTTTCACAGCTCCAATAACTGGCAAATACACTTTAGAAGTTTGGGGAGCTCAAGGGGGTACTTGTGGAGGTACTCAAGGAGGATTAGGTGGATACTCTAAAGGCAATATTTCACTGACACAGGGGCAAGAAATCTATGTTTATGTAGGTGGTTCCGGTAGCCAACGTAACGGAGGCTGGAATGGTGGGGGCTCAGGTGGTATAGGAACCCGCTCAAACATTCATGGTGGCGGAGGAGGTGGCGCCACTGACATAAGAGTTGGTGGAATAACTCTAGACAAAAGGGTAATTGTAGCTGGTGGAGGTGGCGGTGCCGGTGGAGATGGTCAAGGTGGTTCACCAAGTGGAACTATTTCAAGTGGAACAGGAGGTGTTCCAGGTACCGGAGGTGGAGTTACTGGTACAAATGGTGAGCAAGGCACAAGTACACAAGCCCAATCTGGCTATGGTGGAACCGGAGCCACGGCTACATCTGGAGGTTATGGCGGAGTTGCAACTACTACTTACTATAGTAAGACTGATGGGACTTATCATACAGCCGGAGGCGGCGGTGGTGGCGGTGGCTACTACGGCGGCGGTGGCGGTGCTGGTGGTTCCAGAGGAGGAACTTCGTCATATATTGGAAGTAGAGGTGCAGATGGTAGTCTAGGTCAGGGAGGTAATGGAGGTAATGGAGCCACTTCCGGTCCTGGATATTTCGCAGGTTCCGGCGGTGGCGGTGGCGGTGGTTCCGGTTATGTTGGTGGTGTGGAAAATGGAACTACTCAAAACGGTGTAAGAAGTGGAAACGGTATGGCTAAAATAACCTGGTGGGGAGAAACATACTACACTGGTCCCGATTATGTAGCACCTCCTAATAGACAGAAATATACCTATACACCTGTTAAAATAGCTTATAGCACACCAACTGCCGTAAGTACATTAACGGCAATAACTTTTGGAAGTTTAAATGGCACTTATGAGGGAATTGTAGCTACAATAAATACTATCTCAAATTATTACAATCAAATCCCGCAAACAATAGGTGGACGATTAAATCCGATATTTAGTTGCCAGGAAGTTCCAAATGTACACCAGTGCGTGGATGCTTGTAAGATACCTAATAGAATATTAACGTGTAATGAGCCTCACCACTATGGTGCACATTATGATGGGTCTAATCCAATATGTTGGAGTGCTTGTAAAAATGACAATAACCATAAAGCACATAGGACTGAAGTAAAAGGAACAGATGGAAGTACTATAAGAAGTGCTACATTTATAAATACAGACTATGAGTTTACAGTGTACTTCCCGAATACTGGCGACTTCTATCAATCTAACTTGCATGGTATTTCAAATACAACAAGTATCAGAGGTATAGGTTATGTAGACAACATGGATACCACTAAGTGGATAAGAGAAAAGAGAGTAATGTTTACTTTTGATGTATTGTATTGTAATAACGGTACATGGGAGCAATACCGAGCTGGTGAGTGGATAGAGTTGCCAGTAACAGGTGACACATATCCCTACTATCATTTCTATTGTACTTTGAATAATAACGAGAGAGCATCCGCAGAAGTTTATTATGAGGTAGAAGCTATAAATGCTCATCCTTCGCCTGGTGGTAAGAATGACATTTATCGTAGAGATACTGACAGAAATAACGATAACTTCTTATATGAAACAAATAAGAATAGATTTATTAACTTAACAGCATATCATGGTGCTTATAAATCCACTTATGTAGATTTAGTGGGTAGAATAGGTAACTTGCTGATATCAGATACTGATGATATGAGATTCAGTAACTTCTTCAAGACTATTATAATTGACGAATGGTTAGTAAAAGGCATAATTAATAAAGTGTATGAGGGCGACCAAGCAAGATACCTGTCATGGCATTCAAATGAGGGTCAACTTATGACAGATGTAAGAGGCGTCAAAGTAACTAAAGAAACAGGCATGTACAATGTCTGGGGAACTCAGAAGTGGACAGAAAAAGCGGAAGCTAACCCGTTACCGCTTTCTGCTGAAAAGAACAATATAGCTCAATTGCAGAATGACCCTCTGAAACCAGGTTACGATGTGCTGTTTGAAATCACTACTATAGGCGATTACTACAATGTAGGACTTCAGATTCTTCCATACTTTTATGCATTAAATACTATTACTGGTGATTTAATACCAGTAGATGTATGGATGAAGACGAATGAAGAGTATAGAGCTATCAATATTCATAAGTTGAGCGAGAGCCAATATTATTGGGATATATTTAGTAATAATGATATTAACGCTATAGGTTCAATTACAGACCCTAATTGGATAGCTTTCAAAGGTTCTGGATTATACAATTACATTATGAACCTTGACTGGGTAAACGAGCAAGAAAGACGTAACTATGATATGGATGAGCATGTAATAACCGAAAGAGTAGCTAAGACATATGTAGAGCATGTGTTTAACGGTACAGAAACTGTAGATAAGTTAGTAGATACACCATTGGGTAACAGTTATGCTTTAGGTACATTGCAACTATTAACACCTAAGGGTAAAGCTAGAACATTTATTGGAACCGAATATACAAATACTGTTAATATCAATGGCGGAAAGTTTACTAACTTAAAGAACGCAGCCGAGGTAGAAGAGTTTAACGTACATGCTCAAAGATGGCATCTGAAGTTAGGTCTGCCAGCTTCAGTAGTATTTACTAGATATAATGGTACTAAACACTTACATCCGACAGAGCTAATTAATAAGAACGGTAATTTAATACAAGCTAAAGATGAACTAGTCGGTGAAGGTTGGGTAGTACTGATGACAGCTGATATTAAAGCTATAGGTACTACTTGGACTTTACAATACAGTCAAGGAGTTAATAATGGTGTAATTACAGTGGGCGGTAAGAAGATAGTACTTCCATCAACTATTCCAACTGTATTGGCAGTATATGATACTGAAGCATCTTCGTCAATTGACGTTGACACCATAGGTACACATTAATAAAAAGTATGACCTAGGGGAGAAATCTCCTAGGTCATCCTACGAATGGGAGGTTTATAGGTGAAAAAGATTCACAGATTGCTATTATTTATACTTATTTTATCAACTTCTAATAGAATTAATGTAAAAGCAGAAACAGTTGATGATTTAAGAGAAGTAACTGGAAATCGTCGAATAAATACGATAGAAACTATAACAGAGATTAATCAAATTTTAAAAAGAAAGCAGGATTCAGACGAGGTAAAAGAGCTAGCAGAGTATGCGAGCGTTATTGAGGAAAAGTTAATAAAAAAGAATGAGGAAGAGTTAAAAAAATTGTATGATGATAAGTCAGAGAAGGAAAAGGTGCTGTTAGAATTAGTATCAAATGACCAGCCAGTTTACGCTGTATTAACAGTATTAAAAGATTTAGAGGACATAGTGAATAGGATACAACAACTGAACAGCGCAAAGAATTTGAGTATATCAATACAAGTAGATGAAGATGATAGCATTGATGAGCAGTATGAATATGCTAAGGGTATGTTAGAAAGTATCGAAAATGATTTTGAACTAGGTCATATTGGAAAAGGGTTAAAGCCACCAACATCTGGTATATTTAAGTTAACGGAGGCTTACGGAATATATCTAGACAACGAAGCTGGTACTACAAAAATACATAATGATTTTGTAAGATTCAAAACTTTAAATTATGAGGATACTATAATAGTTAGTCAATGGAACGGAAAGATTAAAAGCATAGACAATGGTAAAATCGTAATACAACACGGACCAAGTTTAATTACAGAATACGATAAGATAAAAGACATAAAAGTAAAAGTTGGAGATATTGTGAAGCAATATGAGGAGTTAGGGGTAGCAGATGGGGATGACATATACTTTGCAGTAAAACTAGACGGAAAATATATAGACCCAATGACAATATACGGTGAGGAAGGTATAAAGATTTATTATGATTGGGTAAATGCTAACCCATTTAGAATAATTCAAGTTAACGATATGAATAAAGTAAAGAACGAGGTAGAGATAGAGGTAGAGCCAATATTAATTAATGATAATCAAAGTAATAATATAGATAATCAAGAGGATGTTATAAATGCAACTTTACCTGAGGATTACGAAGCTCCTAACCCCGGGATAATACAATAAGATTATCCCGGGATTTTTATATAATAACTCCATTTGGTACTTTATAGTGATAAAAGTTATGTTAATATTAAGTTAAAATTTAAACAAAAATACGACAAGTTATGAGGGGTGAGCTAGAAGAGGTTATGAAAATGAACATTAGACTAAAACAATATATAGCAATTGGAATAATAGCGGCTATCACGATATTTATTATTATTTGGTGTATAATGTATAAAGGCAAAAAAGAACAGATAGGAAATACGGATGAAAAAACAATTGACAGTATTAGCATAGAGGAAAGTAAAGATTATATATCTATTATGGAGATAGCAGATTTTGAGAACGGTGTTGAAATCGACAAAGTGCAAATAAGAGTCTATGAGGGGAACGATGTAGCTAAGGTGTATAGGAACAATGAGTTTATAGGGGTTACAGACATGGTCTATAACAATAACAAAGGAAATATAGACTTTAAGCCAGAACAAAAAATAAATTCTAATAATACTTTAATTGATTTATTAAACTATGAAAGTGGTATTGGTGGTACATATAATATAGACATAAAAAAGACAGAGTTATATATTGCAAATTTAATTAAAGAGGGGGATTATAAACTGAAGAGACGTGTAAGTGCTCAAAGTTATGTTGAGGCATACTTGTTAGATACTAAAGATAACGTAATCAGAATAATAGCTACTTCAGACAAAATGATAATGGGAACATTAAAAGAAGGGATAACACTCAGAGATATTTTAGACTATATCGATTTTATAGAAAGTGAGGGTATGGGATATGAAGGTTAAAACATTGATTATAATATTAGTAAGCTTGCTATTAACAGCAGTAATAGTATTAGGTGTGGTATTTGCAATAAAAACTAAGAAAAATTACGAACAGCAGTTAGCTAATAAGGATATGGAAATAATGAATTTGCAGACAGAATTAGATAGTATAGGACAGATGGTTACAGTTTATCAGACTGCTTACGATGTAAGGTCTGGTACAGAAATAAAAGAAGAAGATTTAATTCCTATTGAGGTACCAGCTAATGTGGCTGACCAATTTATTCAAAATATCGAAGATATAGTTGGACATTTTTACTTAGTTGATATAAAAGCAAATACACCTTTAGTAAGTAGCATGGTATTACCTTTTAGACTTGATGATGATATGAGGCTATTAGATATTGTTTTAAGCGAAGTACCTATCGGAATAGAAATAGATGATTATGTAGATATTCGTATAGCATTTGAAGATGGTGAAGATTTCTTATGTATGGCAAATAAAAGAGTTATAGGCATCTATGGTAAAGTAATGAAGTTACTGGTAAATGAGAAAGATATTCATGTATATGAGTCTATGAAGGTTGATGCAGCTTGTAGAAGAAAAGTAAACGAAAATTCATTCAGGAGTGGAAACTTTATTAATAGAATTTACGCTATTGAATATGTAGAGGGTGGAGCGCAGAAAGAAGGTACTAAATACTATCCAATTAGAAATGCTTCAACTCAAATATTGTTAAGAGACCCTAATATTGTAGGAGACTTGAGCTCATTATATAATGAAGACACAGTTAAAATGAGAGAAATACTTGATAAAAAATATGAAGTTACTCCCGAAGATATAGCAGCATATAAACAAAAATTAGCACAGGAATATCAAGTAGCAGAACAAGAATACGAGAGAATTCTGGAGCAAAAGAGGTTGGAGGCTCAAATGATGGAAATGCAAGGCTATTAATATTGAGGTACAAACGAAGGGAGGCACATGATACATAATGTCTATTATATCCATAATAGGTAATATAGATAAGAGAATAGTAGCAATCCCATTAGCTAGAGGACTATCTATAGATGGCAAAACTGCTATTATCACTGACGATACATCTTATAGGAGATTGTATAAGAACGGTGAAAATTTAGGTAGTATAGACGGATTAAATATATTGATTGATTATGATATAAACGAAAATTCAATAGAAAAATTGAGCGAAACTTATGAAACTCACAAGCACTTTGTGTTTGTGAGTGATAACTTTATACATAAGGAAAGTAATGTAGTTATATTATGTAAAGGTAGAGACAGAAGTTTAATTGCGGACGATGTAGCTCAGAAAGTTGGACAATTATATGAGAATGAAGATGCATCATCAATAAAATGCAAAGAGATTACTATTACTGTAGGTAGTGTAGATAAGGTAGATAAGAAAGAAGCAAACAGTACAATTCAAATGACAGATAAATATTATAAATATTTAGGTACATTGGAAGAGACAAAAACATTAGATGCTCCTAAAGATACGGTTTTAGCTAAAAAGATAGCCAGATTAGTTGGGAATGATGCCGGGGTGCTGGCAGATACGCTAGAGAAATTAATAAATAGAAAGCTAGTAATAGACATTAAGGAAGTACCAGGGAGGCGTAAGAAAAAATGAATATAGCAGTTATATCTCCACACTACAGTCATACTGGTGTTACAACTGTTGCAGCTTTAATAGGGTTAGAGCTATCGCATAGAGGAAATAACGTATGTTTAACTCATAGTTTGCCAAAATCTGAAGCTCTATATAAATATTTTAATCTAGCTATACTTGAAGATAAGACTGTTAATCCAGCTAGGCTAGTTAAGATGATAAAAGAAGGAGCTTTGAAGCCTGATGAAGTTAGAGATTATTGTAGGTCGATAAATACTAAGCTAGATTTATTTAGTGCTAATGACGATAACTTTACTCAAGAGGACATGAACTTAGCTTTAGAGTGCATCACTCAATCGTTTCCTCATGATTATATTGTATATGACATAGATAATAGTGAGATAGATAGCCCTGGAAATAGAGTAATACTAAGTAATGCAGACGTAATAATCATTGTACTTAATCAAAACATTATAGAATTACAAAAGTTTAAGGAGAAAAAAGAAAAGATACTTAATTCTCTAGGGAGGGTACCACAGTTAGTAGTAATAAATAAATTTTGCGAGGTACAAGGAAGTTTAAAAGAAACAGCCCATTTCATGGGGGTTAAAGCACCAAAGAATTGGAGTGTTATAAGATACAATCCATGGATTGGTTACGGTACAAATTATGGAAAATTGAAAATAGTTTTTGAAAGTATGTCAGTTGGGGATTATAGAGTAGCAGATATAGCTTCAGATGTTAAAGCAATAGTTAATCTAATATTAAAGGTAAAAGTAGCTAAGAGGCAACTGAATAAAGAGATGAGGTATAGAAGATTGGTGTGGGATACAGAACCTAAGTCCGGGGGTGGCAGTGAATGAGTATAAATACAATACTAATTATAGTTAGTACAATTGGTGTTGTTGTAGCTTGCATAGTAATGTATTTAACTGCTAAAGGTAGAAAGCAGATTATATATGAGGAAGAGTATGATACTATTGAAAAAGTAGTTGAAGGCGTTAAAAGGGAAATGGTTGAGATAGTTAAGGAAGATATAACTATCGGAACAACTGACGAAGAATTTGAAAGACTATTTAAGAGAAAAGCAAGAATCAATGACGCACTTAAAAAGTGCGTCTTTGGTATTGATAGTGCTAAAATGCTTGTTATAGATTTAATACGCGACTTTATTGATGAACATGTGGAGGATATATACGTTGATAAGATGCTAGGTCTTGATGAAGATAGTGAACCATCAGACCATATAATGTTTGAAATAATGATGTATAAATATAAGAAAAGGTACGGAAAAAACGCTCTCGCTGAATGGATAAAGAAGAACCATTTTGATAGAGAGAGAATTTCTCCAGATAGCACGAGAATACAAGACAAAGCTTATTATATAACGGTGGAAGATTTACAGCAAAGTTACTTAGAAGAGAATTTTAAATTAACAATGGATGAAAAGAAAGATGTACTAGCTGTTTTAGTTTATCAGTTATACAAAGGATTTGGAATTATAGATACTTTAAGAGAAATGAATATCAATGGTTTTAATATGGGTACATCTGGCAGTATTCTTTCGGCTGTTAATAATGTGAAAAATGTTTTAGAGAGAGCGAACAATGCGGTTTGGCTGTACTTTGAGGGTAAATATATACATTTAAAATTTATGAACTTTGGTAATGAAGAGGAGTTAAGAAGAATTATTCAATTACTAATCAGATATAATAATCCTGGCGATTTAACAGCTAAAAGAGGGTACTTGGTTAATACGATGTATGATAAATCTCGTATATTAGCTTTGAGACCGCCTGCATCTGAATATTGGGCGGTATTTGTTAGAAAGTTTAACCTAAGTAATGTATCTCCTGAATCATTGATTATTAAAGAATATACTAAAAATGGTGAAACTTGTATTAAATTAATAGAATACTTAATGAGAGGACAGATTACTTGTGCAGTAACAGGTAGGCAGGGTTCTGGTAAGACTACTCTAATGAGCGCTATTATTCGCTACATAGACCCTCGTTATACAATCCGTGTATTAGAAATGGCACCAGAGTTGTATTTAAGAGAACTTTACCCAACAAGAAATATTTTGTCTGTACAAGAAACAACTACTGTAACAGCTCAAGAATTACAGGACGCTTTGAAGAAGTCTGACGCTGCTGTATCTATTGTTGGTGAGGTTGCTACAGACGCAATTGCGGCTAGAATGATTCAGATGGGTATGACGGCATCATTGTTTACAATCTTCTCTCACCACGCAAATACTCCGAAAGACTTAGTATTAACTTTGAGAAACTCTCTTGTTAATGATGGTGGATTTAGTAATATGGAAACTGCAGAAA
>ERZ773359.2715-NODE-2715-length-21791-cov-635.045731_pt1 | contig 21791 bp, 18 predicted proteins | sample MGYA00374955_ERZ773359 | MGnify/ENA primary metagenome ERZ773359 (study PRJEB29098, sample SAMN04486028) | biogas fermenter metagenome | study: EMG produced TPA metagenomics assembly of the Biogas fermentation microbial communities from Germany - Plant 4 DNA1...
TATAATTTCGTAAAATTCCCACCTAATTAGCTTGTTCTTAATGTATCATTGAACTCTCATATGCCTAAAGCAGATTTCCTTTGATAACAGTCTCATCTATCCAAGGATTATAATACCTGTTATAGCTAGGGGTACATACTTCTACATCCATACTATATTCTTTTATAGTTTCCAGATTAATGTTTAAAGCAGTACCAGAAAAGCACGTGATTATAAGCTTATAGTCATATTTTAAACTTCTATTTAGAAGGTGTAATTCCTTTAATATATCAGAATCAATCGCTGAGTTAAGATCTATTAAGGGTGCTGAGAGGTCTTTTATATAATTAGTAACTCTATTTATAAGTTCCTTATCCTTAAGAATATTAACGGAAATTAACAATAGAGCATCTTCCAACAAGTTTTCACTGGTAGGAATCCATCTAATAGTTGAGTTCTTTGAATTTTCCGTTTCTAGTATATCTAAGCTTTTCAAAATCCAGACTGGCTTGGTACCTTGAGATAGTAACAAGCAATGAGTAGGCAGCATACCATTACCAAGCTTATTTGGATGTCCCACCAGTATTTGAGCCGTAATCGTTGCCATAAACAGACCTCCTTATCTGCGATAAATGGATATCAGAATAAATCCTATACTTTATTTTCGTAGAAAAATGTAAAAACTTTAATTTTCCCGGCAAATAAATAGGAAGTTAATCTATGATTACTTTGCTAGATAAAAAGAAATTTCTACATATAATTCTACAAATAATGGAAATTATGTGATATAATAGATTATAGTAAAATATGGAAGGTGGTAAAAATGAAAAAACTATCAAAATTACTTGCATATGTGCTAGTAGTAATGATTTTAGGAAATTTATTAATAGGCTGTAGCTCAAAAAAGGAAGAAAAGATAAAGGGGCAGGAGGATAAGGTAAATACTATAATAGAAAATGGAAGCTTCACTACAGAACCTAAAAATGATGATGAAGGTAAGTCTAAGCAAGTTGAAGATAAAAAGGAGGAAAAGAGCAAGGAAAAAATTGAGGTCAGCATAAAGGAAAAGACAATACAGGAGCAAAAGGAAGCAGTAGCCATAGACATTAGATATCCAGTTATCACCGGACATCCTGATAAAAGCATTGAAGCTAAATTAAATAAAAGCTTTGAAGAAAAGGTTTTAGATTTAAAGGATATGATTCAAAAAGGGGCAGAGGCAGCCTTGGAGTATTCTAAGGAAAATGATGTGGAATTCCAAAAGTATATGGCTCAGAGCTCCTTTAAGGAAAGATATAATAAGAATGGATTCTTAAGCCTTACCATTTCCACCTTTGAGTTTACAGGAGGAAGTGAAGGAATAAGAGCAACCACCGCTTATAATATAGATTTAGAATCAGGAAGGATATGCCAGTTATATGAGCTATTTGCTGAAGACTGTGATTTTAAAAAGATTATTGATGAAGTTATGCTAAATACTATGAAGCAAAATAAAGACATGTATTTCCAAGAAGCAATAGACAATTTTCAGGGGATTTCAGCAGATCAACCCTTTTACATAGAAAAAGGAAACCTAGTTGTGTATTTTGGCGTGTATCAGCTTGGACCACTTACTACTGGTGAGCCTGAATTTAAGGTGCCTTTATCAAAATTTAAATTTAAGGAAGGCTTAGAATTAAACTAAGGAGATTTAGCTTGTCTAAATCTCCTTAGTTTATTGTATAGGAAAATATATAATTTAAGAGATTGAAAGGGCAATAAATTTCTAGCTTTAGTTTAGATATAAAAGATGTTAGTGATATCTGACCTATAACTTCTAAAAGCGCCACAGCGCTTGGACATAGCTTAATTACCTATCTGGATATCTATACTGTAATTTTCCAAAGAATCTAGCTTTAGATTTTCACTTAAGTCCTTTGCTTTACTAATAGTCCTAATTACTATAGTTTCCCTTACTGAGATGCTTGAATTATCAATTATCAAGCTGTTACCGTCATCTGAGCTACCAATAATAGATTTTTCGCTAACAGCAATGTCATTAATATATATTTTTTTGCTGCCTTGAGAGTACAGGAAATTTACAATATAAGAAAGATCCTTATCAGTTAGATACGAGTGAGAATCATCAATGTTAAGTCTTGGAGTAAGGGTAATGATAATATTTTTTTGACCGTTAGTTACAATATGATCATCAGAACTTCGGTTGCCAAGATTATTGTCATTTTTACTATCTGTAGTGGGAAATTCATCATATTTATTAGACTCAGTGTTAGTTCTTGATGAAGTATCTGACTGCATTTTATCTTCACTAGTATTTAATCCATCCTTTGATATCAGTGGAAGGACAATTATAAAAAGAAGAATCAAAGAGGCAGTGGCCCATTGTTTAACTGAAATCCTACTAATAAGCTCCTTAAATTTACTAATAGTTCCATGGAGGCTATGCTGAGAAGCTTTATCTGCTCGGTCTTCAATATAATCAAGCATTTCTTCAAATTTTTCATTAGAGATATCTAAGGAAGAGGTTCTGTTATTAAGGCTATCCTTTATTAGTTTATCTATATTCAAGATAGTCACCTCCCGTAGGTTTATTCATTATTTCAAGCTGTTTCTTATCCAGTTCCTTTTCTAGAGTTTTTCTAGCCCTAAAAAGTCTAGTCTTAACCGCAGTTTCGGAAGAATTAGTTATTTGAGCAATCTCCTTTATAGTAAAGTTATTATAATAATGCAATACAAGAACGGTAGCGTATTTTGCTGACAGGGAATAAATACATTGCAGTATCTTTTTCTGCATATCTCTATAAATAGCTTCAGTTTCAGGAGTACTCATAGTCTTTAGTGAGAAATCTGTTTGTATTTCCATATATTCTTCTAAGGATGAAACGGGATGTCTTTTTTGCTTTCTTACAGAGTCAAGACATAGATTTACAGTGATTTTATAGAGCCATCTTTCAAAGTACAAGGGCTCTTTTAGCTTTGTGAGCTTCAGAAAAACCTGAAGAAAGGTTTCTTGTACTATGTCCTCTGCAAGCTGATAATCCTTTAAGATTAGGTAGGCAGTTCCGTATACTTTTTGCTTGTACAAGCTAAATAAGGTTCTAAAGGCTTGCTTATCACGGTTTTGAACAGCCTTTATCAATTCAACGTCCACCAATGATTTCACTCTCCTTGCTGCAGGTTAATGAGGTCTTATATACATAGATGTATATAAGCTTCAAAAGGTTGCATATGCCCCAGGGGCGTGCGGTATATGTCGTAATATGACTGCTTGTGAAGTTTGGAAAGAACTAGTTACATGGTAAAGTATGTAAATACTTATAATACACGAAGGGTGATAGTATACTTAATCAGAATCTAGATATTAAAAAGCTACCAAGAAACTATTAATGGAATGGCTCAATAAGAAATCTTATCTTCCAAATCCGTATAAGAGAAGCTTATATGAACTAGCCACAGACTATAAAGATAAGCTTACTTTTTTCTATAGTATCAATAAAGCTTTAGTTAGTAAAGCCCAATGTACTTTTGACCAGGATGATGATTTAATATTTCAAAAGAAGGATCTTGTAAATGAACTGATATATAACAACAAAATCGTTGCCTTTGAAAATAAGGATGACGAGTTTGCAAGTAAGGCAGATAATCTTTAAGATAAATATACTGATTTTTTTGGAACGTCTAGGCGACTGATTATCTCAGACGATGCAAAGCTTATGGAACTATCCAAACTTGCAGATTCAGACCAGTTAGTTAGACTTCTTAATAGCACCGATGATATAAAAAAGATTAAGGCTATAGCAGGAGACTTAAGTGATCCAAATGTAAGGAAGACCCTGCAAGAGTTAGATGATATAAGGTGTAAATAGAGCAAGCCTATTTTTAGCGCCAGATAAAGAGTTACTATTTAATCTTGGATCAGATATTGAGGAGACGAGAATTAGTGTCTGGAGGCTATTGTTTCTTATGAAAAAAAACTGCATGAAGGTGTTTGCATTGAAACATTTGCTGAACTTGGAAAGGGTAAGAAAGAGGAATATGTAAAAGATAATATTAGAAAAAGAAGAAGTTTAAGTAATACTGATATGGAGAAAATCTTTTTATTTCCCTTTAAAGTGATATAATTGACCTTGTAGCTATATATAATCGTGGATAGGAGAGCAAAACTATTAGTAATTGCGTTTGCTTCTGACATGACTAGGGGGACAAGACTTATGATCAACAAACAAAAGATAATTCCTTATTTTACAGCCTTGCTAAGCTCCTTTATATTTGGATTTAGCTTTTTATTTTCTAAAAGAGCTTTAGCTGTAGTAAGTCCTTTTACCATGCTTTCTTTTAGATTTCTTACTGCTTTTATTATAATGAGCCTATTGATTGCTTTAAGGGTGATTAAGGTAAGTTATAAAAACAAACCTATAAAGTGGCTGGCTATTTTGGGCTTAGTAGAACCAGTTATATATTTTGTATTTGAGAGCTATGGTATCAAAAGGACAGCTTCTTCTGTGGGAGGCTTAATGATTGCCTTAATACCAATAGGTGTCACAATTTTAGGAGCATATTTTTTAAATGAAATTCCAAGTAAAATGCAGGTTATTTCTATTGCTATTTCTGTATCTGGAGTAATGCTTATAACAGTGTGCGGAGATTCAGGGACTGGGGAAACATCCGTAATAGGAATATTCCTGTTATTAGGAGCGGTATTATCTGCTGGAATTTTTAATATAATTTCAAGGAAAATTTCAAAGTACTTTACACCTATGGAGATAACTTATTTTATGATGCTTGAGGCAGCTGTAGTTTTTAATACTATATCTATAGGCGACTATTTAGTAAAAGGGGAGCTGAACCTATATTTTCAGCCTTTAACCAATGTTACCTTTATAACATCAATGCTATATTTGGGCATATTATCTTCCATAGTTGCTTACTTTTTAATAAATTATTCCTTATCTAAACTGCCTGCATCTAGAACCTCGGTTTTTTCAAATATATCAACTATAGTATCTATAGTTGCAGGGGTGGTATTTTTAAATGAAAGCTTTGAGATATATCATTTAGTTGGCTCTGCTCTTATATTGCTGGGGGTATGGGGGACAAACCGCCCCAGGGGCGCGCGGAATATGTAGAAAAATAGCAAATGAAACCGCAAGTAAAACCATTATTAAAACAGCCAATAAAACATCTATCCATAAAAAAGGGACTGTTGCAGAAAAACTGATTCAATTTATTAGTTCTGCAGCAGTCCTCTTTGCTCTACAAATGGCTTTTTATAGTATAGCTTGTCCTAATGTTTGTTTTATATATCAACCCTTTTTTGAAACAAAGCAATATAGTCAAATATTAAATATCCTCACCATTATATGCTAATTGCCAGATAGCTATGGGTTACAACTAGAATCTAACAGATTAAGAAGAGGCTGATACACAACTAGCAGTATTTTCTAGTTGAGCAACAGCCTCTTTTAATTTGCTATTTAGAAGTAATTTGATATTTAGCAATAGCTTTTTATTTACCGTTCTTAATAAGCCGCGAAGGCGAAAAACCATAATACTTTTTAAACAGTTTGCTAAAATAGTAGGCATCCTTATAACCTACCCTTTCTGCAGCCTCTTTTACTGAAATATTCCCTGATTCAAGGAGCTGCCTAGATTTTTGTAGTCGAATACTAATAAGATAATTAATTGGGGAAAAGCCAGTCTCTTCCTTGAAAATCTTTGATATATACACAGGGCTTAAGTAGGTTGCTTTAGCCATTTTATCTAGAGAAATGTCTTCATTATAATTCTTATTCATATAGGCGATGATAGTCCTAACTATAGTAGACTTTTCTGATGACTTAAAGCTTAAGGGTGAAGGCTCCGACTTGCCGCCATCACAGTAGGTTTCTCTAAGTAATAATACAATCAGTCTCATGCAATAAGATTTGAGAAGTATATCAAAGCCTGGTTCGTTCTTTTCTTTTTCCGCTACTATTTGATGGATTAGGTTGTCGAAATCCTCACCATACTTTTCTAGCCTTACTAGGGAAGGAGAGTTTTCCTTTAGTAAGTAGTTTTTAGGTAAGCCTTCAATGGATATATTATCTATACCTAGATGGAGTTCGTGAACCTCTTCTCCAGGAGCGAGCATTTCTTCATGATAAACCCCGGGATTAAAGATTAAAAAGTCTCCTTTTTTCAATTTATAAATAGTATTATTCACATTATAAGTTGCAGTGCCAGAAAGAATATAGCTTAGTTCTACATTCTGATGGCAGTGATAGCATGTCTTGATATAATCCTTATTTTTGCAATTCAATGCGTATAAAATTTGGGGGTTAAAAACATCGGCGTTGGTACCTATATTACACATAACTATTACCTCGCTATAATAATAAAGTTTACGTTTGAAAAGGTCTACATACTTAAAATATACAACATTAACTTCAATTTGTACATTCATATAAACTGCTAAAAGCTTTAAAAAATATGTAACAATCTATATTAGCAGAATAACAAATTAATAATAGTATGATAAGGGAAGTTATTATTACTCAAAGTTTGCAGTAGAATTGAAGTGTTGGTGCTTTATTCCATATGAGAATAAAGCAAGTAGTATAGTAGGAGGATATAAAAATGAATAATGTGAAATTTTACTATGGAAATCCGGTGCCTTTAGAGATGCACAAGGTTCGTATAGTGCAAAAGCTTGACCTTGTTCCTGTAGACCGCCGCTTAAAGGCAATAACTGAGGCAGGAAACAACACTTTTCTTCTAAAAAATAAGGATGTTTTTCTGGATATGCTCACAGATAGCGGTGTAAATGCTATGAGTGATAAGCAGCTAGCTGCAATGATGGAGGCAGATGACAGCTATGCTGGTTCTGCAACCTTTACTAAACTGGAAAATAAGATTAATGATATATTTAAAAAGAAATACTTTTTACCTGCTCACCAAGGTAGGGCTTGTGAAAACCTGTTATCTCAAGTTCTAGTAAAGCCTGGCTCAATAGTTCCGATGAACTATCACTTTACAACAACTAAGGCTCATATAGTTTTAAATGGTGGTTCTGTAGAAGAGCTAATCTGCGAAGAAGGTTTAAAAACAACTAGTGACAATCCTTTCAAAGGCAATATGGATATAAATAAACTCAGGGACTTAATTAAGAAAAAGGGAACGGATAGAATTGCCTTTGTTCGTTTAGAGGCAGGAACAAACCTTATTGGAGGACAACCTTTTTCCTTGGAGAATATGAGGGAGGTTCGTAAGATATGTGATGAGTATGGTATTTTGCTTGTCTTAGATGCCAGCCTTTTGGCAGATAATCTTCATTTTATTAAGACAAGGGAGGAAAGCTGTAAAAATAAGAGCATAAGAGAGATAACTGCTGAAATGGCAGAACTATCGGATGTAATATACTTTTCAGCTAGGAAGCTTGGCTGTGCCCGTGGAGGGGGCATATGCACAAATAATAGAGATTTGTATTTAAAAATTCGCGAGCTGATAACCCTATACGAGGGCTTTCTTACCTATGGCGGTATGTCTGTACGAGAGATAGAAGCCATTGCCGTAGGTCTAGAGGAGACCATGGATGAGAACATGATAAATCAAGGTCCTCAGTTTATAGCATATATGGCTGAAAAGCTACAGAAAAAGGGAGTACCAGTGATAACGCCGCCTGGAGGTCTAGGTTGCCACATTAACGCTATGGAATTTGTGGATCATATACCTCAAAATCAATACCCTGCTGGAGCTTTAGCGGCAGCAATTTATCTGATTAGTGGGGTAAGAGGTATGGAGAGAGGAACCATGTCTGAGCAAAGAGATGCTGAGGGCAATGAAACCTTTGCCAATATGGAACTAGTTAGATTGGCCTTGCCAAGACGTGTATTTACCCTTTCTCAAATAGATTATACTGTGGATAGAGTTGCTTGGCTATATGAAAATCGTAAGCTGATAGAGGGTTTAAGCTTTGTAGAAGAGCCTAAGGTGTTACGTTTCTTCTTTGGAAGACTAAAGCCCGTATCCAATTGGCAGCTTAAGCTTGTGGAAAAGTTTAAAAAGGACTTTGGAGATAGCCTATAATTCAAGGTTTGTCTTAATTGAAAACACTTTATATTAGAGGAACTGTTGCGCAAGAAATGGATTTTTAGCTGTGCAGCAGTTCTTTTTATGCTATAAATGGTACCTACGACTTGCCCAAATACTTATTAAAATTTTTAAAAAACCTATTGACCTTAACGCTACGTAAGGGTTTATGATATTCTTGTAGCAAGGAGGGAAAATATTATGGAATACACAGTGCAGAAGTTAAGTGAGCTAGCAGGAGTTAGTGCTAGAACCTTAAGATATTATGATGAAATAGGGATTCTAAAGCCGGCGAGAATCAATTCATCAGGATATCGAATTTACGGACAAAAAGAAGTAAGCAAATTACAACAAATTCTTTTTTATAGAGAGCTAGGCATGGGCTTGGAAACTATTAAGGAAATAATAAATTCACCTTCCTTTAATAGTATTGCTGCACTTAGAGAGCATAGGGAAAAGCTCCTTGCAAAAAGAAAGCAAATAGATATGCTATTAGTTAATGTGGAAAAAACTATAGCATCTGAAGAAGGGAGAATTGTGATGAGCGATAATGAAAAATTTGAGGGCTTTAAGGAAAAGCTTATAGAAGAAAATGAGAAAAAGTATGGTAAGGAAATAAGGGAAAAGTATGGTGAGGAGGCTGTTGAAAAGTCTAATCAAGCCTTTAAAAACATGTCAAAGGAAGACTATGATAAGATGATAAGCCTTGAAAAGGAAATGAAGACTGTGTTAGCAGAGGCCTTTAAAACTGGTGATCCTGCTAGCGAGCTAGCTCAAAAGGCTGCTGATTTACACAAGCAGTGGATTTCCATGGCTTGGGGTCAGTACAGTAAAGAAGCCCATGCAGGAGTGGCTCAAATGTATGTGGATGATGAACGCTTCACTGCCTATTACGATAAGGAGCAGCCAGGAACTGCCAAGTTCCTTAGAGATGCCATATATATTTATACTGGAATGAACAAACAATAGTAACAATCATAAGTTATGCACCTGCAATCGGTACTGATAAGGTCGTCTGGATGAACAAGCAATAGTAACAATCATAAGTCCAAGGGCGGTGGTATTGTTCAAGTTAAGGGCAATACCGCTGCCCATTAATTTTTTTGTCTAACCGTTGATACTTATTAAAAATTAATGTGATTACCACTGCTTAGGATGTTACAATTAAGTAACATTGGCTCTTTCCCTTGGAATTTTAACCATAATATATTATAATATTCCCGTAGTGCAAAATATTTCAGAAAAGTAATAATATAAGAGGTATGATATGGTTAATATTGGTATTGATTTGGGTACAACAAACAGTTTAATATCCTATTGGACCGAGGATGGTCCTGTAATTATTCCAAATTCCTTAGGAGAGGCTCTTACACCTTCTGTGGTCAGTATTGATGACAACGGAGATATTTTAGTGGGTAAAATTGCAAAGGAAAGACTGGTAACCCATCCAGAATTAAGCGCTTCTGTCTTCAAGAGAACTATGGGTAGCCGAAAGATTTATAAGCTTGGAGATAAGGAGTTTCTGCCAGAGGAATTATCTGCCCTGGTATTAAAGGCCCTAAAGGAAGATGCAGAGCATTATTTAGGGGTGCCTATAACAGAAGCTGTAATAAGTGTACCTGCTTATTTTAGTGATGCTCAAAGAAAGGCTACAAAAAGAGCAGGGGAATTGGCAGGATTAAAGGTAGACAGACTTGTAACAGAGCCTACTGCAGCAGCTCTGGCATATGGAATACATAATAGAAAGGGCGATACCAAGGTGTTAGTTTTTGACCTTGGGGGAGGTACCTTTGATGTATCCATATTAGAGTTTTTTGATAATGTAATGGAGGTTAGGGCAGTAGCAGGAGATAACTATTTAGGCGGTGAGGACTTTACTGAAGCCCTAATAAATATGTTTCTAAATCATCATGGTATTAAAAAAGAAGATTTAGATGATCTTTCCTATGCTATGGTTAGGAAGGAAGCAGAAGTGGCAAAGAGAGCCTTTGGTGAAAGCCGCCAGGTTACTATGAGCTGTACAATCCAGGATGAAAAATTAACATATGACATAACCATAGAAGATTATGAAAAGGGTGTAAAAAATCTTCTAAATAGGTTAAGAGAACCGGTGGAAAGGGCCTTGAGTGATTCAAATTTAAAGCTTAGTGATATAGAATCCATAATATTAGTAGGAGGAGCCACTAAGCTACCAGTAATAAGACACTTTGTTAGCAAGCTTTTTGGAAAGCTGGCCTATGTGAATATAAATCCAGATGAGGTAGTGGCTTTAGGAGCTTCGGTACAGGCTGCCCTAAAGGGCAAGGATGCGGCCTTGAAGGAGATTATCCTTACAGATGTGTGTCCTTTTACCTTAGGTACTACAGTATCTGTAAAAAAGGCTCATGGGCACTATGAAAGCGGGTATTTCTTACCTATCATTGAAAGAAACACCGTTATTCCAGTAAGTAGAGTAGAAACCTTATATACTGTACATGATAATCAAACTATAATAAACGTAGAAATTCTTCAAGGAGAATCTAGACTATCTAAGGATAATATTTATTTAGGAGAGCTAAATATACCTGTGCCTCCTAAGAAAGCTGGAGAAGAGGCTGTGGACATTAGATACACCTATGATATCAACGGAATTTTGGAAGTAGAGGTTACAGCCTTATCTACTGGTGTTAAACGTAGGATGGTTATAGAAAAGAATCCAGGAAGTATGAGCAAGGAAGAAATTGCAGAGCGCCTAGAGAGCTTGGTCCATTTAAAAATTCATCCTAGAGAAAATCACGAAAATAAGCTGTTATTGGCTAGAGGGGAAAGATTATTCCAGGAGAATTTAGGCAGCACAAGACAATTAATAGGACAGGTTTTAAAGGAATTTGAAGACGTGCTAGAAAGACAGGATTTAAGAGAAATTGAGGAAATGAGAAAGAAGCTAAAGGATATATTTGACTCTATTGAAGGTAGGGAGGATTTTTAAATGGATGCTTTTGAAGTATTAGGGATACCTTTTACCAAGGATGAAAGGGAAATACGTAGGGCTTACTCTAGATTATTGGTAAAATACTCTCCAGAAACAGATCCAGAAGGGTTTCAAAGATTGAGAGCCGCCTATGAAGAGGCCTTAGCTAAAGCTAAGCAGGAGGAGGACGAAAGTGCTTCCTTATCTCCTATAGATCAATTTATGAAGGATTTTGAGGAGACTTATAGATGCTTTGAAAAAAGGTTGGATTTGAACTGCTGGAGTAAGCTTTTAGAACGGGATGTTTGCTATAATGTTGAATCTTCAAAGGAAATAAGCTATAGGATTTTAACTTTTATTATGGATAACTATAACTTCCCTACTGAGGTTTGGCGCTTATTTAATAATTACTTCTCATGGAAGTCTAAAAAGGACTCTTTATACAGCCAGTTCCCAAGGCCCTTTATAGATTTTGTGGTTTATAAGATTAGTAATGAAAGTAATTTTGATTATGAGGTATTGAAGACCTGCAAAGATAATAGACAGGATGAATTTATTGGCGAATTAGGGAAGATAAGAAATGCTATAGATGACATTGATTTATACACTGCCTATGCTTCTATCAAGGTAGCAGAGGAGATTTGTCCTGAACATCCAAACTTAAAGGTGCTAAAGGCTAGATACTTAGCACTTGACGGACAAGTTCATGAGGCATTGCATGCCTTTAACTCAATTTTAGAAGAAGATAAGGATAATTTTGATGCTATGTTTTATAGGGCAGAGCTATATGGTAGACTAGGAATGTTAGATAAGGCCTACCAAGATTATAAAAGGCTAACAGAATTAGACCCAGAGGCCTTAGGAGTTTTCTACTCCATGACAAGATGCTGTATTTCTCTGCAAAAATATGAAGAAGCTATAAAGTATGCTGAAAAACTAAATGATATTTCTCAATACCGAGGAGATGCAAGGGTAATAGTAAACTCAGCTTATAGCTTTTACATTGATAGCTTTAGCAAAAATATTGAGACTATAGATGATAATGAAAAGTTAAAGCTGGCAGATGCATACTTTAAATGCTCTAAAATAGAAGAAAGCTATAATGTATTGCAGGAGCTAGTAACAAAACCTAATTGCCCTGCTGAAGTATATGCCTTATATTGCAGGGTGTTGATGCTTAAGAAGGATTATGAATTAGCTTATGTTACAGTATGTGATGCCCTTAATAATTATAAGGACAATTATGAATTACACTTTCTTAAGGCAGATATCTTAGAGGAATTGGAGAAATATGAAGAGGCTTTAGAGCAATATGATAGGGCTATAGAAATCAATGGAAGAGATTTTTCTGCTTATAATAACAAAGCTTATATACTAAATAAGCTTAGAAATTATAAGGAGGCTCTACATTGTGCTAATACTGCCATAGAGCTAGAGCCTAACGCTGCTCACAGCTATAAGAATAAGGCTGCAGCTTTATTGGGCTTGGAGTTATACGAGGATTGCTTAGAGACTTGTGAAGAGGCGCTTAATAGGTATGCATACTTTACTGAGGTTTATATTATAAAGATGCAGGCCTTTATAGACATAAATTTAATGGATGAAGCCTTGGAAGTCTTTAATAGGGCCATTAGCTTTGGCTTGAAGGATAGTAAATTATACTACGAAAAGGCTAGAGCCTTAATGTATCTAAAAAAGTATGATGAAGCTATACAGAACTGTAACCAAGCCATGGAGGAGGATGAAGCTAAGGCAGATTACCATTATATAAAAGCCTTATGCTTCTACTATAAGGAAGCTTATGAAGAGGCTAAGAAGGGCTTTGAAAGGGTAATTGAGCTTGATATTAATTACAGTGCTGCCTACTTTTATATCATTAAATGTCTGCTGAGTCTATCCAAGCCTCAGGAGGCTGTAGCGGTGGCAGATAAGGCTATAAAATTAGAGCAGATGCATCTAGATAGGTTCTACAACCTAAAAGGTATTGCCTATGAGGAGCAGGGTAGACAGGATCTGGCCCTAGAGGAATACAAGAAGGCGGCAAACTATAATCCTACAGTAGCTGGTTATTACTATGCTGTAGGTCATTGCCTAAATGACCTAAACAGATTTGAGGAAGCAATAAAGTATTACAGAAAGTATATAGAATTAGAGCCTGAAGATGCAGATGGATATGTAAATATAAGCTATTCCTTATATAATGTAGGTAAGTTCCAAGAATGTATCGACAATTGCAACAAGGCAATAAAAATATTCCCAGACTATACTACGGCACATCAAAACAAGGGTTGGGCACTATATAGGCTAAATAGAATAACAGAGGCGGAAAAAGAATGTGCCATTGCTTTGAAATTGGATGGAAATAACGAGGATATTCTTCGATTAAAGCTTAGACTATTAATTTTAAGAAACTTTAATCAGGATGCTCTCATAGTTTGTGACAGAATATTGGAGTTAAATCCTAACAATGACCAGGTAAGAGCCATGCGACAGGATTTGATTAATAAGCTAAATGAGGCAAATAAGCAGAAAACAGGATTTTTAAGATCCTTATTTAAGTAAGACAAGGGAACCTTCGTATGGAAGTAGCTTTCCATACGAAGGTTCCCTTGTGTTTTTTAAAAGTAGTTACTTATATGCAGAATTATGATATAATAGAAAAGTGAGTAAATTCTATTTAATACGACATTTGTTGTTAATTTGAACTATGGAGGATGTAAATGAGATTAGTATTAGAGGATATTAAAAAGAGTTATGATGAAAAACAAGTATTAAAGGGAGCATCCTTTACCTTTGAAAAGGGAAAAATATATGGCCTTTTAGGTAGAAATGGTGCGGGAAAGACCACACTTTTTAATTGCATAAGTGGTGAGATAGAACGGGATTCTGGTAGCATAAAGCTTATTGAGGATGAAAAGGTTCATGAGGAACTAGATTATTCTAAGGTAGGATATGTTTTTTCTGAGCCAGTATTACCTGAGTTTTTAACAGGTTATGAGTTTTTGAAGTTTTACATTGATATTAATAAGGATAAAATAAAAGATCTTCAAACCATAGATGAATATTTTAAGCTTATTGATATAGATGAAGAGGATAGGTATCGACTAATTAAGAGCTATTCCCATGGTATGAAAAATAAGATACAAATGCTATGCTTTTTAATAACAAGACCTCCTGTAATATTATTGGACGAGCCTCTAACCTCCTTTGACGTGGTGGTAGCCCTGGAAATAAAAAATTTATTAAAGAATATTAAAAATGATCATATAATTATATTTTCTACCCATATACTACAGCTGGCAACAGACTTGTGTGATGAGATTGTGGTTTTAAATAATGGAATATTAGAGGAAGTAGAAAGTGATGCCTTAAAGAGCCCTGAATTTGAAGAAAAGATTATCGAGATTTTAAAGGAGAAAGAAAATGATTGATACTTTAATAAATGGTTATAAGGTTTCCTTCGCAGAAGGGGCAAATCACTTTATTCACTTTCTAAAAAGAGTTCCTCTACTAGGAAAACATGTTTCAGAAGATTTATATAGGGAAACTAAAGGAAAGCTTGTTTTAGGTATTGTAAAGGAAGTACTTTCAATTATTTTTAGGATTCTAAAAAAAGCCTTATATTTATGTTTTATGATCTTATTGCCAGCAGGATTTATAGCTGGTGAGGAGGGAGTTATTAGGCCTATATTCATACATATGCTATTCTTTTTAAATTTTATTGTAGGGCCTATTATACGAGATATATTTACGGATAAGTTAGATAAGAAAGGTTTTTTAATGGTAGTACTAATGAGAGAGGATCCAAAGAAGTACTACTTAAGTGAAATAATATTTAAAAACCTTATGGATTTTCTTTATTTTTTACTACCTATGATTATAATAGGGCAATTTACTCAAATATCAGTTTCAGAAGCTATAATCCTCTTAACTGAGTTTATTTCCTTTAGACTTATTATAGAGGGGATAATACTTTTTATCTGGGATAAAAGAAGAAAGGATAAGAAGGATTGGATTCAAAACTCAGTAATTATAATTGGAGTCCTGGTAGCTTATGCTATACCTATAATAAAGGAACCAGTAAATTTTAGCCCAGTGTTATTTAATCCCTTTTTCCTATTAGGGGTTATTGTCCTTGCAGCAGCAGCTCTAGTATATGTGTTTAGCTATAAGGGATATAAAAGACTAGCAGGAACCTTTATGAGCAGGGATAATATTTATAAAATAGAAGAAATTAAGAAGAATATCCGCTTTGTAGACGTGCAAATTAATGATAAAAATATGGATGTTAAGGAACTGAAAACTAACCGTTTTGAGAAAAAGACTGGTTATGATTATCTAAACTCCTTGTTCTTTTATAGACATAAAAAAATCATAGAAAAGCCTATGAAAGTTCTACTGGCTGTAATTGCTGTTATATTTATACTTGCAGCCCTAGTTTTAATATTTGGACCTATTAGTCAGGATGATAAGCAAAAGCTTTTGGATATACTTCCCAATAGCACACCCTTCTTTGTATTTTGGATGTACATGATTTCTACTGGTGAAAAAATTTGCAAAGCTATGTTCTATAACTGTGATGTAAGTCTGCTAAGATATGGATATTATAAGGAATCTAAGGTTATATTAAGTAACTTCACTTCAAGAATGAAGAGGGTAGTAATCTTAAATGTTATTCCAGCAGTAGCATTATGCTTGGCCCTAGCGGGAGTGTTTTTAATCTGTGATGGAGCAGACAAGCTAATGACTATGGTACCTCTATTTTTGTGTATAATTTGCTTATCGGCCTTCTTCGCTATACATCACTTATTTATGTACTATGTCCTACAGCCTTACACTAAGGAGTTAACAATAAAAAGTCCAGCCTTTAAGGTAGTAAATTCGATAATGTATATAGTTTGTTACTTTTGCTCAAGTATAGAGGTTTCTTCTGTTTATTTTACCTTAGGAGTTTCGGCAGTGACTGTGATATATATGATTGTAGCCTTAGTAGTTACCTATAAGCTGGCACCAAAAAACTTTAAGTTAAAATAGCTTTCTTTGAGCAGCTTGCTTTCTTATATGAGAGCAAGTTTTTTTCTTTAAATTCTAATTCTAAAATTGGCATCGTACTTTTTCGTTGAAAAAAAATTTGTAATATGTTATATTAATACCACACCCCACCAGGGGGGTGTGGTAAATTATAAAATGCAGGTGATAAGATTGAATAGTGAAAAGCAAAAAGCCTTACAAGCATTAAAAACCTCTAAGGGACAAATAGAAGGTATTATAAAAATGCTAGAAGAAGGTCGTTATTGTGTAGATATTTCAAATCAAATAATTGCAGCTCAAGCCCTATTAAAAAAGGCAAATTTACTAATACTTAGGCAGCATTTAACTCACTGCGTAAAGGATGCTTTTTCCCAGGGTAATGGCGAAGAAAAGATAGATGAGATTATGAGTATACTGGGTAAGGTTATGGATAAGTAGCAGCTATTGATGGCTATACTTACAGAGTGAAAATATCTTGGCCCAAAAGGAGGGGTATAAATGGCAGAAAAAATTTTGAAAATAGAAGGTATGACTTGTGCAGCCTGTGCTAAAGCTGTTGAGAGAGCGTCTAAGAAGCTAGAAGGAGTGGAAGAGGCTTCTGTGAATCTAGCAACAGAAAAGCTTTTAATAAAGTATGATGAGAATAAGCTTTCAGTAGAGACTATACAGGCAGCTATAGAGAAAGCTGGATATAAGGCTTTAACTGAAAGCAAAGGAAAAACACTTAAGATTCAGGGAATGACCTGCGCAGCTTGTTCCAGAGCTGTGGAGAGAGCAGTTTCTAAGCTTGATGGTATAGAAAGGGCCAGTGTGAATTTGGCTACAGAGAAACTAAGTGTAAGCTATGATCCATCAAAGCTAAGACTAACGGATATAAAAAAGGCTGTAGAAAAGGCTGGTTACAAAGCCATAGATGATGAGGTGTCAGTAGATACAGATAAGCTTAAAAAGGAAGCGGAAATGAAAGGTCTATGGAGGAGGTTTGTAATATCTGCTATCTTTACTGTGCCACTCCTAATTATTGCTATGGGACCAATGCTAGGCTTAAAGCTTCCAAGAATAATTTCTCCAGATAGCAATGCTGTAAGCTATGGTATTATACAGCTTTTACTAGCAACACCGGTGCTATTTGTAGGAAATAAGTTCTTTAGAGTTGGGTTCAAAACTTTGATAAATAGAAGTCCTAATATGGACTCTTTGATAGCTATAGGAACCTCAGCAGCTTATATTTATAGCCTTTATTCTGTGATAATGATAGTAACAGAACATCATCATTATGTTCACAATTTATACTTTGAATCTGCAGGGGTTATTCTTACACTAATCACTTTAGGAAAGTATCTAGAAGCTGTGTCTAAGGGTAAAACCTCAGAGGCAATAAAAAAGCTTATGGGCTTAGCTCCAAAGACTGCTACTATCGAAAGAAATGGCAAAGAAGAGCTTATTCCTGTAGATGATGTTGAGGTTGGTGATATCATTGTAGTTAAACCAGGGGAGAAGCTACCAGTAGATGGTGAAATAATAGAAGGTACAACATCTATTGACGAATCTATGCTTACTGGAGAAAGTATTCCAGTAGAAAAGTATGTGGGAGATAAGGTTATAGGTGCCAGCATTAATAAAGCAGGCTTTATTAAGTATAAGGCTACTAAGGTTGGTAAGGATACTGCCCTTGCACAAATTGTTAAGCTGGTGGAGGAGGCCCAAGGCTCTAAGGCTCCTATTGCAAAGCTGGCAGATATAATATCTGGGTATTTTGTACCTATAGTAATAGCATTGGCCCTTTTATCTGGTATAGCTTGGTATATAGCAGGTAAGGATATTACTTTTGCCTTAACTATATTTATTTCTGTATTGGTTATTGCTTGCCCTTGTTCCTTAGGTCTGGCAACACCTACAGCTATCATGGTTGGTACTGGCAAAGGGGCAGAGTATGGTGTCCTTGTAAAAAGCGGTGAGGCTTTAGAAACTGCCCATAGGATTCAAACTATAGTGTTTGACAAAACTGGTACTATTACAGAGGGAAAGCCGAAGGTGACAGATATTATTCCTGCAGAAGGAATAGATAAAGAGTATCTCTTGCAGCTAGCAGCTAGCGCAGAAAAGGGTTCTGAGCATCCTTTAGGGGAGGCTATAGTTAGAGCTGCTGAGGAAAAAGCTTTGAATATTTTAAAGGGAGAGGGCTTTAAGGCTATTCCGGGACAGGGTATTCAAGTGAATATAGAAGGTAAAGTAGTACTTCTTGGCAACAGAAAGCTTATGGTAGAAAGAAACATATCCTTAGAAGGCTTTGAAGAAACCTCAAACCGACTGGCAGAGGAAGGAAAGACACCTATGTACGCCGCTGTAGATAATAAGCTTCAAGGTATTGTTGCTGTAGCAGATACAGTTAAGTCCAGTAGTAGGAAGGCAATAGAAAGACTTCACAAAATGGGCATTGAGGTAGCCATGATTACTGGCGACAATAAAAGAACTGCTGAAGCAATAGCTAAGCAAGTGGGAATAGATCTGGTATTAGCAGAAGTATTACCTCAGGACAAGGCTAATGAGGTTAAAAAGCTACAGCAAAATGGCTTAAAGGTTGCTATGGTAGGTGATGGTATCAACGATGCCCCTGCCCTAGCTCAGGCAGATGTAGGTGTAGCCATTGGGTCAGGTACCGATGTAGCAATGGAATCGGCAGACATAGTGCTTATGAGAAGTGATCTTATGGACGTAGTAACGGCTATTCAATTAAGTAATAAAACTATTATCAATATAAAAGAGAATCTATTCTGGGCCTTTGGGTATAATATTCTTGGTATACCTATAGCCATGGGTATATGGTATGCCTTCGGTGGTATGTTATTGAATCCAATGATAGCTGGAGCTGCTATGAGCATAAGTTCTGTATCCGTAGTATTGAATGCTTTAAGGCTAAAAAGATTTAAGCCTGTGAACAGAGAGGATTAAGGATATTTCTTAACAAGAATGCTTTCCTTTTTCATAGTATAGAAAGCGAATAAAGAAAGGAGTTTTTAAATATGGCAAAGAAAATAATTATTGAAGGAATGAGCTGTAATCATTGTGTTAGGCACGTAACTACTGCTTTAGAAGAATTAGGCCTATCAGAGGTTAAGGTAGACTTAGCTTCTAAAAGTGCAGTAGTAGAAGGGGATGCTTCTGACGAGGCTATCAAGGCAGCTATAGAAGATGCAGGTTATGATGTAGTTGAAATAAAGAATGCTTAAAGCTATTAACTAAGTAAAAAGTTCTGTAACTAAAACAGCGGATTACTTAAGTCTACATTTAAGTAATTCGCTGTTTTGATATATAGGAAATTGATATATTTAGACATAAATCAGCAACAAAATTAAATATATTTTGCTTATTTTAATAGATAATTAAATTAAAATCAACATAAATACAAAAATCGACGAATTCTGCCTTGTATCTGCATTTTTATAGTGATATAATTTACTTATAAATAATAATTCAACGGAAATCCTTACACTGAGGATACACAAGCTATAAATATGAATACCTGCTGTATATAGAAAGGAAAAGGCGGGTGATAACATGAGTTTAGATAAAAAAATTAAGGTGCTAGTTGTTGATGATAGTAAAATATTTAGAGAGGTCTTAGCCAGAGGTATTTCCTCTGATCCTCAAATAGAAGTGGTAGCAACGGCCTCTGATCCCTATGATGCTAGGGATAAAATTTTGAAATTTAGGCCAGATGTTATGACCTATGATGTAGAAATGCCTAAAATCAATGGAATGGAATTAATTCGAAGGCTCTTTCTCCAAAACTTGATACCAGTAATTGTTATAAGTGCTGCCAGCAAAGTGGGCGTGGATGCAATGAGTGCAGGGGCAGTGGACTTTGTGGCCAAGCCAGAGGTTCAGTCTCCCAAGGCTGTGGAGAAGCTTATTAACAACATTATTTCAAAAATAAAGATAGCAGCTTTTACTAAGATATCGAGAAAAGCTAATCTTTCTGTGTCTAACAAAATAGAAAAGGATACAGTAAATTCAAGTGAAATAATTGCCATAGGAGCTTCTACCGGTGGAACAGAGGCTATCTATAACCTATTAAGCCAACTTCCAAACACCATTCCAGGTATAGTAATTGTACAACATATTCCACCAATGTTTTCCCAAATGTTTGCTCAAAGGCTTGATGCAACAACTAAGCTTAAAGTAAAGGAAGCACAAACTGGAGATTTTTTAGAGCAGGGGAAGGTTTTAGTTGCCCCTGGCAATCATCATATGAAAATTAAGAAGATAGGTAGTCGCTATAAGGTTGAATGCTATCAAGGGGACAAGGTAAATGGCCATTGCCCTTCAGTGGATGTATTGTTTGAATCAGTAGCTAAGGAATGTGGAAGTAAAGCTATTGGTATCATCCTTACGGGAATGGGAAACGATGGGGCTAAAGGTCTCTTAGCCATGAGAAAGCAGGGAGCCAGAACTATTGGTCAGGATGAGAAAACATCTGTAGTTTATGGAATGCCTAAAGTAGCCTTCAATATTGGAGCTGTTGAAAAGCAGGCTCCCTTAGACAGAATACCTGATGTTCTTTTATCTATGCTAAAATAAACAGAGCTTTTGCTTGCAAATTCCCAGCAGGCAAAAGCTCTATTTTACATTTTGTTTTAACAGGCAAATCAAAAATCCAATTTATAATTAAATATTTTCTATCTGCCAATCAATAGGACTTTCACCTATGGAAATTAAAAAATTGTTGGCCTTGGAAAAAGGTCTGCTACCAAAGAAGCCCCTTGAAGCAGATAGTGGACTTGGATGTACAGATTTTATTATATAATGAGCCTTGTTGGTTATAAGCTTTTCTTTAGATATTGCATTATTTCCCCAGAGTATAAATACCATAGGCTTTTCTCTTTCATTGAGCAGCTCAATAACCCTATCAGTGAACTTTTCCCAGCCTATATTTCTATGAGAATTGGCCTGGTGGGCACGGACTGTAAGGGAAGTATTTAAGAGAAGAACTCCTTGATCAGCCCACTTTTTTAAGTAACCATTATTTGGTATGTAACAGCCTAAATCATTTTGTAATTCTTTATATATATTTATTAATGAAGGAGGAGCAGGTACGCCGGGTTTAACTGAAAAGCTTAGACCATGGGCTTGATTGGGACCATGATAGGGGTCTTGACCCAATATTACCACCTTCACGTCCTTATAATCTGTATAATTTAAGGCATTAAATATATCATATTTATCTGGATATATAGTGTGATTGGCATACTCCTGTATAAGAAACCTTCTAAGTCTTTTGTAATAGTCCTTTTCAAATTCATCCTTTAATAGGTTCATCCAACCTTCTCTTAACTGTACTGCCATGAAAATTTCCTCCCTAGCTATATAAATTCTAACTTAATTATAGCAGATTTCTCAAAAGTTAAATAACTATAAGAAAATATTTGACGGCTGATTAGTTATAAACGACTTATCTAACTTAAGCAACAGTGTAGCTTTTACGCTTTGAGATTATTCGACAATCCTCCTACATTCTTATCGAAATATGTAATATAATAATGATATATGGTGATAAGTGAAAGGAGGTAAGTTGTTGAAAAATATATTAAAAAGTAAGTGGTTTATCGTCATAGCATATATAGTTATATTAGTTTTACTTAATGCCATATCGGGGCAGTTGCTGTACTTAGCCTTAGGAGCTGGTGCTTCCTTTCTTTGCTTTTACTTATTTAAGAAAAGTATAAAGTTTAAGAGAAAAAATAAAATCATTAAGGGTTTAGTT
>ERZ773359.2717-NODE-2717-length-21779-cov-5.911342_pt1 | contig 21779 bp, 19 predicted proteins | sample MGYA00374955_ERZ773359 | MGnify/ENA primary metagenome ERZ773359 (study PRJEB29098, sample SAMN04486028) | biogas fermenter metagenome | study: EMG produced TPA metagenomics assembly of the Biogas fermentation microbial communities from Germany - Plant 4 DNA1...
TTCTGTGAGAGGAAAGCCGCTAGGCTGATCACCTAGCGGCTACCTACTCGATTAGGTGACCTGTCTGTAAGCTTAGAAAATCAGGAAGAGAAGCAGTAGGATCAAGAGCAGTGGCGCCGCCCCCGCAACAATCGCTACCATCACCTTGAGGAAAGCCCAGCCCAGCTTGAAAAAGAGCACAAAGGGTATGAACAGCAGCGACAGCAGGAAGAACGGACCCAATACCCCCAGCATGATCAGGGCGACCAAACCCACGATGAACACAATGGGTACAATCACAATGGCCTGGAACAGGGCGGGAATGCCTTTCACCTCGTAGATCACCTCACCGCTTTCAGTTTCCCTTCTCTTCGGCTGGGTACCGGCCTGATACAGGGCCACCAGCCCCAAACCGATGAGGAGCAGGGGCCAGATTATGCCTGGACGGGGGATGAATCCCACGTTTTTGCCAAACAAGAATGCACCAAACAGAATTAACGCCAGCGCCCCCACGTGTTTGCCTTCCATATTCTGTGACCTCCCTTTGCCCTTAGTATAACAAGGTGCGCCCCAGAGGACAATTCGCCCTGGGACCGGAAAAGACTCCGCCTCTAGGCTGAGTTCCGCAAGAGCGCCGTGAGCTTGACAATGGGCTGGGAGGGAGGATAATAGGGGCAGAGGTACCGGCGAAGGAGGCTGACCATGGACGAGCTTTTGCATATTCTCCAGACGCACCAGCAGCGCTACCCACAGTCAACTGTAGTGGATTACGTGAAACTGATCTACCAAAACGAGTTCGGCCCGGGCCACCTGGTCACCGATGAACAGGCCAGTTTGGCGCGCTTAGAAGCAGAATGGGGTAGGCTGCAGACTAACCCTAATCTGCAGGATGATCTTTTTGAGCCCATCGGCAACGGGCTGGTGCGGCTGCATCTGCGGCCGCTGGGCGATGCCCTGTCTCTGCGTGCTGTGAACAGGTTTTTCGTGCTCACAGCCGAAAAAGTGCGGGGAAGCAGGGGAGGACTGGAGAGGAAGCTGGAACTGTTGCGAGGGTTTATCCAGGGCGATGCCTCCGTGGTCTCTTTCCTGGAGGAATACAAACAGGCCGGTTACCCCTTGCTCAGCCACAGTGAGCCCTATAGAGCAGCCTATGCCCCGGCGTATCGGGTGGTGCAGAGCGAGTTCGCCCTCTTTTTCCCCGTGTTCAGAGAAATAGAAAGGCTGCTCCGAAAGAAGCAGCCTGTTCTGATAGCCATTGACGGCCGCAGCGGATCGGGCAAGAGTTTCTTAGCCGAACTGCTGCAGGCGGTATACGGCTGCAGCGTGATCTCTATGGATCACTTTTTCCTGCGGCCTGAACAGCGCACCCCGGCCCGGTTCCAGGAGCCGGGAGGCAATGTGGATTATGAACGCTTTCTGGACGAAGTAGTTTCTAGGCTTCAGGAAGGAATCCCCTTCAGCTACCGCATCCTGAACTGCCGGGATTGGAGCTTCAGCCCCTCGCCAGTGATCGAACCTGGCCCCTTGACGGTTGTGGAAGGCTCCTACAGCCACCATCCAGCTTTTGCGCACATCTTCGATTTGAAGGTCTTTTTGACCGTTCCTCCTGAGGTGCAGCGGGAACGGATCCTGAGGCGCAGCGGTGCGCCACTGCTCAAGCGCTTCGTGGAGGAGTGGATCCCCTTAGAAGAACTCTACTTTTCCTGCCTGAACATTGCCGAACAGAGCCACGTTACCATCTGTACCCACAGCCCTGTGCAGGATTAAAGCCTTTTGTGAATCAGCTCGGAGAGGGGGCGCTTGGGCACGTAGTGCACATCATCTTCACCGCGCCAGTAGCGGATATCGCCGTCTCGGCCAACACTGGTGAGCTCCACCCGTTCCCCCGGGGTGCCCAAGGCTGCCACCAGTTCGATCTTCAGCCCTTCAGGAATGCCCAGGATCTCAGCCAGGCGCGGCCGATCTACTGAGGCCAGCAGGCAGGCGCCATAGCCCAGTTCCCGCGCCCCCAGGATAATGCTCTGGGCGGCCAGCCCCAGGTCGATGAGGGCCATGCTGCTGTGCTCGCTGATGGAGGTATCGTTGAGGAACACGATGTACGCCGTGGGCCGCTCCGAGGGGCTCGGGCCCGGCCATTCGGTGAGGTAACCTGCCCACTTCAGGCAGGAAAAGACCTCGGGCAGCACTTCGGGATGGCGGACCAAAACGTACTTTAAGGGCTGTTTATTGGACGCAGAAGGAGCTAAGCGGGCAAGTTCTATGAGACTTTCCAATTCTGCCATGGTGGGGACAGGTTCCTGCCGAAATCTCCGGTAGCTCCGGGTGCTCTTCATCAGTTCCTTGAGCATGGGTGACCTCCTGTTCTGGAATTGCTTGGGGGATTCTCTTCGCTAAGGGTGCGGTGTTCCCCTGCTGAGAGAAAACGATGGATAGGTGTTGCAAAAAGAATCAGAAAATAGTATAATACAGATGAAACATCAGAATCGCTGGGCCTTCCCGGCTGGGGCGCGGTCCCTGCCGCAGCACCGACTTCGTAGGGAAAGGGGGGAAGCAGTGCGCCGTTTGGCCCATTACGGTGCAGGGAGCCCAGAGAGGGGAACCAAAAGGCGCAGTGCAGGCAGCGCGGGCGTGCCGCAGTGAAGAAAAAAAAGAAAAGGCGATAGACCCGAACTAGAGCACGTCCGCCGTGAGGAAAAGGGCAGCGAAGGAGCCAGCAGGCTCCTTTGTCTCTGCCTGGGCCAGACAGCGCAGGAAGTTGGGGAATTGTTTGGTATTAACTAAAGTAGAAGACCCAATGTCACTGAGCAAGTGGAAAGGCAGGCGAGCGTGATGAAGAACCTTTTTGATCTTAACGGCCGGGTTGCTGTGGTTACCGGCGGCACAGGGGTTTTAGGCAGTGAGCTGGCCAAGGGCTTGTCCCAAGCCGGTGCGCGAGTGGTAGTGCTCGGCAGGGAAGCGCAGAGGCGAGATGCTGTGGTGGCGGAGATAACCAAGGACGGCGGAGAAGCCTGGGGGCTCGCCTGCGACGTGCTCGCTCCAGAGCAGGTGCGGGCGGCCAAAGAAGCTGTCTTGGAGAAGTACGGCAGAGTGGATATTCTCATCAACGGAGCGGGCGGCAACCGGCCGCCGGCCACCACCGGCTCTGATCTGTCGTTCTTTGATCTGCCAGTGGACGAGTTGGATCACGTGGTCAGGCTCAATTTCATGGGCACTCTGATTCCCAGCCAGATCTTCGGCAGGGTGTTTGCGGAGCAGCGAGAAGGGGTGATCCTGAACATTTCCTCCATGGCTGCCTACAGGCCCATGACCAAGGTGGTGGGTTACGCCGCAGCCAAAGCGGCCGTGAGCAACTTTACCCAATGGCTGGCAGTGCACTTCTGCCAGAACTATTCTCCGAACATCCGGGTCAACGCCATTGCCCCCGGGTTCTTCCTCACCGAGCAGAACCGGTACCTGCTCACTGAGGAGACAACGGGTGAGCTAACGCCGCGGGGCCGCGCCATCCTAGACCATACTCCCATGGGCCGCTTTGGCGAGCCCTGTGACCTGGTGGGTACGGTGATCTGGCTGGTAAGTGATGCCAGTAAATTCGTCACGGGAACGGTGATCCCAGTGGATGGAGGCTTCTTGGCTTTTTCCGGCGTGTGAAAAGCGCAGAGAGTTGAGTCTCTACGCCCGCGCTGCCTCGGGAGGCGGCGCGGGTTTTTTCGGTTGGTGCTGGGAAAACTTAAGACGATACACCATTGGAACAGGAGGATGGGCGTGGGCTGGAACGGATGGCCCTTTGAGCGGGTAGCGATCTTGTTTGCCTCCCTAGGCTTTCTCCTCATCTTTATTCAAGTGACCCTTTTTCACTACCGGCAGAACTTCAGGCATTGGGCCCAATGGGTGCCGGTGATTGCTTTGCCTGTGCTGGCCGTGGTCGGGTTGGCGGTCACCGCATCCAATGCAGCTTGGCTGCGTCAGGCATTTTTCTGGCTGTGCTTAGCCGATAGCGTGGGCGGTCTGTACGGGTTCTACCTGCACTTCACGGGCGTAGGGCAGCGGGTAGATGGCTACCGCCTCCAGAACTTCCTAGTGGGCCCGCCGGTGGTGCTGCCCTTAACCATTTCCGCCTTGAGCCTGTTGGCTCTGCTGGCCGTGTACTGGAGTGCTGCCCTATGATGAGGAGTGAAAGCCTTTATCCCGACTACGATGTCTTGGCGCTGCAGGATGAATGGGATGCCCACACCCGGCAGATCGTGGGCAAAAGGCTGGGACCCTTTCAGTTCAAACTGCTCACTCCAGAGCAGCAGGACCTGATTAAGGCCGTGGCGCGCCAGCTCGCCTATGAGCACCGCGAGGAGGTGCTCACCTGGATCGCCGCCCATGTGGATGAGCAGCTCCTGAGCCCCCTGGGTGAAGCCCAGCGCAGACCGGGAGTTCCGCCCCAGAAAGAACTGATCCTCTCGGGAATCGAGGCTTTGAACAGCTGGGCTAAGGAGAAGTTTTTCAAGGGTTTCCAGAGCATCAGGCAAGAACAGCAGCTGGAATTCCTTCAGCTCCTGGAAGTGGGCGGCCTGCCCCAGGACCACGGCTGGACTGTGGAAAAGCAGAAGGAGCTGTTCAAGAAGCTAACGGGTCTCGTCATCTCCGCCCACTATTCCCATCCCTGGGTGTGGTCGGACATCGGCTATGGGGGCCCGGCCTATCCCCGCGGTTACGTCCGGGTGGAACTGGGCCTGACAGATCCTTGGGAGCCTAAACAGGTTCCAGGCAGCTGAGGGGGAGCAGAAGTGGCAGAGAGGATTTCTGTGCAGCACAACTGCGATCATTACAACGCCGAGCGCTATCCCCATTTGAACAAGCGCAAGTTCGGCAACCAAGAAGTGGATGCGGTCATTGTGGGTCTGGGGGCTGCCGGAGGAGTTCTTCTCTATGAGTTGGCTCAGGCAGGCTTAGATGTGGTGGGCATCGAGGCAGGGCCGTTCTGGGACCCTCAGGCCGATTTTGCCAGCGACGAGCTGCACGCCCAGTCCTTGGCCTGGAACGACACCCGCCTCTCCACGGGCAATGACGCCCTGGAGTTCGGAGCCAACAACTCTGGACGGGGAGTGGGTGGCGGCACTGTGCACTTCACAGGGGTGTTCTACCGCTTCCACGAAAGCGACTTCAGGGTGCGCACCCTGGATGGGGCAGGGGAGGATTGGCCCATCGACTACGCGGATCTCGCTCCTTATTACTCCAAAATCGAGCAGGAGATCAAGGTAAGTGGTCCCAAAGAGTTCCCGTGGGGCGCCTTCCACGGTCCTTATCCCTATCCCGAACGCAGTCCGATCAGCGGCAACGCGGAGATCTTCCGGCGGGGCTGTGCCGAGCTGGGCATCCGCAGCACGGTGGCCCCTTTAGCCATCCCATCGGCTCCCTTTGACGGGAGGCCGCCCTGCATCAACCGGGGCTTCTGCAATCAGGGATGTATGCCCAACGCCAAGTTTTCCACCCTGATTCACCATGTACCGAAGGCCATAGCCCAGGGAGCCGAGGTGCTCACTGACTGCATGGTGACCCGCATTCTTGTGGATAAACAGGGCAGGGTTACGGGTGTGGAGTTCAACCACGATGGCAAGTACTATGAGCAGAAGGCGCAGGTGGTCATCGTTGCAGCCTTCGCCGTAGAGACCCCTCGGCTGCTTTTGAACTCAGCCTGCAGCCAGTTCCCCGATGGGCTCGCCAACAGCAGCGGGTTGGTGGGGAAGTATCTCATGACCCACAGCGGGCACGATGTGTACGCCCGCTTTGATCAGGAGATCCGGCTGTACAAAGGGACACCTGTGCTGGCAGTGAGCCAGGATTTCTACGAGACTGACTTAAGCCGCGGGTTTGTCCGGGGCTATTCCCTCCATGCCCACGGCAGCAGACCCTTGGGCATGGCGGTGAAAGCAGCGACGAATGCAGGGATCTGGGGTCAGAAGCTGCGGGAGATTATGCTGCACTGGAACTACTATGCCCGCATCACCCTGGTGGGAGAGGTTCTGCCGGACATTCAGAACTGCGTCACCTTGAGCGAAGAGAAGGATGAGTACGGGCTGCCCCGGGCCCAGGTACACTTTTCCTACGGAGCAAACGACCAAAAGCTCATTGCCCACGGCATCGATAAATGCAAAGAGATCCTGGCAGCGGCTGGGGGCAGGGACCCCTTTGTGGTGCCCGACAGTGCCCACCTGATGGGCGGATGCCGCATGGGCAAGGATCCGCAAAACTCAGTGGTGAACGAGTTCTGCCGCAGTCACGACATACCGAACCTTTACATCTGCGATGCCAGTGTGTTTGTCACCTCAGGGGCAGCCAACCCCACAGAAACTGTGATGGCCCTCGCAGCGCGTACCGCGGGGCGCATCATCAGGGAAGGGAAGAAGTAAGGGCGAGGCCCACCGTGTGCCGGTGGGCCTGGCGAAGAAAACTCACTTTTTCTTCTTGCGCACCAGGGACAAGCTGCCCCAGCCGCCAACGATGGCCAGGTAGAAGCCGAAATCGTACCACCAACCCGTATTGGCTACCTCATACACCCGGATGTGCTCCCTGAACAGCCCGAAGATCAGCGAAATAGGAGCTACCCAGCCGTGCCAGATGCCCGAGAAAAAGCCGGCGGGATTCTCTGGAGTTCTACTGCCATCTCCAGGCAGACAGCCGGAGAGGGCAAGGCAAAGCCCAATCAGCACTGCCAGCAGAACAAGTCTTTTCATCTCATCTGTCCCCCCTTCTCTCCGCGAAAAATTGGACAAGTTCAGCTGTACCTCCTTTTTGCTTGGAGGCATCTTTGCCCTGGTGGAGAAATAAATGCTCCATTGAAGACAGGTGGAATGGGTGGCAGACATGCGTCCTTATCTGGCGGCAGCAGGCTCGTCGATAATTTTTGGCTTTTCCTTTTTATTCACCAAAAACGCCTTGGACAACTTAGGTGCTTTCGAACTGCTTGGTCTGAGGTTTTTCCTGGCCGCTTTCTTCATGCTGCTGCTGCGCAGACTGCGGCTGATCGCGATTCAGCTCACCTGGCAGAAGTTGGGGAGCCTCTTGCTGGTGGCTCTGCTCCAGCCCATCCTTTACTTCACCCTAGAGACCCTGGGAGTACAGCTCACTTCTGCTTCTGAGGCTGGGGTGATTATTGGGCTGATTCCCGTGGTCGTGGCTGTGCTGGCTGCTCTGCTGCTAAAGGAACGGGTAAGCTTTCGCCAGTGGATTTCCATCGCGGCCACAGTGGCGGGGGTGATTCTGCTCTCCCTGCCGCAGCTCCAGGGCGGGTTCGGTGGACTATTGGGCATTGGCGCCTTACTCGGTGCAGTGGTAGCTGCGGCTCTGTACAACATCGCCTCGCGCCGAGCCTCAAGCAAGGCCACACCAGTGGAAGTGACCTACGTGATGATGTGGGTGGGGGCTGTGGTCTTCAACGGCGTTGTTCTCGTCCGAACCGCACTGCGCGGCGAGCCCCTGCGCTACCTCGGGGCCTTGGCCAGCCCTGAGCTGGTCCTGGCCCTGGCTTACCTGGGCCTGCTCTCGTCAGTGGGGGCCTTTTTCCTGATGAATTACGCCTTAGCACAGCTCAGCCCCTCACGAGTGGCTGTGTTTGTCAACCTCACGCCGGTGATCTCCATCCTGGCCGGCTGGCTGCTGCGCGGAGAGGTCCTTATCCCCCTGCAGCTCGCTGGAGCAGGGCTGATCTTGGCGGGAGTATGGGGTGTGACCAGTTCAGAACATGCAGGGGCCTCCCAGAACTAGGGAGGCCCTGTTTTTTCTTGGGCAGTGATGGCCCTTTTGGTGGACAGTAAAAAATGATCATCTTGAGAAGGAATCGCTAAGTGAATGTTGTAATATGATCACAGGAATCATCCGAAACGTTTCGGATAGGAGGCAGCAACCCTCATTTCTTTTTGCTTGCGATCCGAAACGTTTCGGATAAACGGGGGGTGAGTCTATGGCAGCCACGATTAAGGATGTGGCTCGCCTATCGGGGTTTTCGGTGACCACCGTATCCCGGGCCCTGAACGGGCACAGCGATGTGAGTGAAGAAACCAGAAAGAAGATCATGGAGGCGGCGCAGGCGCTCAATTACGTGCCCAATAGAGTCGCCCAGCAGTTGGTAACCAAGCGCGCCAACGCCATCGGTCTGTACTCCCTGGATCGGGAGACTTTCCAGAATCAGTTTATCACCCTGATGATCGCAGGCATGATGGACGAGGTCACCATCCATGATTTCAACCTCCTGCTTTTTGCCACCCAAAGGCTGCAGACGGCTGAAGAGATGATCATGCAGTGCCGGCAGCGGGGTATTGGCGGAGCCATTATCTCCGGTGTGCGCCTCGATGAAGCCTGGTTGGGGGATCTGCCCAAGGTGGATTTTCCCTTAGTGGTGGTGGACGTTCCCGTGCAGGGGCCGAGGGCAACGTATGTGTCTGTGGACAACGTGTTGGGGGCTCAGAAGGCCATCGATCACCTGGTGTCCTTAGGACACCGCCAGATCGGCATGATCAACGGACACAGCGGGGCCTGGGTCAGCCACCAAAGGTTAGCAGGCTATCAACAAGCAGTGCGCGCCCACGGCCTACCGTGGAAAGAAAGTTATGTGTTCGAAGGTGACTTCAGTAAAGAATCGGGCCGCAAAGGCGCCGAGCATCTGCTTAAGGTGAATCCGGAACTGACAGCCCTTTTTGTGGCCAGCGACCTCATGGCGGTTGGTGCCTTGGAGCAGCTGCAGGCCATGGGTTATGCAGTTCCTGAGCAAATATCAGTGGTGGGCTTCGACGATCAGGATTTTGCTATCCATGTGAGCCCGCCGCTTACCACCATCAGGCAGGAGATGTACACGTTTGGGAGGTTGGCGGCCAGGGAGCTGATCCAGATGATCGGAGATCCCAGCTATATCCCCCAACATGTGGACCTGCCGTGTACTCTGGTGCCGCGGGGTTCCACAGGCCCCGTGGGCCGGACAAGGGGGTGTTCAAGCTAAGGGGGTAGCGCGCCGGAAAAGGACAAAGGTGGAGTGCATTACAGGAGAAAAAACGAGGAGGGTCTAGCTTGAAACGACTGAGTATTGCGCTTGTTGTGGTGTTGTTGGTAGCCTGTGCAGCCTCTGCCCAACACATCAGGATTGGCGGCTTCGGAGGCAATGATACCGTCATCGTTGAGGAAATGATTGAACTGTTCGTCCGCCCAGCTCTGGAAGGCACTGGCATTACGGTGCAGTATGAGCCGATTTCCGACGACTTCCAGCGCTACATCGTGAACGCTCTGTCCGCTGGAACTGCGCCTGATCTTTTCTACATGGACATCTTCTGGGCCGGTTCGCTGATCAGAAGCGGCGTTGTAGAGCCTTTGGACGAGTATTTCGCCAAATCCGAAGTGCTCAAACCCGAATACTTCATCCCGTCCCTGGTGGAAGCTTTCACCTACGAGGGTAAGATTTACGGCGTTCCCAAAGACTTCAACACTTTAGCTGTGTTCTACAACAAGGACCTCTTTGACTACGCGGGTGTGGAGTATCCCTCCAACGACGATACGTGGGACACGTTCTATGCCAAGCTGGAGAAGGTAGCCGCGATTGATCCCAACATCTACGGACTGGCGCTGCAGCCTGAATTTGCCCGCTTCGGTGCTCTGGCCTATGCGGCAGGCTTTACGCCTTTCAACGCGGACGGCAAGACTGACCTGTTTGACCCCGCTTTCGTGGAGGCTTTCAAATGGTACACGGGCATGGCTGAAACTGGTGTAGGCGTAATGCCCCAGGATATTTCCCAAGGCTGGGGCGGCGGCGCACTAGCTTCCGAGCAGGTTGCCGTGGCCCTGGAAGGTGCCTGGATGGTAGGCGCCATCAAGGGTGACGCTCCCAACATGCAGTATGGCACTGCTTTAATGCCCAAGCATCCCCAGACTGGACAGAGAGGCAACTTGATCTTCACGGTGGCTTGGGGTATGAATGCTGCTTCACCCAATAAGGAAGCTGCCTTCAAGGTCATGGAGATCCTTACCAGTGAAGAAGTACAGCAGTGGGTATTGGAGAGAGGCTTGGCCATCCCCAGCCGCCAGGCTCTGGCCGACAATCCTTACTTCCAGCAGGACCATGCGGAAGCCCAAGCCAACTACACGGTCTTCTTGGGGGCCTCCGACGGTAATGTACTGCCCTTCCACTTCGGCGAGTACGGCGGTGAGTGGATGGATCCCATCAACCAGGCTCTGTCAGCCGTCATGAGCAAGCAGGCCACTGTGGAAGAAGCTCTGCGTGAAGCCCAGGCTCAGCTGGATGCGCTGATGGGAAGATAAAGGCTTAAGGGACATTTGGGGCTTGCCCCAAATGTCCCCCCCTTTGCGAGGAGGTAGCGAAAATGCGCAGGGCATCATCCAAGGTGGGAGAAAAGCTGGCCCCATATGTCTTGCTGGCTCCCTTCCTGTTCACCCTGATAGTCTTTTTTGGCTATGCCTTTGTGCGCGTAGTCTACTTCAGCTTCACCACCTACGACTTGTTCTCCAAGCCCGAGTGGGTCGGGCTGAAGAACTATGTGAACATCTTCCGTGACCTGGATTTCACCAGGGCCATGAAGAACTCGCTCACGTTCATGGTGGTGGTAACCACGGCCCAGACCATTATCGCCCTGCTTTTGGCCCTGCTGCTCAACCAGAAGGTGCGGGGCATCAGGTTTTTCCGGGCGGCCTATTACATGCCTTCTGTGGCCTCGTCCGTTGTGGTTACCTTGATCTTCATCTGGTTTTTCCAGCGGCGCGGGGTTCTCAATTTCGTGATCACCAAGTTCAAAGAGTATCAAGCAATTATCCTGCTCTTTCTGTTCGCGGCCGCGGCAATCCACATCGTGCTTGTGGTCTGGGAGAAACTGCGCCGAAGGCCCGTTTCCGTCTTTGAACCGAACTTTATGTTTCTGGGGGTCTTGATCGGCTTCATCGTTGCGTTTGGGGCCGTGCGCTTCGGCTTCCTGGTTCCCCGGGAGGTTCCGCCCGTGGACATTATCTGGTTTAACACCACCAAAACCTGGCCGGATTTCTTAGGTTCCTTGGCCTTTCCCATCCCCTTGGGGGCTATCATGCTGTTCAACATCTGGACTACAGCGCCCACTTTTATGCTTTTGTACCTAGCCGGGCTGCAGGATATCCCCCGGGAACTCTACGAAGCCGCAGCGGTGGATGGGGCGGAAGGCTGGCATATCATCCTGCACATCATCGTCCCCCAGCTCAAACCCATCACATTCCTGGTGGTGACCATGGGGCTCATCGGTACGCTGCAGATGTTTGATCAGGTGGCTATCTTAGGCAGTCAGGCCCCGCGCAGCTCGGTGATCACTTTGGCCTATTACATCTATTCCAATCTGTTTCCCAGTTCCGCTGTGCCCCGGGTGGGTATGGCCAGTGCTGCGGCCATGTTTCTGGCGCTGCTGACCTTTATCATTGTCTACGCGCAGCGGAAGGTGTTGGGAGAGGAGGGAGAGAATGCATAACCTCCGAGCAAGGCGCTGGGCCAATGTGGCCGCGGTCTATGCCTTTCTGCTCCTTTTGTCCATTGTGTTCATGGGGCCGTTCGTGTTCGCTTTCCTCTCCAGTCTAAAGGACAACCCCACAGAATGGCCGCCCAGCCTGCTCATTAACCAGCTGCGTCCAGTAAACTGGGGGGCCAGCTACCGCTTGGCCAAACAAGGGGGAGGAAACGGCTTCTTGGGCGGTATGGGGCCAGGAGGCAGTATAGAGTTTGAAGTGACCTACTGGACCCCTGAGGGTCAGGAACCAGCTCCTCCCGAGGTGGTTATCCCCCGGAGGGTTCAGGGGGGCGCCGCCGCGGCGCTGGCCGTAGAGCATTGGGCAGCCGATTACGTACAGGTTGTGGATCTGGAGGAAGTGAAGCGTGAACCTGCGGAAGGAGGCTTGACCACCACCTACCGTTTCCGGCTGGTGAACACGGGTGAGGTAGCTCTGGATCCTGTACCCATGGACCTGACTGTGCCCATGCGCCAGCAGTTTGTGTCCGCCACCCTGGCGCCCAACAGGATCGAACGGCTGGGCCGGGCCCAGAGTTGGAACAACGTGAGTGCTGGGCTTTTGCCCTACGTTTTTGGCAACTACGCCCGGGTGTTCCGGGAGAACTACAGCGCGAGCACGGGCAAGGGGCTATTTCTGCTCTGGATCCGCAACTCCTTTTTCCTGGCGGTGACCAGGGTGATCACTACGCTCATCTTTGCGTCCATGGCCGGTTACGCCTTAGCCCGTTTGAATTTCAGGGGCAAGCAGGGCATCTTTGCCTTCCTGCTCTTCTCCATGATGATTCCGCAGCAGGTAACCTTTATTTCCAACTATCTGGTGCTGCGGGACGGCATTTTCGGTCTGTCGCGCCTGTTTGGGGTGCCCACGCTGCTAAACACCTATGCTGGCCTGATCGTTTCCGGCTTGGTGGGAGCCAGTTCTGTCTTCATCATGAAGCAGTTCTTTGAGAGGCTGCCGGCCAGTCTCGAGGAGTCGGCCCGCATCGACGGTGCCAGCACCTACACGGTCTTCTTCAGGATCATGCTGCCTCTAGCTAAACCACCTCTAGGGGCCCTGACCATCCTCACCTTCCAGGGTGTGTGGAACGAGTTCTTCTGGCCGCTAGTGGTGATCACTTCACCAGCAGATAGGTTTCCCCTGACCATCGGCCTGCTTAACCTACAGCGGGCCTACGGGGCAGCTACCTTTGACTGGGGACCCATTTTGGCGGGCACCTTCATCTCGGCACTGCCTGTAATTATCCTATTCATCGCATTCCAGCAGTACTTCGTGGAAGGAATCAGTTTCTCAGGAACAAAAGGCTAGGAGGAAAACTATGAAGTTCGATTCCCGCTGGGATTTGGTAGAAGCAAAACTAAGCACAAATGCTGGACATTACGAAAGCCTGTTCACTCTAGCTAACGGTTACATGGGCACCCGCGGCGCCACAGAGGAAGCCTACAGAGAGAGGACACCAGGCACTTACCTTGCGGGCCTCTTTGATGCGGCGCCCCGAGAAGTGACGGAGCTTCCCAACCTCCCCGATTGGTTGAGCCTAGAGCTCATGCTCGGCGGGGAACGCTTTGACTTAACCACAGGAGAACTACTAGACTACTACCGCGTCCTCCATCTGCAAAAGGGGACGCTGGAGCGCTACGTGCGCTGGAGAAGCCCAGAGGGAAGGGTTACCGCGCTGCGTTTTTCCCGCTTTGTGTCGGTAGCCGATCACCATCTGGCTGGGATCCGCTGTGAAATCAACCCCGAGAACTACTCCGGTCCCATTCGCCTGGTTTCCCGCCTGGACGGCCAGGTGACCAACAGCGGCACTCAGCATTGCGCTCCTGTGGAAGCGTCCGTCTTTGCCGAGCGCAGCATCTATATGATCAGCGAAACCTATCAGCACAAGCATCTAGTGGTTCAATGTGCCGGCCACCGGGTGGTTGGCCCTGTTCTGCGTGAAGGTTATGTGAACGGGCAGAGGCGAATCGACTACTGGGTGGAACTGCCAGCGGAGGCGGGACGCAGCTTGGTGTTGGAAAAGCTGGTCACCACCTACAGCTCGCGTGATCTGGAGCTGGAGGATACCCAAAAGAGTCAGGAAATGCTCTTAGCGGTTGCTGCCGCGAACAACCGCCGGGCCCAAGAGCGGGGCTTCAGCCCGGCCCTTGAGGAGCATGTTGCCGCCTGGCAGCGGCGCTGGGAGCAGGCGGATATTACCATTTCTGGCCCGGATTTCGACCAGCTGGCCCTGCGCTTTGCCCTGTTCCATCTCATGCAGATGGCTTCCTGGCACGATCACCGGGTCAGCATTGCCGCCAAGGGCCTGAGCGGCGAAGGCTATCGGGGGCACGTGTTCTGGGATACGGAGATCTTTATCCAGCCGTTCTTCCTCCATGTCTTCCCAGAACTGGCCCGGCTGCAGCTGCGCTACCGCCACCATACCCTGCCCGGTGCGCTGCGCAAAGCCAAGGAGAACGGCTACGACGGGGCCATGTATCCTTGGGAAAGCGCGGATACGGGAGACGAAACCACTCCCAAGGTGGGGGCCATCGATTTTGCCACCAAAAAGCCCATCCCGATTCTCACGGGCCAATACCAGCAGCACATCACCGCGGACATAGCCTATGCCGTTGCCCGCTACCTTCAGGTCACAGGAGATCGGGAGTTCCTGGAACAGTGCGGAGCAGAGATTGTGCTCCTGGGGGCACGGTTCTGGGCCAGCCGGGTCGCCTACAACAGCGAGCAGGACTGCTACGAGATTAAGGCAGTCATGGGCCCTGACGAGTATAAGGAAATAGTGGACAACAACTACTACACCAACATGCTGGTGCAGAAACACCTGCTCTTTGCGCAAGAAATCCTGGAAGAGCTCGCCCCAAGTGAGCTTCTGGACAAATGGGGCTTCTCCCCGGATGAAGGGGAGAAGTGGGCGGAGATTGCCCGCAAGCTGCGCTTGCCCAGGCAGGGAGAGCTCCTGGAGCAGTTCGACGGCTTTTTCAAGCTCAAGGAGATCGATGTGCTGAAGTACAGGGATACCCCGGGTGAGCTGCAGAAGCTGTACAGCTGGCGGGAAATCAACGAAGCCCAGGTGCTTAAGCAGGCTGATGTGGTCATGCTGCTGCACATGTTCCCAGGGGAGTTCACTCCTGGAGAAAAGCAGGCCAACTGGGAGTTCTATGAGCCCAGGACTATGCACGATTCGTCCCTGAGCGCAGCCATCCACAGCGCAGTGGCCAGTGACATGGGTCTAACCGCGGAGGCCTATCGCTACTTCGAAAAGGCCAGCCGCATCGATCTTGGCGATGGCCTGCAGAACAGCGCCCACGGCCTGCATGCCGCATCCCTGGGCGGCCTGTGGCAGGCTGCCGTCCACGGGTTTGCCGGAGCGCGCATCGAGGATGGGACGCTGCACGTGAACCCACGGCTGCCTGAGGTCTGGTCAGAGATGCGTTTCAGGCTGCAGGTGAGGGATCTGCTCGTGGAGGTACACATCTCTCGGCAGCAGGTAAGCATCACTCCCGTGTCTGGTACAGGGAGCCTAGAGGTCCAGGTGGGGTCCCAAGTCCAGACCTTGAGCCTAGACAGCGGTATGCTGATCGTGAGCTATGCCGCCTAGATGAAGCTGCAAAGCCGCCCACAGCCTGCCAGAGTTGGGCGGTTTTGACTTTTCTGCCAGAACGTTGTATAATGTTAACCACATTCGAGCTGGTGTTGATCAGCGGCACTTGCAGTACAGAGGTGTGCGGTTAGGTGGGGTGGTGGGCATGGTGTTGTCCATCACCCTGCTTTTTTGCACCCAAAATGCAGAAAAACTACTTTCGGGGTTCGCTGGAACCTACGGAAAGGAGATGACATGAAAAAGAGAGAGATAGCACTGAGAAGAGCTCAGCAGCTCAAGGACGCGATCCAAGACTATTTGGCAGTGAAGGATTCCATTCCCCGCGGCATGGCCCCTGCACAGCGGAAGCAATACGCACAGCAGAAGGCCAAGATCCTAGAACTGCTAGGCGGAACGGAACAGGATTGGAATGACTATAAATGGCAGCTGAAAAACAGGATTTCTGATGTGGAAACGCTGCGCCAAATTATCAACCTAGAGGATGGGGAAATCGAGGCCATCCGAGAGGTGGAAAAGCAATTCCGCTGGGCGGTTTCCCCTTATTACCTGGCGCTTATCGATCCCGATGATCGCTATGACCCCGTCAAGCTGCAGGCCATACCCACCGGGGCAGAGCTGGCCGGAGGAGGACAGCCCGACCCCATGGGGGAGGAATACACTAATCCCGCGGGGAGTATCACTAGGCGCTATCCCGACCGGGTGATCATCAATGTGACCAATCAGTGCGCCATGTACTGCCGCCACTGCCAGAGGCGCAGAAACATCGGCAGCAAGGATTTCCACACGACCCGGAAGAAGCTGGAGGAGTCCATCGCCTATATCCGGGCCAATCCCGAAATCAGAGACGTGTTGATCACCGGCGGCGATGCCTTAATGCTGTCTGATGCCACCCTAGATTGGCTCTTGGGAGAGCTTCACGCCATCCCCACCGTTGATTATGTGCGCATAGGCACCAGGGTACTGGTGACCATGCCCCAGCGCATTACAGATGAGCTAGTAGAGGTTCTCAAGAAGTATCCGCCGCTGTTTATCAACACCCAGTTCAATCATGCCAAAGAGATCACGCCTGAAGCAAAAGCGGCCTGCGATAAGCTGGTCAACGCCGGCATACCCTTGGGCAACCAGGCGGTTTTGCTCAACGGGGTGAACAACGATAGGTATGTAATGCGCCTGCTGAACCAGGAGCTGTTGAAGCTGAGGGTGCGCCCGTACTACATCTTCCATGCCAAAGATGTGGTGGGCACCAAGCACTTCAACACTTCCATCGATGATGGAATTGAGATCATGGAATATCTTCGGGGCTACACGTCGGGCATGGCGATTCCCACCTATATCCTCAACGCGCCCAAGGGCCACGGCAAAACCCCCATCGGGCCGCAGTACCTTGTGTCCCGGGGCAAGCGTTCCATCAAGTTGAGGACTTGGGAAGGCAAGGTTTTCGATTACCCCAATGAGCCAACGGTGGATCTAAAGGACATTTTAGAGGGATAGCGAAGTAAGCCCGGGGATACCCGGGCTTACGTCTTTCAGGAAGGGGGGAGAAGATGGGTAACGGTGCCAGTTATCTGGAGCTAACCGAGGCAGAGTGGCAGGAGAAGATCAAGCGAGCCCAAGCACATCTCAAAGAATGCAGGCTCTGCCCGCGGGAGTGCGCGGTGGACCGCACCACGGCCAAAGGAGTATGCCGGGCGGGAGCCCAGGCGGTTGTTGCCAGTTTTGGCCCCCACTTCGGTGAGGAAAGCGTACTGGTGGGGAGCTGGGGCTCAGGAACCATCTTTTTCGCCCACTGCAACCTGCGCTGCGTGTTCTGCCAAAATTATCAGCTGAGCTTGCTCGGCCAGGGCTCACCGGTGCACAGCGAGCAGTTGGCCACCATCATGCTCATTATTCAGGACCGCTATCGCTGTCCCAACATCAACCTCGTTACGCCCATCCATTTCATACCCCAGATCCTGGAGGCCCTGTGGATTGCCGCCCAGCGCGGGCTGCACATCCCTCTGGTGTATAACTGCGGGGGTTATGAGCGTGTGGAAGTGCTGCGGATTCTGGAGGGGGTCGTGGATATCTATATGCCCGATCTCAAGTATGCATCTGCTGAGCAGGCTCACCGCTACTCCCAAGCAGCCGACTATTTCCAGCAGGCGCGCCTGGCGCTCAAGGAGATGGACCGCCAGGTGGGCGGTCTCAAGCTGAACCGGGCCGGGGTGGCCCAGCGGGGCCTGTTGATCCGCCATCTGCTGCTGCCAGGCGGCCTTGAGGACACCAAGCAGGTATTGGAGTTCATCGGGAGCGAGCTCTCCCCCGACTGCCTAGTCAACCTCATGGATCAGTATTACCCCTGCTACCAGGCCTCGGACTATCCAGAGCTGAGCAGAAGGGTGAGCAGGGAAGAGTTTCGGGCAGCCGCTGACTACGCGCAACAGTTAGGCCTGAGGTTGGCCTGATCAAGAGGAGCTGGAGTTTCCTCCAGCTCCTCTGCTTTAGTACAGCTTGTGGATAAACAAGCCGCTGAGCAATTTGGGTTCGAACCAAGTCGACTTCGGCGGCATCACCTGGTTGCTGTCGGCCACCTCCAGGACTTCCTGGATGGACGTGGGGTACATGGAAAAAGCAACCTGCATATCTTCCTGCACTCGGCGCTCCAGTTCTTGGAGGCCGCGGATCCCGCCTACAAATTCGATGCGCTCATCGCGCCTGGGGTCTTCGATCTTGAGGATGGGAGCCAGAAGGTGGTCTTGCAGAACTGCCACATCCAGGCTCTTAACCGGGTCACCTGCGGGCACAATCCCTGCCCGGGGCGTCAGTTTGTACCACTGACCGGCGAGATACATACCGAAGGTTCCTTTTTCCTCCGGGGCATAGGGGGAGGAGGGAGCCTTTTCCACTACAAAGCGTTCGCCAATCCGGGCCAAGAAGTCTTCTTGAGTTAATCCCGCCAGATCTTTGACCAGGCGGTTGTAGGGCCAGATTCTCAGGTCAGAAGCGGGGAAGATCACAGACAAGAAGTAGTTAAACTCAGCTTGGGGATCAGGGTTCTGCTGGCGCAGTTCCATACCCACTCGCACCGCAGCCGCGGAGCGGTGATGCCCGTCCGCGATGTACAGGTGGGGGACGCCGGCAAAGAGGAACACGAGCTTCTGAATCGTCTCTGGGCAGTCTACGATCCAGCAGACATGATCCACATTATAGGCGCTGAACTGGTAGACTGGCTCGTGGGTTTCCACCCAGTCGTGGATGATCCTGCTGATCTCCTCCTGATCTCGGTAGGTCTGGAAGATGGGTCCTGTTTGGGCCTCTAGGGCTTTGATGTGGTCGATGCGGTCCTGCTCCTTATCGGGCCTGGTGAACTCATGTTTCTTGATGATGTCGCGGTTGTAATCATCAATCGATGTACAGGCCACGAGCCCTGTCTGGGCCCTCCCATCCATGATCTGGCGGTAAATGTAGAAGCAGTCCTGGTCGTCTTGGATGAACTGCCCTTTGGCCAGCATTTCTTGGAAAATCTCCCGTGCCTTGGCGTAGACTCTCGCATCATGTGGATCGGGGATCTCTGGGAAGTTGATCTCTGCTCGATCGATGCGCAGGAAGGAAAGCTCGTTTCCTTCCACCATGTCCTTCGCTTCCCTTGAGTTCATCACATCGTAGGGCAGAGCTGCGATCTGGGCTGCCAGCTTGCCGTTGGGCCGCACGGCCCGAAAGGGTTTGACAACAGCCATGGTTCAGCCTCCTTTAGTGCTTAGTTCACCCGGTTCTTCACGGGCCTGCCCAGCGCGAAGTTGAGGACTTCTTCCGCCACAACCTGCGCTACCTTGAGCTGTGCCTCTTTTGTGGAGGCGGCAATGTGGGGAGTGGCCGTTACCTGCTCCATCTGCATGAGCTCGTAGTTGGCCGGCGGCTCCTGCACAAAGACATCCAGGGCTGCTGCGGCCACATGACCGCTGTCCAGGAAGCGCTTGAGAGCCTCCTCGTCCACAATTCCGCCTCGGGCGGCGTTGATAATCATCACTCCTGGCTTGGTCTTCTTGAGGTTCTCTTCGCCCAGCATCCCCTTGGTTTCTGCCGTGGCGGGGGTGTGCACCGTGATGATATCTGCCTTGGCCAGGATCTCTTCCAGGGTACTGGCTTGAGCTCCCGCTGCGGCCGCCTTTTCAGGTGTGATCGAGCGGCTGTAGGCCAGAACGTTCATCTCAAAAGCTTTGGCCCGTCTGGCCACTTCTTGGCCGATGCGGCCGAAACCGATCACACCGAGGGTTTTGCCGTATAACTCACTGCCCATGAACGCGGAGCGGTTCCACTCGCCCCGCCTGATAGAGGCGTTGGCCAGGCAGAGCTTGCGGACCATGGCCAGCATCAGCGCGAAGGTGTGCTCCGCGGTGGCAATGGTGTTGCCATCGGGGGCATTGACCACCACAATGCCGCGCTCCGTGGCCGCGGGCACATCGATGTTGTCCACCCCTACTCCGGCGCGGCCGATGATCTTCAGCTGGGGCATTTTGCTCATTACTTCAGCAGTTACTTTGGTAGCACTGCGTACCAGGAGAGCATGGTAGGAGTCCAGATCATCAACTTCGCTCACGTTCTTTTCCACCACAGTGATCTGATCGCTCTCCAAAAGGGGCGCCAGTCCTTCTTTAGCGATTTTGTCCGAGACGAGCACACGGAACATGGGCATTCTCCTTTACAGCAAGATTTTCCTAAGGTTTTACTATTATATCACATGTTGTTCAAAAACTGGAAGGGGCAGCGCGGTCCGGATGTAAACATAGTGTAAAGGACGGCGGGTGATTAGTTGTCATTTTATGAAATTATGGTAGTATGAAAGTAAACGTTGCAGGTTAGGAGGAGTGGCATGAAAAGAGCTTACAACTTCAACGCTGGTCCGGCGGCATTGCCTTTCGAGGTGCTGCAGGAGGCCCAGGCGGAGCTGCTAGATTTCAGGGGTACCGGTATGTCCGTGATGGAGCTCAGTCACCGCAGCAAGGATTATGATGCGGTGCATGAAGAGGCCGGGCAGCTTCTGCGCAAGTTGATGGGTATTCCCGAAGACTACGAGGTCTTGTTCCTGCAGGGAGGAGCCAGCCTGCAGTTCGCAATGGTGCCCCTAAACCTTCTGAACGAAGGCCAGACAGCTAACTACATCCTCACCGGTTCCTGGTCCGAAAAAGCATTGGATGAAGCGGTCAAAGTGGGCAGCACTAAGATCGGGGCCAGCACCAAAGAGGAAAAATACAGGCGCATTCCCGCCTTGAGCGAACTGGAGATCGACGGCGCTGAGGCCTATGTGCACATTACCTCCAACAACACCATTTACGGCACCCAGTGGAAGGAGTTCCCTGATACTAAAGGGGTGCCCCTGGTTGCCGACATGTCCAGCGATATTCTCTCTCGGCCCGTTGAGGTGCGCCAGTTCGGTCTGATCTACGCCGGCGCCCAGAAGAACCTGGGGCCCTCAGGTGTGACCGTGGTGATCATCCGCAAAGATCTGCTCAGCAGGTCTAAAGGGGAGCTGCCCACCATGCTCAACTATAACACCCATGCCAAGAGCAGATCCCTGTACAACACTCCGCCCACCTTTGGCATCTACCTGTTGGGGAAAGTGCTGCGCTGGGTAGAAAGCCAGGGCGGTGTGGCCGCCATGGCGGAGCACAACGAGCTCAAAGCCAAGATCCTCTACGACGCCATAGACCAGAGCAATGGTTTCTACCGCGGGCATGCAGAACCGGCCAGCCGCTCGACCATGAACGTCACCTTCAATCTGGCCACAGAAGAGCTGGAGAAGGAGTTCCTGGCGGAAGCTAAGGAGGCTGGCTTTGTGGGTCTGGCGGGCCACCGCTCCATCGGCGGCTGCCGCGCTTCCATCTACAACGCGGTGCCCAGGGAAGCTTGTGAGGCTCTGCGTGACTTCATGCTCGCTTTCAAAGCCAAACACTAAAGCGCTCAATCCAGAGAAAACGGGCTGTCCCCCAGGGAGACGGCCCTTTTCTTGGCCCTGTTTTCCTCTAAAACCAGGATTCTCCTTGAACCCCGCTTGTTATTTTGTTAAAATAAAACTACGATTCAGTGGTTTGGAGTAAAAATATTTATTTTTATGCAAACGCGGGTTGTAAATACTCAATTCCAAGAGGAGGTAGCATATGTCCAGGACAAAGGTAATCATTATGGGCGCTGCGGGACGGGATTTCCACAACTTCAACACCTACTACAGGGATGATGAGCGTTATGAAGTGGTGGCCTTTACCGCCACGCAGATTCCCGATATCCACGGACGCCGCTACCCGGCGGAACTGGCCGGCCGGCTCTATCCCGAGGGCATTCCCATCTATGATCAGAGTGAACTGGTGGACCTGATCAAACTGTACGATGTGGATGAATGCGTCCTGTCCTACAGCGACGTACCCTATGAGTATGTGATGAACCTGAGTGCCATGGTCAACGCCGCCGGTGCAAACTTCGCTCTGCTGGGTCCCAAGCGCACCATGCTCCAGAGCAGCAAACCAGTGATCGCCGTGTGCGCGACCCGCACCGGAACGGGCAAGAGCCAGACATCCCGCAAGGTGGCGGAGATTCTGCTCAGCCGCGGTATCCGGGTGGTGGCGGTGCGCCATCCCATGCCCTATGGCGATCTGGCTGCCCAAAAGGTGCAGCGCTTTTCCACCATTGAGGATCTGGCCAAGCACCAGTGCACCATTGA
>ERZ773359.2721-NODE-2721-length-21747-cov-5.170985_pt1 | contig 21747 bp, 17 predicted proteins | sample MGYA00374955_ERZ773359 | MGnify/ENA primary metagenome ERZ773359 (study PRJEB29098, sample SAMN04486028) | biogas fermenter metagenome | study: EMG produced TPA metagenomics assembly of the Biogas fermentation microbial communities from Germany - Plant 4 DNA1...
AGGTGAACAATGTGTTTCTTATATGCAAGTTCCTCGTCGGATCTCCGAAATCATCCCGGGTCAACAGCATCTGCCCTACGTGAATTCCGTATTCCCCAAAAAGCTCCTTGTAGGCCATCATGAGTTCCACCTGCCCGATGGCGCAAAGGGCCTGCTTATAATTGATGTCTTCTTTTCGATGCCATTTGTTGATGGCTCCTACGCCGCAGATACCGGCTCCGGAAGAAACGATAATGATCTTTTTCCCCATCTCCATCAACTCATAAAGCTGCTCAACAATATTGTGCATAGCAGCGTGGTTAACCGCCCCGTGCTCGTCTGATAGTGTCTGGCTGCCGATCTTAACTACTATTTTTCTGCTATTATGAATAATGTCTCCCACTACGCTCATGATGATTTCATGCCTTCTTTCCTTATAATTATTTGATGATAGCATAGCAGAACAAAAAATAAAAGTAGGAACCGCTTAAAACATTGCAAGGTATCCGTCGGCCACGTTCAATAGCCAGGGCCGGAACAGAATAAAGGTGGCGGCAGCGGCGGCTATATATGGACCCAAGGGCTGTTCATCCTCCCTCTTCAGCCGACCTGACAGTACGCCGATTCCCATAACTGCTCCGGCTGAGAGAAAGGTCAGCGCCAATATAACCACTGTGCCTTTCATACCGCCGATCAAACCGATAGCTCCCATGAGCTTTACATCGCCGAAGCCCATTGCGTCCCTTTTAAATATCCACCGGCCAAGGATTCCGATGACCAGCAAGCTTCCGCCGCCTATCAGCGCCCCGTACAACGAAGACAGGAAATTCGGCTGAAAAGGCACAAATCCAATGGCTGTGGCGGCCAGCGCCACTACGAATTGATCTGGAATGATCATGTATTTTTGATCGGCTAATGCGATGAGAAGGAGGAGCCACAAAGCCGGAAGCCCTGCGATTTGATATATCGGCCCCATATGCCATACACAGAAGACAGCGCCCATGAAAAAAAGACCAAAACCCCAACTCCAGGGGTATTTTTTAATGCGCTCTCCCCACATTTCTTTATCCGGCTCCTCATCGTAATCGCAGAGCCATTTAGCCGGCGTCCTGTTGAACACATAGGGAATTGCCCAGCCCGCCAGCAGGCCGGCAACTATTGAAAGTATGATTCTGATAGTCAAGTATAAGTTGTCCACATTATTTCTCCGGTGGTAATACTGCGGTGATATTCCGCTGCGAAACTTCCGCTACGAAACCTCCGCTACGAAGCCTCCGCTACGAAACCTTCGCTACGAAACCCTCGCTCCGCAACCCTTTGGAATCATTTTATATGTTCCGGTATTTTTTTACAACACCGGGATGTAGTGTGAAGACAAAGAAGACCTATACTCGGAGGGGTATAGGTCTTCTTTTCTCATTGTGGTGTGCGTAATGTCTACAATAGTTTTTTATCGTGCGTGCATATTGTCAACGATCATATCATAAGGTTCAACCATATCATAAGGTTCAACGATGTCGATAATACAACTTAGAATTCGGAGGTCTTGTTGTACAGTTTCGCCTCTTTTACCATGCTGTATTTGCTTCCCGCGGCCTTCATCTGAGAATCGTAGCTGGCGTCTATGACGACCCATTTGCCATTGATGAGGACTTCGTTCCAAGCATGGTAGCCGGTAGCATTCGGTGTGTATCCCTTTACCAGCTTGGCCGGGATGCCCACGCTTCTCAGCATACCTGCCATCAGAGAGGAGAAGTCGTAGCAGATGCCCATGCCGGTTGCATATGTAACGTTATTGTCGGGTATGTAAGTGCTGGTCAGGCCGCTTGCTTTGTTGTAATCATATTTTACATTTGAAACTACATAGTTATGTATCGCAGCTACTTTAGCCTCATCGCTCTCAAGGCCTTTTACCAGTTCCGCGGCTTTTACGATAGCCGGCATCGTGGTATCCCATTTTATCAACTGGACCGATTGCAGGAAAGGATCTGTGTCATTCTGGAAGTCCGCCGATACTGAAAGGGATTTCACCGAACGATAGCTTGTCCCGCTGATATTCTCATAAACTGTGATCTTGTAATTGCCTTCTCCCAGCTGTAACGGCAAATTCTCTCTTTTGCTGTTCGGGGTAAAGGTGTAGAAATATTGGGTTTCACCCTTTTGTACTAGAACTTTGTGCGTTTTGTTTATATTGTTTAACTCTACTGATATGTAACCTTTCATAGAATTTGATGTATCTATGATAATTTGCTCTTGTGCTGCGAAAGCCTGCCATGGGGCAATCAGAACCAACAACGCTATGAGCAAGACTAATAGTCTCTTCATCTCTTACTCCTCCTTCGGTAACCAGGCTGCCATCGCTTTCGCGGAAGGCCCTATGGCTTTGCGTCCCTGTCTTTCGATCAGGTTTGCCATTTATCGTTGAAAAGTAGAGAATTTACTTATTACCGCTTCTGTTTTTTTCCAAATGAAAAACTTACCTTTCGGTGGCCAGGCTGCCATCGCTTTCGCGGAAGGCCCTATGGCTTTGCGTCCCAACCTTTCGATTGGTTTGCCTTTATCGGTGATAAGTTACATTCCTACTTATCCGCTTACTGTAAAAATAGCATACTGTTCAACATCTGTCAACAAAAAAGTTTCATTTTTTTACAGAAATTTTAAAAATCCTACATTTTTGAAACCCTGTTGCTCGACTTGTATTTTGTTTACCCACCGGTTGTTAATTTCAAACAATTATATTATGATGAAAAAAGATGGTTAAAGGGATTTGGGTGAAGGGATTTGTCGATGAATACAAATTATAACGATATTAACGACATAGAAAAAATCCACCGGAAATACCTGTCCGACCCCAGCGACGAAAATCTCTCCCAACTGGTAGAGGCGTGTCAGGGGCTGATCTATCATTATGCCAAGCTTTACGGAGGCGGCTATTGTTTTGAGGATATCTGCCAGTCCGCCTATGAAGGATTATTAAAGGCCATCCAAAACTTTGACCCATCGAAAGCCGTCAAGTTCGTTACATACGCGTCCCATATGATTATTGGCGAAATTCGCCACTTTGTGCGAAGAGAGAGGAAATATTATTATCCGCCATACCTGAAGACTTATCAGAAAAAGGTGGACGACATTATTGCCTCCAACCTGGAGGATGAAAATACCATCGTCTCCCATGAAGATCTGGCGGAAATGCTTAACTTGCATCCCGAATCCATACCTTCCGTCATGGGTGCAGGATTAGTGCATCTGGGCCATCTGGAGTTATCCAGCATTAAGGCAAAGGAAATGGAAAGCTTCACCCTCCCCGTGGAGGATAAACTCCTATTAAGCCAGCTTAAATACTACCTCACCGATATTCAAAAAGATGTGATTGAAATGCTTTACGGAGAAGGAATGACCCAGGAGGAAGTGGCCAAAGAGTTGGGGCTTACGCAAAAGCAGGTTTCAAGAATCAAGCTCAAGAGCCTGAAAAAGATGAGGGACAAGGACAATGAAAGAAAGGCGGCAGAATAGCCGGTGAAGAGTAGCCCATCGCCGGGACCGCGGCGAGAGAATAGCCGGCAAGGAATAAACCATCGCCGGGACCGCGGCGAGAGAATAGCCGGCGAGGAATAAACCATCGCCGGGACCGCGAACGAAAATAATTAAAAAATACATGAACTTGTACGCCGGGATATTTTATAATCAATCGGTGTACGGTTTTTTGTTTGATTAAATCACTAATTCAGCGCACAGGTTCAGCGCACAGGGATTTTCCGATGAAAGCACAGGGATTTTCCGATGAAATAAGAAATTGTGCAAAAAACCGAGTTATGTGTGGATTTTGCCTTGAAAATCCACACACAACTCAATATTTTGCACAAAAAAGCCGTTTTAGGGCTTTCAATCCACACATAAGTCCATTTTTTGCACAAATGTTGAAGCGGACGGCGCGCTACATGCTCATATAGCGTTTAAATATTTCCGGATCTACGCACCTGAGGTAGGCGTCTTCCACTTTTATGGTCTTTGATTTTACCAGCTGGGCCAGGGAATAGTCCATGGGCATCATGCCGTTCTTAATATTCGTCTGCAAAACTGTATCTATCTGATGAATCTTGCCCTCGCGGATGAGGTTACGAATGGCATCGTTGGCGATCATAACTTCCATGGCCGGGACACGCATCTTGCCGTCAGCGGTCTTTATCAGCTGCTGGCATACAATGCCCTGTATAATGGCGGCTAGCTGCGTTCGCACCTGCTGCTGCTGATGAGGCGGGAAGGTATCGATAATACGGTCTATGGTCTGGGCGGCCGTTGTGGTATGGAGAGTGGACATGACAAAGTGTCCGGTTTCCGCCGCCGATATGGCCGTGGAAATGGTTTCAAAGTCACGCATTTCGCCCACCAGGATAACGTCCGGGTCTTCCCGGAGGGCGGCCCTCAAAGCGTTGGCAAAGGAGTTGGTGTCGCCGCCGACCTCCCTTTGGTTTATCATACTCTTGTTATGTTTGTGCATGTATTCTATGGGGTCCTCGATGGTAAGTACATGGCATTTGCGGTTGTTGTTAATATGCCCTACCATGGCCGCCAGCGTGGTGGATTTACCGGACCCGGTGGACCCAGTAACTAGAAACATGCCGCGGGGCTTCAAAGCTATGGTGTTTAATATGGCCGGAAGTCTCAGTTCCTCCACCGTGGGGATCTTCACGTTGATCATTCTCAGCGCCGCCGTATAACTGCCCCTCTGCTTGTACACATTCACCCTGTATCGGCTGGTCCTGGGTATGGACCAGGAGAAGTCAACCTCGCCCCTCTCCTCAAAAATCTTTTTCTTTTCGTCGTTCATCAAATGTTCGCAAATTTCTTTTGTGTCTTCCGGCGTTAAAGGTTCATCGCCGTAGGGCAGCAATTCCCCTCTTACCCGGAGTATTGGCGGCATTGCAACCGTGAAGTGGATGTCTGATGCTTGTAATTCAATGGCCTTATTCAGAATATCCATAAAATCATAAACCATGCCATCTCTTTCCTTTCTGTGTATTTCGCTATACATCAGTTTGTTCTATATAAGCCTTAACAGGTTTCGTCCATACGGGCAAGCTGAGAATGCTATTATATTTGTCCGGCAAGCTGCGGATGCTATTATCTAGCCGACAGCCGCTGATTTTTATTAAATCCATGCTACAGCTGACAAATCAAGGTTGTGGATGCAATTAAATTTGGCAACTGTGGATGCTATGCATCACTATAATTAACTGGCGACTGCGAATGCTATTATATTTGTCCTTATACATCCACGCTGTATGTAACTCGGATCAGTTCATCAATTGTAGTTACGCCGCTAAGCACAAGTTCGCTGCAGCTTTGCTGCAGGGATGTGGTGCCTTGCCTTGCCGCCATCTGCGCGATCTGATCCACAGGAGCACGCCTGTTGACAAGCTCACGTATTTCCCTGGTAACCACAAGAATTTCGTGGATACCCGTCCTCCCCTTGTAACCTGTCATGTTGCAGTAGGGGCATCCCGTACCTTTGTACAGGGGTTTGGGTTCCTTCATCTTCAACATCAGCATTTCATCGTGGCTGGGCCTGTATGTAGTTTTGCATCTGGGGCAAATATTTCTAACAAGGCGCTGGGCCACAACACCAACCAAAGAAGAAGACACCAGATAGGGCTCGATCCCCATATCTACCAGACGGGCAACGGAAGAAGCGGAGTCGTTGGTATGGATCGTGCTCAGCACCAAGTGTCCGGTAATGGAGGCCCTAATAGCGATTTCAGCCGTTTCCGAGTCGCGGATCTCACCGATCATGATGATATCGGGGTCCTGCCGCAATATAGAGCGCAAGCCGTTGGCAAAGGTCAGCCCTGCCTTTACATTTACCTGAACCTGATTAATTCCCGGAAGTTTGTACTCTACAGGATCCTCAACGGTAATAATATTGACCTCCGGCCTGTTGAGTTCTTTCAACAGAGCATACAGAGTGGTTGTCTTTCCCGAACCCGTGGGTCCCGATACCAGAATAATGCCGTTTGGGCTCTTGACAATCTTCTCAAACAAAATCATATTTGCTTCCGAAATGCCAAGCTGCTTCCTGTCAAGAACCACCATGTTTCCGCCCAGAATACGGATAACGATCTTTTCTCCATATACCGTAGGCAACAGGGACACACGGAGATCCACCTCTTTGCCGTCAACGGTGGTTTCCACACGTCCGTCCTGGGGCACCCTTTTTTCTGCGATATCCATTCCGCTCATGATCTTTATTCTGGTGGAGATGGCGGGATGGGCCGACATGGAGGACGTCATGACTTCCTGAAGCTGCCCGTCAATCCGAAAACGCACCTTCAAATCCGTGGCAGTGGGCTCAATATGTATATCGCTGGCGTTTGATTTGATGGCATGCTGCAGCAGCGAGTTTATCAGACGGACTACGGGAGCATTGGCAACTTCGCTTTCCGTCATTTCGCTCAGGCCCGCCATATTCAGCTTTCCGTACTCTTTCTGCAAATCCTCGAAAGCTTTTTCCGCAATTTCGCTTCCGTAATATCTGTCAATGGCGTTGTTAATGTCTTTCCGAGGAGAAATGGCCACGCTGATATCCAAACCGGTAGCATTTTTCACATCGTCTATCGCATAGAAGTTCAGCGGGTCTGACATGACAACCGTCAGGACCTTGCCTTCTTTTTTAATCGGAATCAGGTTGTGCTTTTTAGCCAGAGACTCTGAAATGGACATGGTGGCTACCTTGTCCACGATGACGGTTGATAGGTCCACATAAGGGGCGCGGAACAGATATTCCAGCCCTTTGTACAGGGTCTTTTCATCGATATATCCCATGTCCACAAGGGTGGCGCCAAGCACTGTGTTATTTTCTTTCGAAACGGAGAGCTTCTTCTAGCTGCTCCTCCGTTATAGCCCCCGCTTCGATAAGTATGTCTCCTAATCGCTTATGTTTTGCAACCATTGGCTCATCTCCATCTTGTGTAAAATAAATTATATGATAACATATTAAGGTAAATAGCGTTATTACTAATGCAGCAACGCAAGGTACAGGTGAAGGGAATGCTTACAACAGCCATGGCAGTTATCGTTTTCCTATTCGGTCTTTTAATCGGCAGTTTCCTCAATGTCTGCATCTATCGGATACCCCTGCGAAAAACCGTAGTAAAAGGACGGTCTTACTGCCCTTCCTGCAATTCACTGATCCCTTGGTACTGCAATATTCCCCTGTTTAGCTTCCTGTTTCTAAAAGGCCGTTGCAAGGATTGCGGAGAGAAAATATCTCTCGTTTATCCTATTGTAGAGCTGCTGAACGCCCTTTTATATCTAACCGTCTGGCAGATATACGGTCTGACCTTCACGGCCCTTTTTACTGCAATCCTTTTCTCTATCTTGGTCGTTATTTCATTCATTGACCTGGCCCATCAGATCATCCCCGACGGTCTTGTACTTGTGATCTTCATCCTAGGTATTGCAAACGCCGTCTATCAAACAGTTACATTCGGGGTTCCCTGGTACACCTTTGTCATAGGTTTCTTTGCCGCTTCTGTACCGCTTTTCATTTTAGGCCTGATCTATCCCGACGGCATGGGTGGCGGCGACATAAAGCTCATGGCCGCTTCCGGTCTCTTCATGGGCTGGAAGCTAATACTGCTCTCCCTTTTCATCGGCGCTCTCTACGGCGCCATCGTATCCATCTTCATCATAGCCCGGAAAAAGGGCTCCATGAAAAGCGCCATACCCTTTGGTCCTATGCTGTCCTTGGGCATCGTCACCTGCGCTCTGGCCGGCGAAAAAATCCTCTTTTGGTATCTGTCATTGTTTATATGATGCCTTTTTCCTGTTCTTTAGCTTTGCCAGCTGTTTTCTGCGCAGATCCGGAGCCAGACCGATCTTGATATCCAGCATCTCGTTGATGTATAGCACATCGATACCCTCATAGCTCAGCTTTACGCAGGGTTCTTCGATCTCCTCTATGATGAAATCCCTTGCGGTATAGACTCCTCTGTCCATCCGCAGAAATGTCGGCAGATAGGGCGCCGGCCTTTCATCCTCTGTCTCATCCCATAGGGCCTCTTCCTGTTCCCTGCTTTTCTCCCAAGCTTCCATTTCCTTATCAAAGACATCCTTTTCATAGAAGAAGGAATAGGGCCTGTCGGCGATGTCGGCAATGACGATGTCTCCGAAATCAATGATCATGAGGTTTTCCTCGGGCATTTCCAAGCTGCTGCGAACCTGCTTGTAATATTTGGACAACACCTTATATTTCTTTGGCATGGAAAAGGTGTGTTTCTTAAGCCTGCTCAGGAAATACCATTGGGTGAACTTATCTTTCAAAGGTTTTTCATAGTCCGCCCAGTCCGGCGAAAGGTTCGGCTGTCCCAGTTTCTTCAATATCGCAAGGTTTACCCCGTCGTGATACTGGGAGACATCGAAAGAAGAAAGATATTTCGTGAGAAACGGCTGCAGTTCTTCCGCGGACTTGCTTTCGATGGTCCGCACCATCCATTTCAGGTTCGCCTTATATCCTTCCAAGGAAGTTTCCCTAAGATACCGGTAGGCGGCCTCGCTGGCAACATAGCTGAAAGCTGTCTGGAAAACGTGGCAATGTCTTTCAATGAGAGTTTAATCTTATCTCCGCCGATGATGTCTTTTCTAGGCTCTACCTTTTGATACTCAACAAGAAATAAACCTTTGGATTTCAGCTCTTTGACAAGAGTCGTTTCGTCCGGCGATTTGGTTTTATATTTTCTTATGGTTTTTCCGCTGGCTTCTTTAACGGTACATATGTATTCCTGCATCTCATCTACTCCCAAAAAACATCCGCTATTGTGTTTTTGGTAAATCCGTCGTACATTTCGTACATATTATATACATCGTGCTAATTATATCTTTTTCGTAAGCTATTAGCAATCATTATAAACAAAAACTTCCAGTCTCAACCCTTTTTTCCTTTTTTATTCTATACTTGGTGGGTTTCGAACTTGTTATAAGGATGCCGCATCTTCGTAAATCCTCTTTGCCTGGACCACAAACCGTTCATTTTCCCGTCCCGAAGTGGTACAGGTGGAAAGAGTGATGATATCCTTTTCTTTCGAGTTCTTTTGCAAATCGAAGTCGTATACATCATCGAAAACATCCGCTACTCTGGCGGAAAATATCTTATAAATTCTCGTACCCTCCTCGGTAATGATGTAAACATAGCGGTGGGTATCAAGGTATTCTTCCTTTTTGTAGGAATGCAGGGAACCGAACATGGATCCGTTTTTCGTATAGTGGCCGTATATAATCGTATTCGGGTCGTTAAAATTGTTCTTGTTGCGGTAGTCCAGGAAGATACTCCCCAGCTTATTGTATTTGCCGTTCAGGGCACGTGTCAGATATTTCTGGTTGTCGGCCGCCTGCATGATAGGATAATTAATCGGAGAATCAGGTATCATAATCCAGCCGACGACCTGCTTGTTAACGGATTTCAATCCTTCAAAATCGATGCTCACATTCATGTCCCAGAGCGGTCCGGTGTAAGTTTGATCAGGCGCTTCGCCGCCGGCATGAGGAATGCCGGGCTCCGGAGTTTTCGGTATTTCCACTTGAATGTATTCTTCTCTTACATCTTCATAGGCGCGTCTGTTTTCGTTATATTCCATGAGGCTGTTTAACAGCTGAAAAGCGGAATAGAGAAACACTGCAACCAGCAGCAGAAGCAATGCCCTTTTCGCCAGACGGGCATTTTTGTTTTCCGCAGCGTTTCTGTCTTTTGTCATCGGTGTTCCTCCTTCCTTTTTAAATCAAGGGCTGCCCGGATACGAGCAGCCCTTGGCTTGTTATGCGTTACTAGTTAGAATCGGGTAATGCCGTTTAAGATCTGCTGACATCGGGATGATCGTCATCCTTATCTTTATCTTTCGACACTTCTCCTTCTTATTGTCAATGCGCCTATCCCTGCCAGAGAGCCTAGCATCAGCAGCGCCATGAGGGCGATGTTGTCATTGACTCCGGTCTTGGGAACGGGTGACAGCGGAACTTCTTCTTCAAGGATTTCAACGGTTGAGTCATCTACAGGCGCAGGTCCTTCGGGAATGGGTTCTTCCGGAATATCAATCGGAGGTTCTTCCGGAGGTACTACCGGCGGTTCGGGCGGTTCAGGCCGGTCGGGCCTTCTGATGTTTACTCTGGCTGAATCCTCGTCGGTTAAGATGGTTTCATCCTCCTCAAACAGCGTGGCAATTACCGTATTGGTGTAGCTTGCTGTCATGGCCTTGGTGTAGGTCAGCAGCACTGACATGCCCGGCTTAAGGAATAGCCAATCCGTTTCATCCGAGCCCTCTTCCAGTAATAGGGTCACTTCCTCAGGCGCCGATTCCGGCAGATCGATGTAGATTATCTTCTTGTCTGCCTCGTCCTGATACCAGGTCAGCGGTATTTCCGTGTCTCCGTCAATCAGAACGAGCTTAACGATTTCTACGTCGGAGGTGGCAAAAATAGCGTCTTCAAATTTCCAAAGGTTGAGAGGCACTTTGCCGTTATTCTCCACCGTAACCGTGTAAGTGACAACCTGGCCGGACCTGATGGTAATCTCATCCTGTCCGTTCACCTTCTTCGTTACAAGAATGTCGGAGGGATCTTTTACTCTTACATAGTAATTATCTCCATCGTCTACCAGATATCCGCGGAATCCTGCTGCCGCATCGGCGTTATTCTCATACTCACCCGCCTTATGGAAGGTTACCGTATAGGTGACGATCACTTCCTCCTCAAACGGATAAGTTATCCCTTCCTCACCATCTGTACCGAAGTTGATTGTTCCGGTTTCCGGATCGATCATAGCAGAATCTACGGATACCGGCTCTCCGCCGTCAATGCTGTAACGGATGTTGGATACGGTATAATCTTCGTTCTCGTCATCGGACTTGAAGAAACTGTCCGTGACACTCACAAGATCAAGGGGATGATCATAGGTGTTTTTGATGCGAATGGAGTAATCCACGCTTTCATCGGTAATCACCGTACCTTTATCTCCGGTCTTATCGACCAGGATTTCGGGGAATCTGACCTTAACCTTTGCTGCATCTTTGTCCTTCAGCGTGTTCAGTCCATCGTGAGCACTCATGAATGCAATATTGAGATAATTCTTTGTGGCTTCCACGCTGTACAGAACGACGATTTCTTCTCCCGGCTTCAACGGCTTTTTGAGCCTTAAAACGTGATGTTTGATCGTGTAGTCAGGATCTTCACCGCTTCCGTTCAGCTCCGTTCCATTAAGAGTGACACTGATGACATTCTCTTTGGTTAGCTGGTAGTCGGTTATCGCTACACGGCTTAGTTTGCCCTGACCTGTATTGGAAGCCGTTATCTTATAGGTTACCAGATCTTTGTAGTCTACGGTCACCAAATTCGCATAGTCATCTCCCGCAGAAACTACTTTGTCGATCTCTAAACCTGATTTATTAAATACCTTGATCTTTGCATCATCCTTGGATGTGATTGGCAGAGCTCCGCTCTCTCCCTCGTTAAACTCATAGTTGTAGAAAGCATAGGACTTAGCGGTGTTTGTCTTTATTCCCGCCGATTCGTATTCCGTCTTGTAGATGACGGTAACACTTTCGCCGGATTTCAATTCGACACCATCTGTTAATACGAGATATTTCGCATCTCCCGCTACACTGAGGCTATAATTTTCGATGTTTCCACCGGGACCTGCCACGGAAACGATTTTATCAAGTTCAATTGTTCCGAACATGGCATCCTTGATCTTGTCAAGGGTGACGGCGTGCGGTCCCTTGTTGGTTACTTTGATCTTATAGGTCACCTTATCGCCCACATATACTCCGCCTCTAAGGTCGCTGATAAGTTTATTACCGGAGTAAGCGTCCTTGACGGTGACCGTCTTGGGTACCTCATAGTAGTTGGTACATGTGACTTTGATATCCTTCACTCTCCAACCGCTCCGGTACAAGTCAAACTCGCCTTCGCTGTTTGGAGTAAAGCTGGGACTGTCCGCGTCGGTAAGTTCAGTAATTTCGTACGTGGTCCCGGCTTTGAGGTTGCGGAAGACGGCGACTCCGTTTTTGCCCAGGGTGACATTGAAGGTTATCGAGTTGTCATCGACGGTTCCCTCATGGCCGGGCAATATGACGTCGGTTTGTCCCGTAAAGGTGACTTCAAACTTGAACTGCTTGGGGGCAACCATTCTGTTACCGGTCACTACCTTCTTCAGCGTGAGTTTCCCGGTATCAAGATTGAACCAGTTGTAGTAAACAACGGTATCCGTTTCCTCGCCGTTGTCCGAAATTGTACCGGTGGCGACAAGATCAGGCTGAACAACGTCGTTTACCTTCAGCATGCTTGCTCTGGCGCCTTCATCGTCCGTCTCTTCGACCTCATACTTAACGCCTACAGGTAAATTATCGAAGACAAGGGTTTCTCCCGCGGCCAAAGTGAAGGTATAACTTCCGTCTTCTCCGGCACCGGCAAAGTCTGAATCTGCGCCGCCGCTCAACTTAGGCATTTCAAAGCTCTTAAGCTTATACGGCACTGTTTGCAGTTCATATCCCGGTTCGCCCTGGCCTTCATCGGCAGGTTCCACTTCGACAAGCTCTTCTTTGAAGAACTTTATGCTGAATCCGAATCGTTCATCACCTTTAAGAGCGCTGTACGCTGCCGGTGGTACAATCTTAGATATGATCAGTTGAGAGGGTGTATCGTAAGTGTTGGTAACGGTTACTTCATCCCGATCCCCGTCGCTGATCACTTTCTTATCATCCACATAAGTATAGCTCACGTTGTCAGCACTGCCCGAGTCGGTTTCTACTACAGTATAGGTAACTCCTTCGGGGATATCAGTGAAGAATGCGTATTCGCCATTCCTAAGTGTAATATCGAAGACTCCATTATTACCGGTGACAGTTTCACTGCCTACCACAGCATTGATTTCGTCTAATAGGTTGCTGCCGGTAAAGGTAACCCGAATACCATATTTCGAATCCTCGGGTTCTTCACCTACTACGACTTTGGAAACCGTAAGCTGCCCCTCCTTGAAGGTGTTAGTGAAGACGATTTCTGTGGCTTTTTCAGTCAGAGTAAACGTATAACCACCTGTTGTACTATTGTAGGATAAGGAAACCGGATCCGCGTCTCCAACGATCATACTGACGTCGGTCTTGTATCCTGCGATGGAAGTTTCCTTTACTGTATAGGTTGCCCCTACAGGCACACCTTCAAGTTTTTTTGATTCACCATCTTTAAGCGCGAAAGTCTCTGGCGTGGAACCGTAGGAAACTTCAAAATTAAATTGAGTTGTCGTTTCTATTCCAGCGACCACCTTGCTGATGGTGAGATCTGTTGATTCATAGGTGTTGTTTACTTCTATGTGATTCTTTGTTTCATCGATGTCAATGATCCCTGATGTCTCATTGTCTGGCAGGTCGGAATAATATCCTTCACTGCTGTAGTCCTTTTCTGTCACGGTGTAAGGAGTTCCAACAGGAATACCGTTGATCACAGCAGTCTCATTGTGGGCAAGGCTTACCACAAAAGAAACGGCAGATCCTGTACCTGTTCCTTCCAGTGTCTCTCCTACCTGCTCGCCGCCAACGGTCAAGGAATACTCGTAAGGATAACCATCCAGGGTTCCAATCTCGATTGTAAACTCAAACATTTTATCCGGGCTGCCGTCTGTTAACTTTGTCAGGGATAGCTGGGAGAGTGGCTCATACTTGTTTGTCACGGTTACGGCTGTATCAGTATCCGGATAATCTACTGATCCATCCTTATTAATTGTGACCTCATAGTAATCAGGATCCTGTACCCAACTCTCAGCGAGACCTTCTCCGGACAGGGGTTCCTCATGAACGTAAAGGGTAACATTGCCTGACTCATTATTGTCTGACTCATTAAAGAGTCCCAGATCGACAAGATCTTTTATTTTGACGTTCATCGTTGTTCTGTAACTCTTGCCCCCGCCGGCAGTAGTGACGCTTGCAGTAACATTTGCAATTTTATCGTATACTTCACCTGTTTTTTGGTAAAGACCAAAGGGGAATTCCACTCCGTACGGAACGGCCACGCCGTCATAGAGCGTTTCGATTTCCTTATTTATAACAATTTCCGCAGAAGGATAGTAGGTGTTTGTAAAGACGACGGGATCAGCTATTTCGGCAATGGTTCCCGCTGCATTGTACGGCGTATTTGTAGTGTAGCCACTCTCGGAGTAGTCCGCCTCGGTGACGGAGTAATCCGTACCTACAGGGATGCCCGGAATGGTAGCATACTGACCGTCTTTGAGCGTCACTGTTCCGGAGCCGGAGGTGATCTCGAAAGTGCCGGCCGATTCGCCGCCGGAATTATAGATATTTCCTGTCCCGGAGAAGCCCGGCACCGACACGTTAAAGACGAAACCGGTATCCGCTAATGGGCCTCTATTTGTTCCGTCATATGCGACAACATTTTTCTTTATTGTAAGGTCTCCTATGGTAGTTTCGAGCTCTATCATGCCCGTATTCTTCATATAGAGAGTCGCTTTGCCGGTTTCTGCATCGACGCGGTTTTCGATAATCTTGCCCTCATCATCGTAGTAATAGGGATTTGACCCTTTGGGAATAAATACCGCATTCGCTCCGGCGTTGCTGACCGGATATGTTCTGTTGCCGAAAGCGTTCCCGTCATTATAATTCGTATAATACTTTGTTCCCGGTACGGCGCCGGCCTTCAGCTTCACGTTAAAGGAGAGCACGGCAGGCGCTGCCTGATTAACCGAATCCTCGGTTGTGGAATAAGCATGGTAAGGCAGCTCGCTTGCCGGGAAGGTCCAGATCAGCTGTGTTCCGTCTACCTTAACAGAAACCCCGGTCGGTGCGGCAGGATCGCTGTCATAACTATCGCCCGATTTTTTAAAGGTGTAAGTCCCGCTGTTGAGTGTCATCTTGAGATCACCAGAAATCTCAAAATCGTCCCCGATGGTGTCGGTAATCTTAACAACGCTGTCCGCATCCAGGGGAGGATGGGATTCAATGGAAGCCAGGATCTCATTAAATGCCGCGATCAGGCCTTCAAGGCTTTCTGTGCTGGCAAAATAGCCGTCGGGATAGTAATACTGTTGGTATGCAGCCTGCGCACTTCCAGTGCCAAGTTCTGTATAAAGACGTTTTGGCCAGCTCCCTGAGCCCGTAACCGCCGCAATGTTTGCCTGCGTCGGATTTAAGGTGGCCGTCGTCAGGGCGTTGCCGGATGTCCCATAACCAATAGTATATAATTTTAATTCCGGCATTAATGTCTTCAGGTATTTAGCCTGCCTGATGGTCCAGGCAGCAGCCGTTATACCATAGTTATTGGTAGTTCCGTTGCCATTATATCCATTGAGATCTTCGGTCCACGGGCCGGTTGTCGGAATAATTGTAATGTTAGTCCGGTAATACCAGGTAGCTCCGTCGCTGAGTACCACCATGAAAGGTACGGCTTCTGCTTTATTTGGTGCATCGTTTAATACATGGTAGCCCACGTTCATTCCGGCCTGGATGTTTGTGGCTCGTTCTCTGCTAATCCGGAATTTGTTCGGATCGCCGCCAGTTGATCCCGAGGTAAGAGTGAAACCATTATCTCTTAAGGGCACCAGTATCGAAGCGGAAGTGTTGAATGTTACAACAGATACTCGATTACCCGGAGTATCCAAAATGTCAGCAATCAAGTCGTTGGCCGCCTCAATCATGTTAGCAAGTTTATTGTTGTCCTCCATACTTGTCGAGGCATCCAGCACAAGCACCACATTAGCAGGCCTCTGGGTCTGAGTGGTGCTTTGATATCCCTGCCCCAATGCGGAGAGCTTGACATTAAAGACATCATCCGCGGGGTCTCCCGCGTCGACAGTCTTTCCTGTCCACACCTGTCCGTCCACAAGGGTGGGTATGGTATCGGTTTCGCCCCATTTCTCCTTGACGGCATTATCACCCATGTCTGCATAACTTCCTGGCGGAATGGGGAACAGGGCGACTAGCATCGCTACCAATAAAAGATAGGCAATAAATTTCGAACGGTGCATACTATATGTCTTTACACTGTGAGAAAATAGCCGGTTCAATTTCGTATTCATAGATTCAACTCCTTTCATGAATGAAGAAATGAAACACGGCAGCCGGACGACCATGGCTCTCACTTAGAAATATATATTATATTTGTAAGGCTTTAGGTTCTCGGCTTTGCGTCCCTACCTTTCGATCAGGTTTGCCCGTACATGATTCAACACATAATTATTAAAATCAGCGATAACGGATCAATTGACTGAAATAACTAGCATTAACGATTTATTAGCGGTGAGGAGATACTTCCTTTTCATATACTTCCTCGGCAAAAACGCTGTCTATAAGCCGTACCATCTCCAGCGCGCTGCGGAAATACTGGGCCTTGTTCTGGTCGGCCCATACGATCTTTCCTTGCCAAGAGCAGTTTTGCCTGTACTGCACATGAATAATAAAGGTCGCTTTTTCCCCTCTATGCCCAAGGATACTCGGATCATATGCTTTTTTAAGGCACCTTTTCACTCCGGCCTTCTGCAGAGTTCCGGGGAAGCAGCGTTGCTCCATAGCTTTCATCGGGAAGTTTATTTCATCGAAGTAGTCATCCATACGTAGAATCATATCGTTAAGGTCCATAAGCGAATAAGGTTCTTTTACATTGCTGCAATATAGCCTCCCCTGAAATCGCCCTCGACTATATTCATCGATGCAGCAGCAAACTAGATTTGGGGCGAAGGGAATGATATTAGTATTATTCACTTACTTTTTTGCCTCCTTTCCGCATACAATCCTGTTCCTTGGGATACTTACACTTGTTTGTACGAAACTATATCATTCCGGAGTTTCATAAGGGGTTTCAGCTTTTTTTTAATCGAATTAATCCCACTCTGCCCGAAATATGCGAAAACTCTCCGTCGGAGCTAAGTGCTCAAACGGAGAGTTAACGAGTTAAAAGGTTCTATATTTTATAGCTAAACTACTTTTCTGTCGATCCACGAGGTGTCTACGGCAGAAGCTACACTATAGCCAAGTTTGTAGCACCTACCTCTGCAATAGCGCCGGAATTTGTCCTCGATCCGGTGAAAGACAACTTCACAGTTTTCATAGCTTATTCCCGTAAGCAGGATCAGATACTGTCTCGCGCTATAGCGGGTAAAGCAATCGCCTTTTCGCAACGAATCCTTGATTGCCGTCTTAAGATGGTCAAAATCCCCCTGGTCCTCCAACGTGCAGAGCATCAGGTAAGCGGATAATCCGGTTCGCTCCAGATTTCTCACTATCAGGTGGTAGCTATCCACAAAGTTCTGGAAATTAGTATAGTAAGCGCCCCTCTCCTCTTCATTTTCTCGAATGGTATCGCGGATCTGCACCACAGAATCCCGGTTTTCCGGCATTCCTGCCGATACTTCTTTGTAAATATCAATCAGTTCTTTGGAGGGGCTTACTCCATACTCATTAAAGAGCATTTCTACCGTTTCATTGTATGTGGCAATAGCTTCTTTGATTTGCTTGCATTTGTAGAGGCAATAGATTTTTAATATCTGCATATCTTCATCGTAAGGGAAGAGCGCAGCGGCATGCCGCCCGACGGTCAGCATCCCTTCCATATCTCCCTGTTCCTCCATTAAATGCAGGGTATTCTGGACACAGTTGCGGTACTGTTGCTGATAATACATGGTGAGAGGAGCTACCCAGTCTTCAGTAGATAGGGCAGGAAGAAATTCGCCGTTATAGAGGTCAATGGCCTTTTTGTAGAGCCGCAGCTGTTCCTCCGGGGAATCTTTCATACTTTCGGCTTGCTGTATTGCCGTATCAAAGAGTTCTACATCCACTTCACAAGGAATTGCGTTATTCCAACCATATCTGCCGCTGTCGTATAATATGTACTCCCGGTTTTCCGGGCAGGCAGAAGCTAATAGCTTTCGAAGACGATGAATGGTAATTTTCAGCGCATTTACGGGGTTCTCCGTATCTTCCCTGCCGTAGAGCAGCTGGATGAGAGCGTCTCGGGAGAAGTTTCTTTGACGGTGGACAAGCAGGTACTGCAATAAGTAAATAACCTTATTGCTGCGGGAATAACCGGACAGGATTGTTTCCGTTCCGAAATGTAAGGCAAAATCACCGAGCATTTGCACTTTTAATGGTATCTTTTCCTGCATGAGACACCTCACAAAAAACCCCTAATCAGTAAGCTAATTTCCTTACTTATACCATATTTTGTCCCATCTAAACATTCATTCAGGGAACATGAAACAACGCTTGTAGCGTTGATATCTATACTTAATATACCATAATTTGTCTTCTTGTCAAGAATAGGGAACATGAGGAACCTATTATCTCCCTCGAACCGATACCCGTTTTTGCTCCTCTTCCGACGTGTTCATAGCCGGGTCGTAGAAGTTATTTAACTCAGTCGGGCATGTAGATAACAACTTCGTTTCATTATTATAGATATCAAAGCCGTTGCCGACGGTGCGATTCTTTCCGCTCTTCTTGGCATGATACATTTTGCGGTCGGCTAAACGGATTAACTCATCCGCCGCGAGTTTTGATCCGGATAACGTATGTACGCCCTGTGATATAGAGAGCCGAATGCTCCCTTCCGGAACGGAAATGGTAATTATCTCGACTTCCTTTCGTATCCTTTCGGCGATTTGATATGCCCTATCATAGGCGGTATTGGGCAGGCTGATGAAGAATTCATCTCCACCGTACCTTGCAGCCCAATCAGCATTTAATCGGATGTTTCTTTGTATTGCCCCTCCGATTTCTTTTAAAGCCAAGTCGCCGGCAATATGTCCAAGTGTATCATTAATTGTCTTCAAATTATCCACGTCCACAAAAATGACAGATAGAGGCGCTTTCGATGCATTCGCTTCGTTGATATCGCGAGGCAGGCGCTCGTCGATGTAATGCCTGTTATATAGGCCTGTCAAGCTGTCCTGGTTCCCGATACCGTTGGCATCGGACAGAATATCCTGCGCAAGATCTCCCGCATTGTCGCTCATTGGCACGCCGACAATCTGTACATTGGCAGCATTAAAGAGATACTCCACGGTGAGGGGCTGGATTTTGGACATCAGCGGAATGGCCGCTATCATAACGAATCCGTTGGGCTTTTGCTTAAGGGTGAAAAAGCTCTTCTTTTCACTATATGCCCTTACGGCGATGGAGTCATCGGTAATGACTTCCTTTTCCCAATCCAAAAGGATATTTCGCTCCAAATCGCTTTTCCCATTTTTGCAATCCAAAACACGCTTTTGCAACGGATCAACAAGTCGCACCGCATCGTAATTGCTTTCAAAATAAAAAAGGCTATTTTTAATTTTATCTAAAGTAATTTTCTCAGACATTTCGCACCTTCTTATTTATGAAATGTGAGTCCATTGCAGCTTTATTGCTTTAATGCGTTTGGTTGTACACCGATTATGTGCAATTATATGCAATTCTAGTTTCATAATCCGTTTCAATATAAACAAAGGTATCTCTTTCTTTATTAAAAGTAGAGATACCCCAATTAAAAGTAGAGATACCCCAATTTCTTTCTTTTAACTGAGAAACATATCTTAGATGCCCCGTTTCCGTTCCTCAAGGGGCACATAATCCCTGCGTTTTGCTACGCTTACATAGGCAGGACGTATGATTTTGCCTCCGTTGATCAGCTCTTCCACCCTGTGCGCGCTCCAGCCGGAGATGCGGGCAATAGCAAAAATGGGTGTAAAGAGTTCCAAGGGCAGACCCAACATGTGATAGACAAATCCGCTGTAGAAGTCTACATTGGCGCTGACGCCCTTGTATATTTTCCTCTCTTCCGCAATCACTTCAGGCGCCAGCTTCTCAACCAGTGAATACAGCCTGAATTCGTCTTCCATTCCCTTTTCCACGGACAATTCTTCAACAAAGGTCTTGAGAATGTTTGCTCTCGGATCGGACAGAGAGTAGACTGCATGTCCCATACCGTAAATCAAACCGGCTCTGTCGAAAGCCTTTTTGTTCAGCAGGTCAGAAAGATATTTCCGCACTTCCTCTTCATCCTTCCAGTCGCGGATTTCCTTCTTCATATCTTCAAACATCTCAATAACTTTGATGTTTGCTCCGCCGTGCTTGGGACCCTTTAGCGAGCTCAGAGCGGCAGCGATGGTTGAATATGTGTCGGATCCGCTGGAGGTGACGACATGGGTGGTAAAGGTGGAGTTGTTTCCGCCGCCGTGCTCTGCGTGAAGAATCAGCGCCACATCCAAAATATGGGCCTCCATCTCCGAATACTTGCTGTCCGGCCGAAGCATGTGCAGAATATTTTCCGCCGTAGAAAGCTCCGGCTTGGGCGGGTGAATTACCAAGCTGTTGCCGCAGATATAATGGCTGTAGGCCTGATATCCGTATACGGAGAGTACGGGGAAATTGGCAATCAGCTGAAGACACTGCCGCATCACATTGGGTAAAGATATGTCGTTGGCATTGTTGTCATAGGCAAAAAGTGTGAGAATACTGCGGCACAGTGAATTCATCATATCCCGGGTGGGCGCTTTCATAATTACGTCCCGGACGAAATTTGTGGGGAGGGTTCGATAGCCGGCAAGAATCTCTATAAACTTATTCAGTTCTTCCTTCGTCGGAAGCTCGCCGAAAAGCAGCAGGTAGGTCACCTCTTCAAAACCGAACCGCTTTTCCCGCATGATGCCGGAGATGATTTGCTCCACATCGATCCCTCTGTAGAAAAGCTTCCCGTCCGTAGGGATCCGTTTGTCCCCATCCGTGATAAACGCCTGGATTTCCGAAATCTCCGTGAGACCTGTCAGGACTCCCTTTCCGTTAAGATCACGAAGTCCCCTCTTTACATCATATTTTGCATATAGCTCAGGATCAATCATACTCTTTGATTTGCTTAGTTCGGTCAATTCAATGATATCCTGCGTAATTTCCGAATAGCTGTTTTTCTTCGTCATAAAGCGTCTCCTTTCTCTGAAAGTCATGTATAAATATATCGATTTATTTACAATATTAGGATTGGCTTTTCACATTGTTTGCTATTTTACCACAGACCATAACTTGTTGGCAATTGTTCTGCGCAGCATTTTTTCGCCGCAATGACGTGGCAAAGCGATAACGGGCTATATATTTAAGCATAAATAAGCATAAAAACGGGAAAAGAGGACGTACTGCCGGTGATGCCGGAACGCGTCCTCTTCCCTCATTCTTTCGCCCCTTTTGATCGGGCAGTGAGCCTCTGCCTCTTTATGTATACCAACTACCTGGGCTCGATGATTAATTTTATCGCCGTGCGTTCTTCACCCTCTATTTGAATATCCGTGAAAGCCGGCACGCACACCAGATCCATTCCGCTTGGCGCTACAAACCCTCGGGCAATGGCCACCGCCTTAATTGCTTGATTGAGCGCACCGGCGCCGATTGCCTGAATTTCCGCACCTCCTCTTTCTCTCAGCACCCCTGCTAAAGCACCTGCTACTGAATTGGGACTTGACTTTGCTGATACCTTTAAGACTTCCATTCCTGTTTCCTCCTTCGATAAATCGCAAAATACCTGTCCAACGTTTTATGCATTTGCCATATTCTACTGTAAAGTATCTGTCGAAATCCCAAAGATTTGCTCGCATTCACTAAAAATATTTTGACAGAAGATACTTTTTTTCTACCCTGCTCGAGCAAATGAGCGCATCTTTTTATGGAGGGCTTGCATTTTTTCTCGTTTTTTATTATAATTGAGTCGGAGTTATCCCCCTGATAACCCCATTAATCTCTAATCCCAATACCCCTTTTG
>ERZ773359.2723-NODE-2723-length-21735-cov-13.057703_pt1 | contig 21735 bp, 18 predicted proteins | sample MGYA00374955_ERZ773359 | MGnify/ENA primary metagenome ERZ773359 (study PRJEB29098, sample SAMN04486028) | biogas fermenter metagenome | study: EMG produced TPA metagenomics assembly of the Biogas fermentation microbial communities from Germany - Plant 4 DNA1...
ACCTTCGGGTTATGAGCCCGACGAGCTACCGGACTGCTCCACTCCGCGTCGTTATATATATATTTTATATATTTATTTATATTTGTCAAATAGGTTTATTCATGGTGCCGGAGACCGGAATCGAACCGGTACGAGGTTATAGGCCTCGCAGGATTTTAAGTCCTGTGCGTCTGCCAATTCCGCCACTCCGGCTTAAGTCTATATCAGCGAAATGACTATATCATTATAAGTCACTTATATCTGATTGTCAAGAGACAATTACTTAGTTTTTGATGGAATTAAAAGGAAATTGCAAACATATATTTTAGTTGCATTATCTCACTGTTGCAGTTCATTTATAGAACTGCAACAGTGTATAAGATTATTGGCTGTTTAAAGCAGAACTTTAAGTGTTGTTGTACTTTGTTAAGGCTTCCTGATAATATCTGTTCCAACCCATTTTCTTAATACTTCCGGTACCACAACACTTCCGTCATCCTTCTGGTATTGTTCAAGAATTGCAGGAAGAATTCTACTTGTTGCAAGGCCTGAAGCATTTAATGTGTGAACAAATTCGGTTTTACCGGTACTTAAACGTTTATACCGGATATTTCCCCGTCTTGCCTGATAATCGTATGCATTTGATGCCGAGCTTACTTCTTTAAAATCGTTCATGCTTGGAATCCACACCTCGATATCAAAGGTCTTTCCCATAGATGCACTACAGTCCCTTGCAGCGAGCTTTGAAACACGATGATAAAGACCTAACCCCTGAACAAGTTTTTCCGCTTTAATAACAAGTTCTTCTAAAGCCTGTTCAGAAGTTTCAGGTGTTGTATATTGGAACATTTCTACTTTATTAAACTGATGACCCCGGATCATTCCCCGTTCTTCTGTACGATAGCTGCCGGCTTCTTTTCTGTAACATGGAGTATAAGCAAAATATTTCCTGGGCAATTCCTCTTCTTTTAATATTTCATTTTGATGGTAATTAATAAGAGCTGTTTCAGCAGTTGGAAGAAGAAAATGCATACTCTCACCAGGTTCACTGGTATCTATTTTAAATACATCATCGGTAAATTTCGGAAATTGACCTGCTGTATATCCGCATTTATAGTTTAAAATGTGGGGAGGTAGCATAAAGGTGTAACCATCTTTCAAATGTTCTTCAATGAAATAATTCAATAATGCCCATTCAATTAATGCTCCTAAACCTGTGTAAACCCAATAACCGCTGCCACCTATTTTTGCACCGCGCTCGTAATCTATTAAACCTAAATCGGTTGCGAGATCAACATGATTTTTAGCCTCAAAGCTAAATGTCGGTTTATCACCCCATATTCTTATTACTTTATTATTTTCTTTACCGCCGGCTACTACATCATCAGCAGGAATATTTGGCAGAGACGATAAGAAGAAATTTATTTTTTCTTCTAATTCTCGTATAGCTTCATCATTTTCCTTTATATTATCAGAAAGTATTTTCATTTCTGATAGAAGTTCGGAAACATCATTACCTTCTTTTTTCAAGCGGGGTATCTCAGCTGATACCTTATTCCTTTTTGACTTTTTTTCATCGTTTAATGCAATTAATTGCCTTCTCTGCATATCCCATTCCAATAATTCAGTAAAATCTACATCATCCATTCTTTTTAATAATGCCTTTTTTACTTCCTCAGGATTGTTTCTTATTCTGTTAATGTCAAGCATATTCTTACACCTCTTGTTTTTTTAAGTTTTCTATTTATCTAAAGCCTTATTAATTGCTTCCTTTTCTTCAGAAGATAATTCTTTTTGTGGGTTTCCATTTTTAATTTCTTTTGCATAGACATATGAATTATCTCTTGAATATATACCTGTTAATACAAAACCATCTTTTCTTTCATCCATGGCAGCTATGGAAAAACTCATATTGTTTCCTACATTATCAAATGCATTGTAATTTACTATTCCTATGTGCTGCAAACAATCAGGGAGCTTTTTTTCCAATTCATTAACCCTTTTATTCATACTGATATGTACGTCATTATTTAATTTCTCCAGTTTTTCAATATACGATGTCATAAGATTTTCTACATCTTTGTCACCTAAACCCTGCATAAAGAGATTATATTTTTTTATCATTCTGTTTAGTCTGACATTCAATATCAAGAAAAAAATAACAGATGTTACCGATAGGCTAAAGGAGACAAATAATAAGTATTTCTCCAAATATATCCCTCCATATATACCAGGTGTAGCCTGTTAAAATGTTATATTTAATTTATTCATTCCATATAGTTCCAATCAAGCACAGTATACTTATTTTCGCTTATAAGCACTGATGAATCTGAATAATGAAATTATATTACTACAGTCTTAAAAATTCAATACAGACAAAAATAACAGCGTCCTATATTTTAACATTTTTAGTTATAAGTTCTATTATTCTGTTGAATTCATCATTTGAATAATATTCAATTATTATCTTCCCTTTATTATTACTATGGCGCAAATCCACTTTTGTTCCCAATATACTTTTTAATCTTTCTTCTATGTCAAGTATATTAGCATCTTTACTTACTTTTCTTTTCTTCTTTTTTGTACTTTTTTGTTCGTTCACTAATTTCTCAGTTTCTCTCACACTTAGGTTTTTGTTAATAATCTCTTCTGCTAACTTTATTTGATCTTCTGCATCTTCAACAGTTATGAGCGTACGGGCATGACCGGGTGTTAATAGTTCATTAATAAGCATATCTTTTATTTTCTCTGTCAATGACAATAGTCTTACTGAGTTAGCAATAGCCGCCCTGCTCTTTCCAACTAATTTTGATAAAGCTTCCTGTGTAAGTCCATGTTCGTCAATTAATTTTTGATATGCTTCTGCTTCTTCAATAGGATTTAGGTCCTCCCTCTGCAAATTCTCTATCAGGGCTATTTCCATAGTTTCTCTTGAAGATAAATCCTTAATTATAGCCGGAATGGTTTTTAAACCTGCAATCTTGGCTGCACGCCATCTTCTTTCTCCAGCTATTATAGTATAACCTTTAGCCTTCTTTTTTACAATAATAGGCTGAACCACACCATGTTGATTAATCGATTCAGCCAGTGCCTGTAATTTCTCCTGGTTAAAGTTCTTTCTTGGTTGTTCCTTATTAGGTTCAATATCTGTAATTTTTAATGATACTATTCCAGAATCATCAGAAAGAATGTTTTCAGCGTCAAGAAGAGCTCCCAGCCCTTTTCCAAGTGCTTTTTTCATTTTTATACCTCCGAATATTCAATAACTTCATCTGCCAGGTCCATATAACATTCAGCACCTTTGGACTTATTATCATAAAGAATAATTGGCAGTCCATAGCTTGGCGCTTCGCTTAACCGGACGTTTCTTGGAATAATTGTTCTATATACCTTATTACCAAAGTATTTTTTGACTTCATCAACAACCTGTATTGATAAATTGGTTCTGGCATCAAACATAGTCAAAACCACACCCTCAACTTTCAGTTCCGGGTTTAAGTGCTTTTGAACTATTCTAACAGTATTCATTAATTGACTAAGACCCTCTAATGCATAATATTCACATTGAATGGGAACCAAAATAGTATCGGCTGCAGTTAATGCATTCACAGTAATAAGTCCCAATGAAGGAGGGCAATCGATTATTATATAATGAAATTTATCTTTAACATTTTCCAGCGCCTGTTTAAGTCTTGTTTCCCGGGAAATAACTGATACAAGCTCAACCTCAGCTCCTGCTAGTTGTATATTGGATGGGGATAATGTTAAATTGTTTACTTTTGTTTTTAGAAAAGTTTCTTCCACAGGAATCTCATTTATAATTACGTCATAAATAGATCTTTTAATCTTTGTTTTGTCTATTCCAAGTCCACTTGTAGTATTTCCTTGAGGATCAATATCTATTATTAATACTTTTTTTCCCTTAACCGCAAGGCAGGAACTAAGATTTACTGCTGTTGTTGTTTTTCCTACACCGCCTTTTTGGTTAGCTATTGCTATAATTTTAGACATTTCATACACCCCACACCTTATACTTAAATTATTATAACACACAGCTATATGAAAATAAACGCTAAAAATGGGCACATAAAAGCTCGAAAATTCGCTCCCCAACTTCGTCATATTTTTTGATAAGTCACATGTAGAAATTATTTTTATAACTTAAAGCAAATTTACAAAGTTATATTTCAAAATTAAGGACCAAAAGCCAGAGTCACTTGCCTTGTTTATAAAGCGTTGAATTTAATAAATTTATTCTTTAGTAAGAATGTTTCACGTGAAAAATTTTGTTGAGTAAGTTCAAAATTACTGTTTATAATAATAGTTTCAATCGGTTATATTGTTTTGTTATTCATTTAATATACGAAATTAATTTTATATTATTTAAGTTTAAATATCTAATTTTCACAATTTAACTTTATTTTTATATTAATATATTATGTTTTTATAAATTTAAAAATTAATAAAAAACCTGCAAACCATTTTTTTATTCAATAACTTATTTGTTTTGCAGGTTTTAATGACTAATGATAAAGATGTATGTAATAATTATAAGAATTATCATACATATTATATATTATCATTAAAATGTTTCACGTGAAACATTTTAATTTATATATCAAGATTATTTACCCTTTTTGCATGACTTTGAATAAATTCTTTTCTTGGCTCAACTTTTTCACCCATAAGTACAGTAAATATTTCGTCTGCCACGACGGGATTATTCAGATCTATTTTTAACATTTTCCTGGTTTTTGGGTCCATTGTTGTTTCCCATAACTGTTCAGGATTCATTTCCCCCAGTCCTTTAAATCTTTGAATTAATAAATTGTTATCTCCTCTTGTCCAGCCTTTTGCATTCAATAATTTTTCTAACTCACGATCATTATATACATAATGCTCTTCTTTACCTTTGTTAACTTTATACAACGGCGGCAATGCTATATATATATGACCGTTTTCTATTAATGGTTTCATATATCTAAAAAAGAATGTTAATAAGAGTGTTCTTATATGAGAGCCGTCAACATCAGCATCTGCCATTATAATAATTTTATGATATCTTAGTTTACTGAGATCCATATCTTCTCCAAAACCTGCACCTAGTGCAGTTATTATAGGAGTTAGTTTATCATTTCCATAAACTTTGTCAGCTCTTGATTTCTCTACATTCAACATTTTACCCCATAGAGGAAGTATAGCCTGATACTTTCTGTCTCTTCCCTGCTTTGCAGACCCACCCGCGGAGTCTCCTTCTACGATAAATAATTCGCATAATCTTGGATCTTTTTCCTGACAGTCGGCAAGTTTTCCTGGCAATGATAAAGATTCAAAAGCAGATTTTCTTTTTGTCAATTCCCTGGCTTTTCTTGCTGCTTCTCTTGCTCTGAAAGAAGTTATTGATTTCTCTACTATAATCCTTGCCGTTCTTGGATTTTCTTCTAAAAAATATTGAAGCTTTTCGGTAACAACATTTTCTGTTAAATAGCGTATGTCGGCATTCCCTAGTTTCGTTTTTGTTTGTCCTTCAAACTGTGGTTCGGTTAGTTTTACATTTATTATTGCTGTAATTCCTTCACGTATGTCTTCTCCAGATAAATTTTTATCGTTTTCTTTTAATATATTATTTTTCCTTGCGTAATCATTAATTACTTTTGTAATTGCAGATTTAAAGCCGGTAACATGTGTACCACCTTCTGTTGTTGGTATATTATTAGCAAAACTAAATACATTTTCTATATAGCTATTTGTATATTGGAAAGCTATTTCTATCTCTGCATTATCCTTTTTACCGTCTAAGTAGATTATATCTTCGTGAATCGCATCTTTATTCTGATTTATATATTTAACAAAAGAAATAATTCCGCCTTCATAGTGAAGTGTTTTTTCTTTTTCTTCACCTTCTCTTTTGTCAATAAGCTGGATTGTTAATCCACGGTTTAAAAATGCCAGTTCTCGGAATCTCTTTAAAAGAACATCATAATCATAAACTACTTCATCAAAAATTTCCGGATCTGGCATAAAAGTTGTAATAGTACCGGTACTTTCAGTTTCACCGACAACTTCTACTTTTGTAACGGCTTTTCCTCTTTCATATCGCTGTTTATATCTTTTTCCATCTCTTAAAACCTCAACTTCCATCCATGAAGACAGAGCATTTACTACAGCAGCTCCAACTCCATGAAGTCCGCCTGATACTTTATAGCCTGATCCGCCAAATTTTCCCCCGGAATGAAGTACGGTATGAACTACTTCAACAGTAGGTATGCCCATTTTTGGGTGTATTCCAACCGGTATACCCCTTCCATTATCTATATTTGTAATACTGTTGTCCTTATTAATAATAACTTTTATTGTATCACAAAATCCTGCTATAGCCTCATCTATACTGTTATCCATTATCTCATAAACAAGGTGATGAAGACCTCGGGATGAAGTGGTACCTATATACATTCCAGGCCTTTTTCTGACGGCTTCGATACCTTCTAATACTTGTATCTGACCTTCATCGTAATTTTTACCTTTATCTACTGAAACGTTCATTTAATCGATTCCTCCATTCCTTACGATTTTAATTATCTTTTATTTCAAGTTTCATGTATCTTTTTAATAAAGTACTTGTTGAAATAGGAGAAAGATAAACCTTACTGTTATATTTACTTTGTGTAATTATAACTGATTTTGGCAATTCATTCTCTACAACATTAATAATGAAGCCCTCCTCTTCCGATGTTTTCAGAAAACTTCTAGTATCCTGAGATATTGTTGATCTTTCCATATCAATTATTGCAATAATATCTTTAATTAAAACTATAATATCTCCACCTATATGCAAAAACATTATATCACCTGATCTTTTATATTGTATACAAAAGTAGTAAATTTTTCTATTCATTTGTATACGAAACCACTGTACCATTTTTTATTTCTATGTATGATACTTTATCATCATTTGCAGTTTTGAAATGCATTTTGTCAGTAGATGTTATTACAGCTTGATTATTACCAATTAGTTCATATAAATAATTCCGCCGTTTTTCATCCAACTCAGACATAACATCATCCAGTAACAATATTGGAATCTTACCCGTCCTTTCCTCTATTTCTTCCATAATAGCTATACTCAGTGAAAGGGCTAATGATCGTTGTTGACCCTGGGAGCAGTATAATCTGGAACTTTGGTTGTTTAGTAAAATTTCTATTTCATCTCTATGAGGCCCAAACAGAGAAATTTCCTGTTCTATCTCTCTGTTTTTGTTTTCTGAAACTAAATTCAGAAAATTTTCGTATATACTTTTATTTTCCTCATATAAAGATCTATATCTTACTTTAACATCTTCTTTACCATCAGAAATTCCATGCATTAATCTTTTCATTCTTTTTTCAAGGCTTAATATTAAAGATCTTCTTTCCTCAATAATAACAGTTCCTGTCTTTGCCTGGCTTTCATTCCATACATCAAGTTGCGAGCTGTACTGCTTGTTGTTTTTTATTTTCTTTAAAAGTACATTCTTATTTTTAACTATTCTGTTGTATTTTTGTAAATTGTAAAGATATTTTTTACTTACCTGGCATAAAACTATATCTATTATTTTTCTTCTTTCTCCTGGTGATCCCTTGATGCAGGAAAGACTTTCAGGCGAAAATAATACAGAAGGAATAACACCTAATATATCGGAAAGCCGATCCTTTTTTACTTCATTTATGAATAACCTTTTTCTGTTTCCTTTTTCATATTTTATTTCCATACTTTGCAAGTAGTTATTGTCCTCAAACTCCAGCATTATGCTGAAATATGACTCACCATGCCTTACCAATTCATTGGTATTATTTGTTCTGTGTGATTTACCGGTTGAAAATAAATATAACGCTTCTACTATATTTGTTTTTCCCTGAGCATTTTCTCCATAAATTAAGCTTACATTATCAGAAAAGTTAATTTCTTCATTAATGTAATTTCGAAAATTTATCAAATGTATTTTTTTAATTTTCATTCATAACACCGTCCAAACGGACTTTTATGTGTAAATACCTTTGTCATATTCTTACAGGCAAAATCATAAATGTAAATTTATCACCGGTAAGCGGTTTTATTACACATGGTCCAACAGATGAGCTGAAGTATACTTCGACCTTCTCATCATCAATTACTTTAAATGAATCCAGTAAATATCTGGGATTAAATCCTATTGTTATATTATTTCCATCGTTATTCACATCTATTTGTTCCTTGGAAATACCAAACTTTGTACTTGATGTAATTAACATTTTATCATCTTCTACTATTAATTTAACTGGATATCTGTTGTCCTCACTCATAATTAATGATGCACGTTCTATACTTCTCGTTATTTCTTTTACATTAACTTCTATTTTCGTTTCGAATTTTTCGGGGATAAAACTTCTGTAATTCATATATTCCCCATCCAGAAGCTTTGATACTATTCTGCACTTATCAAATTCAAACAATGCCTGATTTCTGGACATAGTTATTTTTACTTTGTCTTCTGTTTGTTCAAGAATCTTATAAATCTCACCAAGATTTTTCCCAGGGATAACTGCGCTGAAAGAGACATTTTCTTTAACTATAGTTTTTGCTACCGCAAGTCTGAAGCCATCAAGGGATACCATGGTAATATCACCGTCTTTAACTTCTATCAGAGATCCGGTGAGAATCTTTATTTTCTCATCTATGCTTATTGCATATATGGTTTTTCTGATCATATCCCTTAAAGCTGATTGTTGTACTGTTATTTTATTTTCTTCTTTTACTTCAGGTAACATTGGAAAACCTTCTGAAGAAAGCCCTTTTATTTCATAATATGAATTATCACATTCAATTACAACGACAAAATTCTCCTTAACCTGAATATATATTTCAGATTCAGGGAGCTTCCTTACTATTTCGCCAAAAATTCTGGAATTTAAAACAATTGATCCCTTTTCTTTAATATCAGCGTCAACAGAACATTCAATTCCCATATCAAAACAATTACCCACAAGTTTCAGACATTGGTCTGCTTCTATATATATGCCTTCTAATATAGGAATAGTTGCTTTTGTCATAACAGCTTTTTGAACTGTATTGATGGCTTCCATTAAATCCTGTTTATTACATGTAAAGTTCATGTTCTATACCTCCAATTTCATTCATATAATATTAATTTTCAGTAATAGTAGTAATAAGGGGTGTGAAAATTGTTGAAAAAACATTTTTACGTTGATATTTCCCGCTTATCACATGTTGAATTTTCTGTTAATATCTTGTTTTTTTATTCACAGATCAAAAATTTATTAATTTTTTAGTTGTTATCCACATAAAAAAAACAAAATATCCACATGATTCTGTAGATTAAATTTTGCTTATAAAAAGTCCAGTGCTGTAGAATTTCAAAAAAAAATTATTTTCCGGTGATATTTTTTTTCATTTCTATAACAGCTCTTCTTGTTTCAGCATTTTTTTCAATTTCCTCAATGATTTTTTCATAAGCATGTAAGACTGTAGTATGATCTCTTCCGCCAAAGGCCTGTCCAATTTTTGGCAATGACAGATCAGTAAGCTCCCGGCACAAATACATAGCTATTTGTCTTGGGTAACTAATATCCCTTGACCGTTTTTTCCCTAAAATATGATCGGGATTTATATCAAAATAACGGGAAACAGTTTTTATTATCACTGTCGGATTTATTTCTTTTGTTTTGTTATTTGATATCATTTGCTTTAAGCATTCTTTTGCCAAATCCACATTAAGGGGACTATTGGTTAATGATGCATAAGCAACTACTCGGTTTAGTGCACCCTCTAATTCTCTGATATTAGATACAATATTTTCAGCAATATAAGCCATAACATCATCAGGTACTTCAAACTTTTCCAACTGAGCCTTTTTCTTTAAAATTGCAATTCTTGTTTCAACATCAGGTGCCTGAATATCAGCAATAAGTCCCCATTCAAACCTTGATCTTAACCTTTCTTCAAGGGTTGCAATTTCTTTTGGTGCCTTATCACTCGAAATAATAATCTGTTTCTGAGCTTCATATAAAGCATTAAAGGTGTGGAAAAATTCTTCCTGGGTTCTTTCCTTTCCCACAATAAACTGAATATCGTCAATTAAAAGAACATCGATATTCCTGTATTTGTTTCTGAACTCTTCGTTTTTATCATCCTTAATAGAGTTAATGAGTTCATTGGTAAATTTCTCCGATGTTACATACAGCACCTTTGCATCTTTGTTCTGCTCAAGAATATAGTGGCCAATTGCATGCATAAGGTGGGTCTTGCCCAGACCAACGCCACCATAAATAAAGTAAGGGTTGTACCTTTTTGCCGGACATTCAGCAACAGCCACCGCCCCTGCATGGGCAAACTGGTTTCCACTACCTCTGACAAATGTATCAAAAGTGTATTTTGGATTTAACAATGAAGAATGAGGATTAACGCCTTCATCTACATTGTGCCCAGAAAATGTATTTTGTGAGTCCCTGACTACCACTTCAATTTGGTATTCTTTATTTGTAACGGTCTTAATTGCATTAACTATCAGAGGAATATATCGTGTTTTAAGTATATCTCTGTTAAACTCTGAGGGAGCTTCTAATGTAATTAGATCTTGGTTTATATGTAAAGGCTTTACAGTTTTTATCCATGTATCCAGACTTATTTTAGTCAGTTCGGATTCTAAAAGTCTCTCTACTTCATTCCAAATTTCCTGTACTGATAACATTCCTATTCCTCCAGGCATAAAATTAACCGTTATTTAAACTATATCAAACTTGTTTTAATGTTTCAATAAAACGATTATTAAAGCCATGTGATTTTAAAAAGCATTATAAAACGGCGTATATCTAACAAAAACAATATGTTTATACTGTAAGTTGGTTGATTTTCCCATACAAATATCCTCCCGGTCCTGCCTATTACGAAATCTCACAATTTTGTTATTGGATCCATATGGTAAATGATTATTTTTATTATTAATGGTATAAATTGTTACTTATAATGAAGGCTAAAATTTATATTTGTATTGACGTATTGAAATTTCATAATATATAATAGGTTATGCATGTCACGGTATATAGTATATTTTAATTGAATATAACTTAAAGATTGCTTTTGAATGGAGGTGCATCTAAGTGAAGAGAACGTATCAGCCAAAAAAGAGACAAAGAAAAGTTGAACATGGCTTCCGTAAGAGAATGAAAACCAGAAATGGCAGAAAGGTTTTGAGAAGAAGAAGACTTAAGGGAAGAAAAAGATTAACTGCATAAGACCGCTGATATGTGGTCTTTTTTCCTTTAATTGTGAAGAAGACATAATAATTTTATGGTAATCAGGTTTTAACAATAGGTGTATTTTGATAAAATGTAAAAGTATTAAAATGGAACAGTGGTGGAGATAATTATTCTGAAACATAATCCGGATATACCAGGTGTCGAAAATAAGAGAATGGGTAAAATAATTACAATTAAAAATAATCGGTCTTTTCAGAATATATACAGAAAGGGTAGATATGCAGTATCAAAAGCTTTGACAGTGTATATGCTTCCCAATAATTTACAGATTAACAGAGTTGGTATAACAGCAAGCAAGAATTATGGTAAAAGTGTTAAGAGAAATCGAATAAGAAGATTAATAAAGGAAAGTTACAGAGCTCTTCAGGAAAATTTAGATAAAGGTTATGATTTTGTAATTGTTGCAAGGAAAAGAAGTGATAATGATACACCTGATTTTCATAAAATTTGTAAAGAACTTGACTACCTTTTTAGAAAACTGAACGTATTAAAAAGGAAATAACATGAAAACTTTTATGCTATGGCTTATAAAGGTATATCAGAGATATTTATCACCGTTGAAAGGAAAAAATACCTGCAGATTTTATCCTACATGCTCTGCATATGCCTACCAAGCCATAAAAATACATGGACCGCTGAAGGGTTTTTTTCTCTCTGTTAAAAGAATCTTAAAATGCCATCCTTTTAATAATGGAGGGTATGACCCTGTACCGCGGGAAGGAGAATGAATATGTTTGATGCTATAGCAAGAATACTTGGCAGATTACTGTATCTTATTTACAAAACTATTGCGTTTCAAAATTATGGTGTTTCATTAATTTTGTTCACTATCATTATAAAATTAGCATTGTTACCATTAACAATCAAACAGATAAAATCTACACAGAAAATGCAGGAAATACAACCTGAGCTTGATAAAATACAAAAAAGATATAAAAATGATAAAGAGAAATTAAACCAGGAATTAATGAAACTATACCAGGAAAAGGGAGTAAATCCTGCAGGTGGATGTCTGCCTATGTTGGTGCAGCTTCCTATTATTTTTGCTCTTTTTTATACAATACGTAAACCCCTTACATATATGTTAGGGTGGACTAAGGAATTAATTGGGAATGTAATTATAAAAATAATGGAGATTAAACCCGAATTTTTCCATGGAAATCAATATGCATTTCTTGATCAATTTGAGAGTGTCAAATCAGATCCTTTAGCTGTAGCCGGCTTATTCGAAAGAAACCCGTATTTTGAAATTAATGTAGTAGATGCTGTAAATACCATTCCAGGATTGGTGGGAGAGGGTATTGAAAAAATCAGCCTTAATTTTCTGGGCATATTTAATCTTGGTGTAAAACCCACTTATGACCTGAACCTTATTACACAAAATCCAGGCTTGTATATTCCAGCCTTGGTTATGGTGCTGCTTGCGGTAGCGACTACATTTTTATCAACGAAATTATCTATGAGACAAATGAGCCAGAATCCAAATTCTCAGGTTAATCAAACCAATAAAACCATGATGTATTTTGGTCCGATTATGACTCTTTTTATTGGTTTCCAGGCACCGCTAGGGTTATCATTATATTGGACAGTAAGCAATCTGTTCCAAATGGCTCAGCAGTTCTTTTTAGATAAACATATCTATAAAAAGAAGGAGGAGTAACTAGTGGCAGAATATGTTGAAAAAGAGGGAAAAACTATTGAATCTGCAATTGAAGAAGCATTAATAGAGCTTAATATAGAAGAAAAAGATGCAGAGATACAAATACTTGATGAGGGAAGTAAAGGACTTTTCGGGATAATTGGAGGAAGAAATGCATTAGTACGTGTTCGTAAAAAAGTAGACTATGAAAAAATAGTCAGAGGATTCTTAGAACCAATTTTTGATGCAATGGCAATTAATGAAGAACTCGAGATTAACGAAGACGGTGACAGCATTAATGTCAGGGTATCTGCTGATGATATAGGTATTATTATTGGCAGAAGAGGTGAAACTCTTGATGCTTTGCAATATTTATTGGGACTTGTGGTAAACAAATACAGCGACAGTTTTGTCAGAGTAACTTTTGATGTTGGAAACTATCGTGAAAAGAGAGAGGAAACCCTCGAGAAACTTGCGAAAAGGCTTGCTTATAAAGTAGCAAGGAATAGAAAAAGTATAACTTTGGAGCCCATGAATCCATATGAAAGACGAATAATTCATGCAACACTACAAAATTATAAAAATGTTGAAACATATAGTGTTGGCGATGATCCTAATAGAAAAGTTGTAATAAGGTATAAAAGAGAACAAAGACAGGAATAGAAATAATAGAATCAAATAGTGGACGATGGGTAACCATTGTCCATTTTTAATAATGGTGGAAAATCATTTATGTAAGTGATAAAATATAGCCTGCTGATAAAGTTTAGGTGGTGGTATAGATAAAAGATTATAGCGTGGCTAATATCCAGGATACTGATACAATTGCTGCTGTGGCATCAGCTATTGGGAATGCAGGAATTTCTATAATAAGAATAAGTGGCAGTGAGGCTTTTAATGTTGCCACAAAAATCTTTAAAGGGAAGGGTAATTTTAATGAGTATTCTTCTCACACAATTCGCTATGGTAAAATTATAGATCCCGATACTAACGAAATTATTGATGAAGTATTAATTTCAAAAATGGCTGCACCAAAAACATATACCACGGAGGATGTGGTGGAAATAAACTGCCACGGTGGTTTTATTACTGCAAAAAGGATTCTTGACTTATTACTTAGATTGGGTGTAAGACCTGCAGAAGCAGGTGAGTTTACAAAAAGGGCTTTTATTAATGGAAGAATTGATCTGGTTCAGGCTGAAGCAATAGCAGATTTAATTGGTTCCATTACTGAAAAAAGTTCAAAGGTTGCAGTTACACAACTTGAAGGCAGACTGTCTCAAATACTTCAAAGGATACGAAAAAGTCTTGTCGAAATTCTTGCAGAGATAGAGGTTAATCTGGATTATCCTGAATATGACTTTGAAGAAGTAACGATAAATCAATGTGTACAGATAATTAATGGTATTATCGGTGAATTAAAAAATCTTATAGAAAGCTTTGATTATGGGAAAGTATTAAGAGAAGGATTGAATGTTGCTATAATAGGAAAGCCCAATGCAGGTAAATCCTCGCTTCTAAATCGTCTTTCAGGAAAAAACAGGGCCATTGTAACCGATATTCCCGGTACAACCAGGGATGTTCTTGAAGAGTATGTGAATATTCAGGGGGTTCCAATTAAATTGCTGGATACTGCAGGGCTCAGAGAAACATCCGATGTAGTTGAGAAGATTGGAGTAGAAAAGGCTCTTGAAGTTATTGATTTGGCTGATTTAATTTTGTTTGTACTTGATGCGCATACAGGTTTTGAAAAGGAAGATAGTGATATTCTTGAGAAGGTTGAAGATTATTATTCCAAAATCTTATTTGTAGTCAACAAAACTGATAAGGCAGATGAGGAAAAGTTAAAAGAAATTAAAATCAAAATCCCCGAAATAATAGAAATTTCAGTTCTGGAGGATTATGGAATAGATGTATTGGAGAAATCAATCCTGCAATATGTAAATAAAGCTGAAATTGATACAGACAACCAGATAATAATTACTAATGCCAGGCATAAAAAGCTGCTGGTTGAAGCTTTGGATTGTCTTAAATCTGCTCTTAGTGCGGCAGAAGCAGGAATGACTTTGGATTTAATCTCGATGGACATTAAAAATGCAGCAGAAAAAATTGGTTTTATTACGGGACATGAAATTACTGAAGAAGTTATTATGAATATTTTTGAACGATTTTGTATAGGCAAGTAAAGAGGGATAATGTATGAGTTTTGTACATGAGCCATATGATGTTATAGTTGTTGGAGCAGGACATGCAGGCTGTGAGGCGGCCCTTGCGGCTGCAAGAATGGGGGCGAAAACCGCAATATTTACAATGAACCTCGACAGCATTGCCAATATGCCCTGCAATCCGAATATCGGCGGAACAGCAAAGGGACATCTGGTCAGAGAAATAGATGCATTAGGCGGTGAAATGGGCAAATGTGCCGATAAAACATTAATTCAGTCAAGAACTCTTAATACGGCTAAGGGGCCGGCGGTATATTCGCTAAGAGCACAAATTGACAGGCGTTCATATCAACAGGTAATGAAGCACACTCTGGAATGTCAGGAAAATCTTCATTTATGCCAGGCCGAGATTGTGGATCTTGTTATCAGAAACAATAAAATAGAAGGTGTTAAAACTCATATAGGTTCTTTTTTTCCAGCAAGGACTGTTATATTAACAACAGGAACATTCCTGAAAGGTAGAATAATTATTGGCGATGTATCTTATGATGCCGGACCCGATGGTCTTTTGCCGGCTAATAGTTTATCTGAAAGTTTAAAAAGGCACGGCATTGAACTGATGAGGTTTAAAACCGGAACGCCTGCAAGGATTAACCGACGTAGTATTGATTTTTCAAAAATGATTGAACAGCCCGGCGATGATCCTATTGTTCCCTTCTCTTTCGAGACTGAAAAAATTGAAAGAGAACAGATTTCATGCTATTTATTATATTCTACAGAAGATACCCATAGGATAGTACGTGAGAATCTTCACAGGTCACCGCTTTACAGTGGAACAATTGAAGGCATAGGCCCAAGGTATTGTCCTTCCTTTGAAGATAAGATTGTGAAGTTTGCAGACAAGAAGCAACATCAAATATTTATCGAACCCATGGGTTTGGATACTGAAGAGGTCTATCTGCAAGGGTTTTCTACAAGCATGCCTGAAGATGTGCAGCACGCTATGATAAAAAGTCTGCCGGGACTTGAAAATGCCCAGATTATGAGATATGCCTACGCAATTGAATACGATTGTTTAAATCCAACCGATTTGAAACTGTCCCTGGAATTTAAAAAGATAGATGGTCTGTTTTCTGCAGGGCAGATAAACGGAAGTTCAGGGTATGAGGAAGCTGCAGCCCAGGGACTTATGGCGGGGATCAATGCCGTACTGAAAATTAGGGGGGAGGATCCCTTAATACTTGACAGATCCCAGGCTTATATAGGTGTATTAATAGACGATCTGGTGACAAAGGGTACAAATGAACCATATAGGATGATGACTTCCCGTGCAGAATACCGCCTCCACTTAAGGCAGGATAATGCAGACGCACGCTTAACTCCAATAGGTTATAAAATTGGTCTTATTAGTGAAGAAAGATATCGTAAATTTATTAAAAAACAGGAAGCTATTAAGAATGAAATAGAACGGCTCAGGAAAAAAACCGTTCCTCCAAGTGTTAAAGTTATTGAGTTTTTAGATAAATATAATAGTTCACGGATTAAAAGCGGTATTAAACTTTATGATCTTTTAAAAAGGCCCGAAATAACCTACAGTTCGTTAAAGGAAATTGATAATGAGATGCCGGATCTACCCAAGGTTATAGCCGATGAAGTATCTATTTTAATCAAGTATGAAGGATATATTGCAAAGCAAATGCAGCAAATTGAGCAATTTAAAAAAATGGAAGAAAAAATGATTCCTGAAGATATAAATTACGATGAAATCCAGGGACTCAGGATAGAAGCAAAGCAAAAGCTGGCAAAACTCAGACCCCGATCTTTAGGCCAGGCTTCCAGGATATCCGGGGTATCACCGGCAGATATATCTGTTCTGATTATCTATCTAAATGCAAGAAGCAGAAGGAGTAAAAGAAATGAAGGCTGAAAATATTGATCTTTTAGTAAGGGGATTTGATGTATTCGGTATTGAACTTACAGGTAAAGAAATAAATATTTTCAAACACTTTTATAAGATGGTTATAGAGTGGAATGAAAGAATTAATTTAACAGCAATAGTGGATGAAAGGGAGGCTGTTATAAAACATTTTATAGACTCTGTTTCCGTGATTCGTTTTTTTCCGGATGATGTTTTAAGCATGATCGATGTTGGAACTGGAGCAGGTTTTCCCGGAATTCCAATAAAAATTGTACAAAACAATATACATGTTACCCTTTTGGATTCTCTTGAAAAAAGGGTACGTTTTTTAAACAGCGTTATTAACGAAACCGGTTTAACGGGAATTGATGCCATTCATGGCAGGGCTGAGGATTTTGGACAGGATAAGGAGCACAGAGAAAGTTATGATGTTGGTATAGCCAGGGCAGTCTCTCCGTTACCGGTTCTTTGTGAATATGTTATGCCCTTTGTACGTATTGGCGGGTATTTTGTTGCTATGAAAGGAAGTAATGTAAAAGATGAAATTTCAGAGTCTCAAAAGGCTATCTCGGTTCTTGGCGGAGAAATAGAGGATATAAAAAATTTTGTATTACCCTTTGATGATATTGAGAGAAATGTTATTTTAATTAAAAAATATAGACATACACCGACAAAGTATCCAAGGAAAAGTGGAAAACCCGCAAAATCCCCTTTAAAATAACCTCGAAATCCTTTATTTCCAAGGGTTTTATGCGATCGATTCCTTCAATAAAAAAAAGGAATACAAAAAGTCAACGGCGAATATAAAATTTATGGAAATACCAAACAGGTTTTTCAAGTTTAACAAAAGAAAATTAAGTAAGGAAGGTGCCGTTATGACTTTACAGGAAAGGATTCTCTTTAATCGTTCCGAAAAAAAATCTGATCAAAGAAAAATTACCTATATACCTATTGAAAATATCAGGCCAAATCCATATCAGCCCAGAAGAAATTTTGAACAATCATCATTAGAAGAACTATGCAGCTCAATTAAGGAGTATGGTGTAATCCAACCGATAAATGTGCGGAAAACACCCTCAAATTATTACGAGCTTGTTTCAGGGGAAAGAAGACTAAGGGCATCGATTATGGCAGGGTTGAAAGAAATTCCTGCAATAATCATTGATGTAAATGAAGATGATTTAGCCATAATGGCTCTGATAGAAAATCTGCAGCGGGAAGATTTGGGATACATGGAAGAAGCAGAAGGGTACAGAAACCTGATAAAGGAACATGGTCTAACTCAGGAGGAATTAGCTCAAAAAATAGGAAAAAGCCAGTCTACAATAGCTAATAAGATTAGGTTACTAAGACTTCCACCAATGGTTAAAAAAATACTTTCGGATCACAATCTTACCGAGCGTCATGCAAGGGCTTTACTGAAGCTGCACGATGAACAGCTGCAGTTGAAGGTTTTGCAAAAGGTTTGCGAAAAAGAATTAAATGTAAAGAAAACCGAAGAGCTTGTTCAAAAAGTTCTGGATAAATATGCAAATCCAAAATCATATGAGGACGGAAAAAGGCTTACTCGTTCAATTAAGGATATCAGAATATTTGTCAATACGATAAAACAGGCAATTGATATGATGAAAAAATCCGGTGTTAATGCCAAGGCGGCGCAAATAGACAGGGGAGAGTTTGTTGAATTCATAGTAAGAATACCCAAAAAAGATCATTCCATGAAAAAAGCCCAGTAATTCTTAGCAACCTTCCAATTAAAGTTAAATAGAATCTAAACTTGTATACAGGCACTTCCCATTTTTACAGGAAGTGCTTTTATGCTATATCATAGGGAAAAGCGAGAGTAGACAGAAAATAAAAACTTTATTAAAATAGGAGAAGATGTTTTTATTATTTACCAATAAAACAAGCGGTATGATATAATTTACATTTTAAGTGATTAATAATAAAAAATATAAATTGAACATATTAACAATATTGTGCATGAACCATACATGCCCGGTTTAGCAGAAAAAAGCTCAATTTATATAAATTAGAAGGGAGCATAAATTAATGTCGGACATCAATAATACTCCGGAAGAAAATTTGGATAATGGAATTATACCGGTGGATATTGAAGCAGAAATGAAACAGTCCTTTATCGACTATGCGATGAGTGTAATTATAGACAGAGCATTACCGGATATTAGGGACGGCTTGAAACCGGTGCATAGAAGAATACTGTACACAATGCATATATCAGGGTTTACACCCGATAAACCCTACAGAAAATCAGTTGCAACAGTAGGTGAAGCATTAAAGAGTTTTCACCCCCATGGCGATGCTGCAGTATATGACAGTCTTGTCAGACTTGCACAGGATTTTTCAATGAGGTATCCCCTCGTTGATGGGCATGGAAATTTTGGCTCAATTGACGGAGATGCACCTGCAGCGATGAGGTATACCGAAGCACGACTTCAAAGAATTGCTTTGGAAATGTTAAGAGACATCAATAAGGATGCCGTTGATTTCAAGCCTAATTTTGACGATCATGACGTTGAGCCTGTTGTGCTGCCATCCAGATTCCCCAATTTGTTAGTAAATGGTTCTTCGGGTATAGCCGTTGGTATGGCAACAAATATACCACCCCATAATCTGTGCGAAACAATAGATGCAATAATTTATATGATTGACAACCCTGACGCTGATATACCCGAGCTGATGGAATATATTAAAGGGCCTGATTTCCCAACAGGTGGGTTAATTCTTGGTAGAAAAGGCATACGTGATGCATATACCACCGGTAAGGGGCGTATTGTTGTCAGAGCTGTCACTGATATCGAAACCTATTCAGGAAACAGGCAGCGAATAGTTGTGACCGAGCTGCCCTATCAGGTTAATAAGGCAAGGCTTATAGAAAAAATAGCAAATTTGGTTAAAGATAAACGCATTGAAGGAATCTCTGATCTTAGGGATGAATCAGACAGGGAAGGTATGCGAATTGTTATTGAACTGAAAAGAGATGCCAATGCAAATGTTGTCTTAAATCAGCTTTTTGTAAATACTCAACTTCAGGATTCATTCAATGTAAATATGCTTGCTCTTATCCAGATTGATAATGGCAAATTTGAGCCCAAGGTAGTTAATCTGAAAGAGATGATCTACTATTATATCCTCCATCAGCAGGATGTAATAAGACGAAGGACCAAATATGATCTTGAAAAAGCTGAGGCCAGGGCCCATATACTGGAAGGTTTAAAGATAGCTTTGGATCATCTTGATGAAGTTATACACATTATCCGTCATTCGCGCACCGAAGCCCAGGCGAAAGAAAAACTTACGGAGCGTTTTGGCTTAAGCGAAAAGCAATCCCAGGCAATTGTTGATATGAGATTAGGTCGTCTTACCGGTCTGGAAAGAGAAAAGATTGAAGCGGAATATAATGAACTCCTTGAAAAAATTGCATGGTATAACGATATACTTTCAAAACCTGAATTGGTAGACGGCATTATTAAAGAAGAACTTCTTGAGATTAAAAACAAGTATGGGGATGAAAGACGTACCAAGATTACTCATGATGCTGATGATATTGAATTGGAAGATCTTATTGAGGATACAGATATAGTAATTACGTTGACACATTATGGTTATATAAAAAGAACATCTGTTGATGTATATAAAAGTCAAAAACGTGGCGGGAAAGGAATTACAGCTCTTACCACCAGGGAAGATGATTTTGTTACCGATATATATACAACAACAACTCATCACTATCTGCTGTTCTTTACTAATAAAGGCAGGGTTTACAAACTGCGTGCCTGGGCTATTCCGGAAGCAGGACGGCAGGCAAAAGGAACTGCCATTGTGAATCTTCTGGAGTTAGGACCCGATGAAAAGGTGTCTGCTGTTATTACAATGACAGGTGAAGAAGAAGATATGTATTTATTTATGGCAACCCGTGGCGGTATGGTTAAGAAAACGCCTCTTGAACAGTATAAGAATATACGTAAAGGCGGGCTAAATGCAGTAACTCTGAAAGAAAATGATGAGTTAATTGAAGTTCGGCTAACAGAAGGTAATGATGATGTTATACTGGTTACAAAAAACGGTATGTCCATTCGCTTTCAGGAAAGCAACGTACGTTCTATGGGAAGAACCTCACAGGGTGTTATCGGAATAAGGCTTGATGAAGGCGATGAAGTAATATCAATGCTGCGTTACTGTGAAAATACAACTTTGCTTGTTGTAACTGAAAATGGTTTTGGAAAAAGAACAGAAATGGACGAGTACAAGGTTCAGAACAGAGGTGGTAAAGGAATACTCACTTATAAGGTTACAGAGAAAACAGGAGTACTTATTGGTGCAAAGCTGGTAGATGACCAGGATGATATTTTACTCGTAAATTTGGATGGTAATATTATCCGCATACAAGTAAGTGAAATCAGTGTATTAAGTCGCGTTACACAAGGTGTAACCTTAATGAGAACGGGTGACGATAATAAGGTTGTTTCAATAGCGCGTATAACAAAAGAAATGAAAGATGACGAAGAGGAGTAATAAAATAAAAAAGCAGGCGGGGAGTTACAATCCCCGCCTTTGTTAATACTGCACTGGAATTGCTGAGTAATTTCTTCCGTTGTTTTAAATAATAACAGTAACGACTTTTTGTTAATTTTACTTTTATCTAAATTCTTGACAAACATCAATTAGCGTGATAATATATAAAAGCTGTCGCCTGACACGACTTACAAACCAACAGTATA
>ERZ773359.2727-NODE-2727-length-21721-cov-5.126927_pt1 | contig 21721 bp, 23 predicted proteins | sample MGYA00374955_ERZ773359 | MGnify/ENA primary metagenome ERZ773359 (study PRJEB29098, sample SAMN04486028) | biogas fermenter metagenome | study: EMG produced TPA metagenomics assembly of the Biogas fermentation microbial communities from Germany - Plant 4 DNA1...
AAGGCTTCATGGAAGCTAATCCTATTCTGTTAGAGCCAATTTTAAACGTCAGTATCATAGTACCTGAGCACTATATGGGCGATGTGATGGGTGACTTAAATAAAAAGCGTGGACGAATTTTAGGTATGGATCCACAAAATGGTAATCAGGTCACAAGAGCACAAGTGCCAATGGCTGAGATGTTTAAGTACGCCATAGATTTACGTTCTATAACTCAAGGAAGAGGTTCATTTACAACAGAATTTAGTCATTATGAAGAAGTTCCCCAACCAATAGCAGAACAAATTATTGCGGAAAGCAATCAAAGCGTATCTTAAGCAAACGATAATATGCAACTCCATTCGGAGTTGCATATTTTTTTATTTTTCCTCATAGTCCTTAGTAAGATTAAGTAGGGGAGGAATTAAAGTGAAAAACGAAAGTGCCTTAAGAATTTCTTTGTTAATTCAAGGGCTTTGTGCGGCCTTTTTAGCAATGCTTCTTTTTTCTATATTGCTGGCCATTTTAATATTCTTTAGTGATTGGCAGGAGACAGAAGGGCTTTTACTCATCTTTAATTATTTTAGTGTATTATTGGCTGGTTTTTATGTAGGTCAAAAATCAACAACGAAAATCTGGTTAAATGGAGCACTAGTTGGCATAGCTTACGTATTACTGTTGACACTCTTACGAGCTAGATTAGATTTGCTTACCGATTGGTTGGTATTCAAAAAGATAATTTTAGTGGGGATAATCGGTGCTGTAGGTAGTGTTGTCGGCGGAATATTTGCTGAATAATTTTATTAGGAAAGTCTTGCCAGTATTGTTATCCTTAGATATAATATAACTAAGCGAGGTAGTTATAAATCTTTAGGTATAAATTACTATTGACCGTGGACAACCTATCGTTAGGTGGAAATCAGAAAGGATGACAAGGATGAAGACAGTTGATGCCCGCAATCTTTCCTTACTAAAAAAACATCCCTTAATCTTTGGCTCAATTAATCAGCTACAGCCAGGGGATAGTGTATTGATTATCAACGATCATGATCCCAAACCTTTAAAAGTCAAATTAGCAGCTGATCGTTCAGCTTCTTATGAATTTGAATATTTACAAGAAGGGCCTGTTGATTGGAAGGTAAAGATTACTAGGATAAAATAACAAATTTGCAGTTAGAAGGCGGAAAAAAATGGATTTTATTAAAAAACCCCTTGACCTGCACTAACAGGTATGGTATACTGACTTTGTGTTAGGGGAGTAGCTCAATTGGTAGAGCATCGGTCTCCAAAACCGAGGGCTGCGGGTTCAAGTCCTGTCTCCCCTGCCATTTAGTTTTGGTTGTTTGATAAGCCCATGGCAAAATTAGGCAAATCAATTAAATTAATAAGTTATTTTAGGTCCAGAATCAATCTGGACTTTTTTATTTTTTAGTGAGACGGACTTTCAGTTTGATTTACTGATTCACAGTATTTGTTATAAAATGATCATTCACTGGCGTATCGGGATGCCAAAGTTATGTTTGTACAAGCCCAAAATATCATAAACGCTATCAATATTGATAAATTTATCAAATCTGATGATGTAAATGCTCTCCTTCTTTTAATTGACGATTTAATTACCTCAATAGGATTTGATGAAGTGAATAATGGTTATAAGTCTCATGATTCTTCGAATAGATTTTAGAGTTGGTAAAATAGGGCAAAACTATAACCTATAATTTTAAAAAGACCTAGTAAATCACTTACATATTATTGTTGGTAAAGTCAAATAATGAGACATATCTCCAGCTAAAAGGGTTGAGGATGCAAGCAGAAGTGCTTAACTCAGAACTAGAGAGCTGGTTCAAGTCCTGTCCTTCTTGCTATTTCAATTGTAACCTAAGTAGGTTAATGAGATGTTCCAGGTCTACTTTTTTTTATCTGATTCTAGCCAAAAACAGAAAAGAATGGTAAAATGATATGTGATGGTGCTGCAATTTTGCAGGAATCCATTAATTATTGTCGTAGAATAATTAATGTGAAAAAAGTTACAAAATTGAGGAGGAAGTAATTTGGCAAAACTTATAGGAAAAGTTCCTGTCGGGATCTCAAATAGACATATCCATTTATCCCAGGAAGACTTAGAAACATTATTTGGTAAAGGATATCAATTAACACCAGTAAAAGATTTAAAGCAAACAGGTCAATTTGCTGCTGAAGAAACTTTGACCATTGCTACAAAAAAAGGTGTTATTCAAAATGTTCGGGTCTTAGGACCTACCAGATCAAAAACTCAAGTGGAAATTTCACGCACTGATTCATTTGCTCTTGGATTAAGACCACCAGTTCGTGATTCTGGCGCTTTAGAAGGTTCTGAAGGAGTTACAATCATTGGCCCAGAAGGTTCAATCAAATTAGACGAAGGTGTAATTATTGCTTTAAGACATATTCACATGAGTCCGGCTGATGCTGAGCAATTTGGCGTACAAGATAAAGATATAGTAACCGTTAAAGTAGATGGTGAAAGAGGTTTAGTCTTTGAGAATGTCTTAGTTAGAGTTCGTGATGACTTCGTTTTAGAATTCCATATTGATACTGACGAAGCAAATGCAGCAGGTCTTGCTAATAACCAAGAAGTAGAAGTTTATAGTAATTGATAAATTAGACTCCCTTCGGGGAGTTTAAAATTATCTAGATGGTAAAACTAACATAAAATGGTTCTTTTAAGGCAGGACTTTCGTAACTTAAGGTTGAAATTAAGTTACGAAAATAACATGTAAAAGGTGGTTAGAAGATGAACTTAGCTAATGTGGCGAATATTGTCCGTGGTTTATCAGCTGATGCAGTTGAAAAAGCGAAATCAGGACATCCTGGTTTGCCTTTAGGCTGCGCTGAAATAGGAACGACAATCTATTTTGACTGCTTAAAACATAATCCACAAGATCCTAAGTGGGCAAACAGAGACCGTTTCATTCTTTCAGCTGGTCATGGTTCCATGCTACTATATTCACTATTGCATCTATCAGGTTACAATTTACCATATGAAGAACTAAAACAATTTAGACAGCTTAACTCATTAACACCAGGGCATCCAGAGTATGGACATACAGAAGGTGTGGAAACAACAACAGGACCTTTAGGACAGGGTTTTGCTAATGGCGTTGGAATGGCTATTAGTGAGAAAATGTTAGCTGCTCGTTTTAATCGACCAGGCTTCCCAATTATCGATTATTATACATATGTTTTATCTGGGGATGGCTGTATGATGGAAGGTATTACTTCCGAAGCTGCATCCTTAGCTGGTCATTTGAAATTAGATAAGTTGATCGTTATTTATGATTCTAATAACATTACTATTGAAGGAAGCACTGATTTAGCATTTAGTGAATCAGTCAAAGATCGCTATTTAGCATATGGTTGGCATGTGCAAGAAATTGATGGACATGATTTTGCTCAAATTAAACAAGCTATCGAAAATGCAAAAGCAAATGAAGAGGCACCAAGTTTAATTATTGCTAAAACTAAGATTGGTCAAGGAGCTCCTAATAAAGTTGGAACTGCTTCAATTCATGGTGCTCCATTAGGTGAAGATGAAATTAAAGCTATGAAGCAGGCTCTTGGCTTGCCTGATGAGGACTTCTATGTTTCTGAAGAAGCCAAAGAAGCCAGAAAACAAGTGCTAGCAAAAGGAGCAGCTTTGCAAAAAGAATGGGAAGAAATGTTTGCAAAATGGAGCACAGAATATCCAGAACTAAGAGCTGCCTGGGATGAAGCATTTAATCACACTTTACCTGATGACTTAGTAGATAGATTGCCTAAGTTTGAAGTTGGTACTTCACTAGCAACAAGAGCAGCTAGTGGTAAGGTGTTAAATGCTTTAGCAAAAGAAATTCCGTATCTTGTCGGTGGCTCTGCCGACTTAGCACCTTCTAACAACACCCATTTAGAAGGATATAGCAATATTAAAGCTGGCGACTTTTCTGGTCGAAACTTTAATTTCGGTGTGCGTGAGCATGCTATGGCTGCGATTTTAAATGGTATGAGTTTAGCTGGTGGTTTACGTGTATTTGGGGCAACTTTTTTGGTTTTCTCAGATTATTTGCGACCTGCCGTTCGATTATCTGCTTTAATGAATCAACCAGTTATTTATGTCTTAACTCATGATTCTATTTATGTAGGCGAAGATGGACCTACTCACCAGCCAATTGAGCATATTGAAGCGTTGCGGATCATTCCTAATGTTAACGTTTACCGTCCAGCAGATGCTGAAGAAACTGTCTACGCTTGGTTAGAAGTAATCAAGCGTTTAGATGGACCAAGTGCATTAATTCTTACTCGTCAAGGATTACCTGTACTGCCAAAACCGGCTGACCTTGACTTTTCTAAAGGCGGCTATGTGATTTATCATGAAAAGGATAACTTGGATATTACTTTAGTTGCTGCTGGAAGTGAAGTTAGTTTAGCCATTGATACTGCTAAACTTTTAGAGGCAGAAGGGTATGGTGTCAGAGTAGTTTCTGTACCATGTCGTGAAGAGTTTATGAAACAAGATAAGGCTTACAGAGATAGTGTTATTCCACCATCAAAACCAATTTTGGCTATGGAGGTTGGTGTTGGTAGTGGTTGGTATAGCATTAGCCCTGGAGCAAATATTAGGGTGTTCTCTTTAGATCGCTTTGGTGTTAGTGGACCAGCTAAAGCCGTTGGTGAGTTCTTTGGCTTTGTTCCAGAAAAAGTTGCCGAAGCGGCTAAAGACTTATTAAACGAATAAATGTAATGTAGAAAAGGCTATCGGTTTTGACCAATAGCCTTTTTTTGCTCTAATAGATTTGATTTTGATAAGTTTGGAAACTATTTGTGTTTGGAAGTTGTGTTTGATAATTGGAGAATTTTTGCTGTACTTTTGCGACTTCTTGGGCTGTTTCAGCCTGAACGTTATACCAGCCTTGGCTGTACATTTCATTAAATAAATCGCGAGCTGATTGATGGGTATTATTTAGAATTTGCAAAGTGTCTTGATATAGCTCACGATGGCTAGCTTCCCGTACAAAAACATTATAAGCATCGGTTAAATGCTTTTCGGTCGCTAGCATATCATTGATTCGATCTCTATCACTCATTTGTGTACTTTTTGCTTGAGAAAAATTATTTGTTTGATATTGATTCGACTGTTGATATTGGTTTTGTTGCTGATATTGTGGTTGTGATGGATATCGTTGCTGATAATTTTGATTCACAAAATCCCTCCTAGTGTTAGATTTGGCTAAATTGATTGTATTGTTGCTGAGCAAATTGAGGTTGAACGTGATTTAATAGCACCTGATAATTTTGTTGATGCCTTTTTCCGATTTCCACGAGACATTTTTTGAGTTTCGGATCTTGACATTCTTCAGCAAAATGATTGGCTTTTTTGCAAGCTAATAACTCCCAAGACAAAGCATCCTGTAGGTACAATAAATCTTTCTTGGTTATTGTTTTCGGTGGTTCGTTGACTCGTCCTTGTGTAGTTTCTTGATAGGTTTGGTACATTAAATCCCTCCTAATACATGTTGTCTATGTTAGTTTATCCTGGTTTCAAATTTTTACTAATAGCTGATTTTGGAAAAATGTTGACATTAACCGTAATTATCCCATATAATACCTAATAGGGGTATAGGGTATAATACAAGGAGGTAATGTCAATGCCGATTAAATTTAGGAAGGTCAATCGTGTTTTTTCACCAATTAAAAAATACTCTTGGTTAATGGTTTTGCTGATAGCAGTAGGGGGATTATTTTATCCAAAGCTAGGTCTATTATTAATCCCTATTATGCTTTTATTAATTGGTTTAAGCCTTTTTAATGGTAAATATTGGTGCGGGAATTTATGTCCTCATGCTAGTTTGTTTGATTATGTAATCTTGCCAATTGCACCATTGAAAAGGATTCCTAAGGTTTTTAGAAGCTTACCATGGCGAGCAATCTTTTTTATCTTTTTTATGACTATGTTCAGTCTCAGATTATTTAATGTGTTAGGATTACGCGGTACTTATGATTTCTGGGATAAATTAGGTTCGATTTTTTCTATGAACTATTTAATGCCTACAATTATCGGCTTACTTCTTGGATTTACCATTAATCCAAGAACTTGGTGTACTTTTTGTCCGATGGGAACTATGCAGTCCATTGCATATCAGTTAGGGAAGAAGTTAGGAATAAACAAAAAATCAGAAAAGAAAATTACCATGAGTGAACCTGCCAAATGCCGGGAATGTGGTCTTTGTGCTAGCGTCTGTCCGATGCAGTTAGTACCTTATCAAGAAATTATTCAACATGGGGTATTTAGTAATGCAGCTTGTATAAAATGCAGTGTATGTGTAGATAACTGTCCATTAAGGCTGCTTTCGCTTGAATCTGTTGAGAGAATAGCATGAGCTTAAGTTTTTCTTGACAAAAATTGGTAGTTTACGATATTATAAAGATAATAACTTAGCGGATAGGTTATAATTATAAAATCCGATGAAATGGGTAAGCTATAAAAAACTAGGAGGATGAGAGCATGAGCGAATTAATTAACAATAGAGAGCACCGACAAGAAATCTTAAAAAGTATTATTCGTGATTTACATGCTGGCCATGATCCAGAGGACATTAAACAACGTTTTGCAGAATTATTGGATCAGGTAGGGGCTACAGAAATCTCAGAATTAGAGCAAGCACTAATTAATGAGGGTCTGCCTGTAGAAGAGATTCAAGAATTGTGTGACGTTCACGTTGCAGTTTTTAGAGAGTCCTTAGATAAACAATTTGATGAGGCTATGGCTAAAAGTGAACAAGCAGAACATCCAGTTAATGTGTTTAAAATGGAAAATGAAGCTATTACTAATGTACTTGATCAAATTGAGAGTATCTTAGCGGAAATCACTGAAGCAAAAATTGGAGAAGATATTAGTGAGCAACTTAATCGTTGGAAAGAATTACATAGAGACCTTTTAACTATTGATAATCACTATCTACGTAAGGAAAACATTCTCTTTCCATTTTTAGAGAAAAATGGTATTACAGGACCGCCCTCAGTAATGTGGGGTATTCATGATGAAATCCGCGGACAATTAAAAGAAATCTCGCAATTATTAGAAACTACAGATCGGCTAGCAGATCGAACTTTAATTAGTAAAATAGGTGATTTAGTAAAACCTGCTCTTCATGCCATCTCGGAAATGATCTACAAAGAGGAAAATATTCTATTTCCAATGTGCATGGAAACATTAACAGCTGATGAATGGGAAAAAATCTCTGCAGATAGTCCAGAAGTAGGTTTTACCTTAGTTGAAGGAAATTTCGGAACTTATAAAGCAGAGCGGGATCAATCTGTCGAGGAAGAAGTCGCAAGTGCAACACCTGAGGGCTTATTGCGCTTACCAAGCGGACTATTGTCCTTAGAAGAGATCGTAGCTATTTTTAATAACTTGCAGCTTGATGTCACATTTGTTGACAAGGATGATCGAGTTCGCTTCTTTACTGAAGGTAAGGAAAGAATATTCCAACGCACTCGGTCAGTAATTGGCCGTCATGTACAAAACTGTCATCCTCCTTCAAGTGTTAATATTGTTGAAGATATCCTTAATGATTTTAAAACTAAAAAGCGTGATTCTGCTGAGTTTTGGCTGCCAGTAAAAGATATGTTTGTTTATATTCGTTACTTTGCATTATATGATGATAATGGTGAATACATGGGAACCCTGGAAGTAACGCAAAATATTAAGCCATTACAAGAAATTTCCGGTGAAAAACGAATATATGATGGCGCCTAGAAGATACTAATAGTATCAACTAGTAATGGGGGAAGCATATGAGCCATCTACAGATTACTCTAGAAAAAGATGCCCGCTTATTAACTGATCAAGCGTTTTTGAATTTAATACAAAAGCGGATTAAAGAATTACTTATCAGTAGCGGGCCACCACAGGAAATATTTGATTATATTCAGCAAAATAGTGGAAAAATGCTTCGACCCATGTTAGTTTATTTAGTCTATCAGCTATGTAATGGTGACGATCTTAATGCGGTAGTTGATGTAGCTAGTGGAGTTGAGTTAATTCATATTGCTTCACTAATCCATGACGATATTATTGATCAATCAAACTTAAGACGAGGTACACAAACTATTCATAGTCGTTACGGAGTATCTGTAGCTGTTCTAGCAGGAGACTTTCTTTTTGCTAAAGCCTTCTCCGTATTCACAACTTATAATGAATATAAAATATTGAGTTTAATGACCGATGTTATTTGTCAGATGTGCGCTGGTGAAATAGAGCAATTAGTTAAACCTGGCCAAACTGAAGCTTATTACTGGCGCTACATCTTTAAAAAAACAGCCTGTTTAATTGGTTCAGCATGTAAAGCTGGTGCTTTACTGGGCAAGAATATCTCTCAGGAATTGATCGCTAACCTAGAGAGCTTTGGTCATTATTTAGGATATGCTTTTCAATTGGTTGATGATATTTTAGACTATCTGCCAATTAGTGATCGCCTAGGTAAGGAGATTGGTGATGATTATCAGGAAGGTCTCTGGACTTTACCTATTATTCGGGGAGTAGCTCAAGGTTATTTAACCCGTAGTTGGCGCACAGATTATTCGCGTGCTGAAATAACTAAGTTATTGGAAGAGGCAGGTATTTTGCAGGAAATCTATCAGGAAGCAGAACATTATATTGAGCGGGCTTTAGCTCTGTTAGATAGCTTTCCAGAGCATCCAGCCAAGCTGAAATTGCAACAAATTGCAGAATTTGTTTGTCGCCGTAGTTATTAAATTAGCACTTTGGCTTTGCGTAAAGCTCTACAGGCTTGATACATCAAATGTGTTGAGCGATCATGTAACAAAGTGCGATAATCATTATACAGAAAAGAACTTTTGACCTTTGGATCTGAACCATATAAACAGATCAATCCCTCAATTATTAGTTCATGAAAATGGGAATAGGGAAGCATCCCTATTCTTTTTTTACTTTCTTGATATAAAAATTGGAGTCTGCTTATTGCTTCCGCAGTATTTTGATAATAAAAAGTGAAGTTTAAATCATTGTGTTGGATATCCTCATTAGCATCGATTAGATAATCTAATTGAATGTGTAGGGCTTGAATCCATGGGAAATAACATGCGAAGATACCTTTGATTAGTTTGAGGTCATAATTATGATAGCTGGCTGCCAATAACATAAAAATACCTAAAGTTGAACCTGTAGCAGCTGCCCATTCATTCCAAGTTAACTCAGAATCAGTAAAATTGTTATTTATCCACTGTTTCAGCTTAGTTTCGCCATTCGGCTGCAAATGCTTAAGTACTTGCAGTTGACAATAATGATTAGCTAATTCTAAGACCAAGGGTTTATGCTTTTGGTAATTGGGCAGTTGACAGATTGCTTGACGACAGGCTTTGACTAAAGCTGGCAAGTAATGTTCTTCATGATATGGATAGTATTGATAATAATTAGAAATTGATATTTCGGGATCAAGTGCTTCGCTAAAACTTAAATGAAGTTGACTAAAAGCCTGTTGACTATTTACTTCCATTCGATCGCAGAGATTATCTAGATAATCACTAATGGTCTGTAAAGCGACTATAGCTTGTAAGACCACACGTTGATTTACTCCTGGATACAAAGCATAGATTGAACCGCCAAGGCAGTGAAAGGCTTTGTCCCGAAGACTAGCTTGCGCTTGTTCTTGAAGCGGCTGGGGTATCAACAGAGTATGTTGCCACCAACTTTTTAATAATTTCTTGGTTTCTTTAAAACTGCTTATATATTTAGCGAGCAAGGAAAGCTTACGAAAGTTCTTCATGATTACTACCTCCATAGTTATTCTTTGCAGGAGATAGAAATCTTAACCAGAATTAACTAATCGAGGTGAAGAAATGAAAAGTTTAGTGTTTTTAGATGTAGAAACTACCGGACTTAGTGCTAAATCTGATCGGATTATTGAAATATATTTGCTTAAGGTTTTTATAAACGGTGATGTACAGGAATATTATAGTTTAGTTAATCCTAAGCGTCCTATTCCAAAAAGAATTACCCAAATAACTGGAATAGATGATGAAACTGTTAGGGAGGCGCCAACGGAAACAGAGATTGCCTCAAAGATTAGATCCTTTTTTGATCAAGCAGTACCTGTTGGACATAACTTAGCTTTCGATTTACGCTTTTTAAACGAGTTATTTCATCGAAATCAGCTGGCAACTATAAATAATCACGGAATTGATACGCTAGTAATTAGTAAAAAGCTTTTCCCTAAGCTTTGTATTTATCCTGATGGAGGCGGCAGCCACCGCTTAAAGAATTTAATGTACCACTTTGGTTTAGAAAAAGAATTTGCTAATTCACATCGAGCTAAAGATGACGTGAAGCTACTCGTTCAAGTTTATCGTCATTTAGAAAGGTATGCTCAGGGTAGATTAGGGCAGTATCCTCTGGCAATGACCCATGGTTGTCCAGAATGTGGTAAAGCCATGAATTTAATAAATAGAAATGAGCGAAGAGAACTAGTATGTAGTTGTCAACTTCGTTTGGTGGATAAAGCTAAAGTCAACCACATAGGTTGACTTTAGCTTTATCCACCAAGATATGCTTTTTTGACCCGTGTATCTTGTAATAATTCTTTCGCAGAACCAGCTAACGGTAGAGTTCCTGTCTCTAAGACATAGGCTCGATCAGCAATATCTAAAGCCATATAGGCATTTTGCTCTACCAAGAGAATAGCGGTGCCTGAGGCATTAATCTCGCGGATGATATTGAATATCTCCCGAACCAATAAAGGAGCTAATCCCATAGACGGTTCATCAAGTAACAACAGCTTAGGGCGACTCATTAAGCCTCTACCCATAGCTAACATTTGCTGTTCGCCACCACTTAAGCTGCCGGCTAATTGTTTTCGTCTCTCCAATAGACGAGGGAAAAAGTTATAGACTTTTTCTAGATCTTCGGCAATCCCTTTTTTGTCTTTTCGCAAATAAGCTCCTAATTGAAGGTTGTTTTCTACTGTTAATTCTGGAAAAATTCGTCGACCTTCTGGTACATGGATTAAGCCTAGGCCCGCAATTTTTTCGGCTGGCATTCCAGAAATGTTTTGTCCAAGAAACTCAATTGAACCGCTAGTCTGAGGGACTAATCCAGAAATTGCTCTTAATGTTGTAGATTTTCCAGCGCCATTTGATCCAATCAGAGTCACAATTTCACCTTCATTGATCTCAAAACTAATCCCTTTTAAGGCATGGATAACACCGTAGTGGACATTTAAATCAGTTACTTTTAATACTGTCATTTGATTTCCTCCCCTAAATAAGCTTCAATAACTTTAGGGTTCTCCCGGATTTCTTCGCCTGTACCTTCAGCTATTAAGATACCATAGTCCAGGACATAAATTCGCTCGCAGACACTCATTACCAAGTTCATATCGTGTTCAATTAATAAGATCGTTAATTTGAAGTCTGACTGTAAGCGATGAATTAACTCGATTAATTCGTTGGTTTCATTTGGATTCATTCCTGCTGCTGGCTCATCTAATAAAAGTAGGGAAGGTTTAGTCACTAACGCTCTGGCTATTTCTAATTTACGTTGTTCCCCATAAGGAAGACTTACAGCATTCTCTTGTGCTTTACAATCTAAACCAACTATCTTTAAAACTTCCATTGCTTGCTGTAAAGCCTCCGCCTCTTGTTTGAGTGACTTTTTACTTTTTAAAATTCCGCCTAAAATAGAGTAGTTCATATTTTGATGGTAAGCGATTAACAGATTTTCCAGCACAGTTAAGCTTTTAAAAAGACGGATATTTTGGAAAGTACGGGCTAAGCCTTGTCGGCAAATGAAATGAGCAGGCTTATTTGTTAAGTTAACTCCATTAAACAATACCTGTCCGCCGGTTAGGTGACAAAGACCAGTGATGGCATTAAAAAAAGTAGTTTTTCCAGCACCATTGGGTCCAATTAGCCCAATCAGTTCACCGGTATTGATCTGTAAACTTACATCTGATACGGCTTTAAGCCCCCCGAAGTGAACGGAAAGCGCATTAACATCTAAACATGGATTAGTTGCCACCGGCTGTCACCTCTTGTTTTTTTAATTTATTCTGCAGTTTCTGATAAACTTTTATCAAGTAGTCATAAGACAGTTCTTTACCACCTAAGAGCCCACTTGGACGAAAGATCATCATAATGATTAAGATAATCGGATAAATAATCATTCGGTATTCAGCGAATCCACGAAGTAATTCGGGCAGTAATGTTAACACGATTGCTGCAACAATTGAGCCAGTAATACTGCCTAAACCACCGAATACCAGCATGATTAAAATGTCAATCGACTTTAAGAAGCCAATTTGTCCTGTAGTAGGGGAGATGTATTGCATATAGTGAACAAATAAACCGCCAGCTAAGCCAGCAAATAAAGCCCCAATAGCAAAGGCAACAACTTTATAATAGGTTGTATTAATCCCTAAGGACTCACTAGCAATTTCGTCTTCCCGTATGGCAACACAGGCTCTCCCGTGTTTGCTTTGAATAAAATTCTTGATTACTACCACAGTAATAATGGCCAATAAATAGGTTAATCCGAAACTAGTGTAGTTAGGAATTCCTGAAAATCCTCGCGCACCGCCAACAGATGGGATGTTAAGAATTATAATTCTAATGATTTCTCCAAAACCAAGAGTAGCAATTGCTAGATAGTCACCTCGTAGTCTTAAAGCTGGTAAACCAATTGCAATTCCGATTAATGCAGCAGCTGCCGCAGCACAAAGCAAGGCTAAAAAGTAGGGAACGCCTATATATTTGGTCAAATAAGCCGATAAATAAGCTCCAACCCCAAAGAATCCAGCATGTCCAATGGAAAACTGGCCAGTAAAACCATTAATTAAGTTAAGGCTAACAACTAAAATGATATTAATGTTCACCAAACTAATAATTTGCATGTCGTATGAAGTTAAAATGTCTAGTTTTAGCAATCCTTCTATGATTAGATAGACTAAAACTAATAAAGCGCTAGTTGCAAAATTTAACATTCTCCTTTTATCACGTAAAGATACCATTGATAACACCTACACTTTCTCAGTAGTGCGTTTACCTAAAAGCCCGCTGGGTCGAATTAGTAAAACAATAATCAAAATGGCAAAAGCCACTGCATCACGATAGGTTGATGAACCAAAGGCAACAACCAAATTTTCTGCTACTCCCATAAGAAATCCGCCTAAAACAGCCCCAGGGATAATTCCAATTCCGCCTAATACGGCTGCTACGAAAGCTTTTAAGCCTGGTAAAACTCCCATGTAAGGATCTATTCTATTATAAAGCATTCCAACTAAGATGCCTCCAGCTGCTGCCAAAGCCGAACCAAGGGCAAAAGTAAAGGAGATGATTCGATCCACATTTATACCCATTAATTTAGCTGCTTCTTGGTCCATAGAAACAGCTCTCATCGCTTTACCTAACTTAGTATAATTAACAATTAGATGAAGAATGATCATTAAGAATATGGAAGTAAGGAAAATAATTAATTGCCGATTAGTTATAAAAACAGAACCTAAAGTGATTCTTTTTAATGGAATTACATTTTGCGGAAAGGAGCGAAAAGATGCACCAAATACTAATTGAGCTGTACTCTGTAATAAAAGGGAAGCCCCAATTGCTGTAATAAGGGCTGCAATTCGGGGAGCATTCCTTAATGGTCGATAAGCAATTCGTTCGATAAGCATCCCAACAATGGCTGCTAGAATCATTGAGACAATCATTGCTGGAATTAAAGGCAGGTTGTACATGGTAATTGCAAAAAAGCCAAAATAAGCACCTAACATATAAACCTCGCCGTGAGCAAAATTTATTAATTTAATAATTCCATAAACCATGGTATAACCTAAAGCAATTAAAGCGTATACACTTCCGAGGGCTATTCCATTAATGATTTGAGCTAAAAGTATTTGCCACTCCACTTGGTCACCTTCTTTATACTTAATAAAATGGGTAGGGTTGCACTAAACGTACAACCCTAGCTTCTCTTATGGATATACCCGGTCAATAACTTGGGCAACACCATTCTGATATTGTAGAATAACTAACGGTTTATAAGGAGTACCTTCTGGATCCATGTCAATTGTAGCGGTAGCAGCTACTACGTTCTTAACTTGACCCATGGTTACCTTAATTTCTTCACGAGTTATATTCTTAACTTCTTTAAGGGTTGCTTCTACAATTTTTACAGCATCATAGCCAAGAGCTGCTAGAGCATCAGGAGCTCTACCATATATTTCAGTAAATTTGTTGGCAAATTCCACAGTAGCTTCCCGTGTATCTAACGGAGAATAGTGATTGATAAAGTAACCGCCTTCTTCATTACCAGCTGCAAGCTCAAAAATATCTGGCGAATCCCAGCCATCAACACCTAACATTACTGCATCAATTCCTAATTGATTAGCTTGCAGTAGGATTGGACCTGCAGTAGAATAGTAGTCAGGGATATATAAGGCTTCAGGATTTCTTAAGGCAATTGAAGTTAGTTGAGCACTGAAATCACTATCGTTTGTAGAATAGGATTGTACAGTTACTACTCGACCGCCTAATTCTTCGAAAGTATTTTTGAATGCATTCATTAATCCAGTAGAATAATCACTGGCAATATCATAAATAATAGCTGCTGTCTTAAGACCTAAATTTTCAATAGCGAATCTAGCCATTGAACTGCCTTGTAATGAGTCTTTATAGGCTGCACGGAAAATATAGTCGCCTATAGCTGTAATTTGATCGCCAGTACCTGTTGGAGTCATCATTGGAACTTTTGCAGTTTGACAAATAGGGGCTACAGCCATAACACAGGGAGTAATGACTGGGCCAAGAATTAATACTACTTGATCCCGGTCAATAAGTCGCCTGGCAATATTGGCTGATTCTGTTGGATCTCCCTTGTCGTCTTGGACAATCAATTGAATTTGACGACCATTGATTCCTCCAGCAGCATTAATTTCATCAATACCCATTACAACTGCGTCACGAACTGATTGACCATAAGTAGATACTGGACCGGTTAGCGGTGTAATTAATCCAATTTTAATTGGTTCTGCTGCCAGACTAGGCCAACTAATCAAAGACATTAAAAAAAACATTGTTACTCCTAATACGAATTTCTTGCTGAATTTGAGTTTACTCATTAATGATCCACCTTTCCCTAGTATTTATGGTTTTTCTCTTAAACTTTTTCTATAAATTCTACGAATAGCACAGATTTCCTTCTTTATCTTGTATTCTTTTCGTAAAAATATCGGCCAAAAAGCTCGGGAAAGGAATGAGCATAAAAATTCATACCAGAATGATTCTCAAGTGTCAAGGATAATGCTATAGAATGTGTAATTAGAGAATAGAAGCATGGAGGTTTGAAGTTGAATATACCAGCTGTTACTAATGAGGATATTATCCGTTATACTAAAATGTTTAATAAATTAAATCCAGCGTTGGAAAAACTAATGGAGGAAACAAACCAAAGAACTGATGTTTTGCCATGTATTCAACGTGATACTGCTTGTTTCTTGCAATTTATCATTCAGCGGGAAAAACCGTTAAAGATTTTAGAATTAGGAACTGCAGTTGGGATCTCTACGATTACAATGGCGCTAGTTTTACCGGAAAATGGGCAGATTACAACTGTTGAACGGGGTCACATGTTTGTAGCTGAGGCAGAAAAGAACTTTGAAAATTTTAAATTAAACCATAAAATTACCCAAATTCTGGGGGATGTTACTGAAGTAGTTCCAAATTTACAAGGTGACTTTGATCTAATATTCCAAGATTCTGGCAAACAGACCTATTTACCATTGCTAGATGATTTAGTTCGTCTGCTACGTCCTGGCGGATTGCTGATTGCTGATGATACTCTCTTTCCGGCGATGGATTTACCTGAACGGAATCAGAAAAGCCAAAGAGCGGTGAATCGCTTTAATCAGGCTGTTTTTGCTCATCCAAGATTAAAAAGTTTTATATTACCAATTGGTCATGGAATAACAATTGCAGAAAAAGATAAAAACTCTTGACATATACCTGTGGGGGGTATAATATAGAGATAGGTAAAAGTTATTTGAAATAGGAGGTTTTGCAAATGACCGTAGAGTTAACTGATAAGAATTTTAATACAGAAGTACTAGATGATTCAGGAGTTGTATTAGTAGATTTTTGGGCACCTTGGTGTGGCCCTTGTCGGATGGTTGGTCCAATTATTGATGAATTGGCTAGTGAGTATCAAGGCAAAGCCAAAATTGGTAAACTAAATGTAGATGATAATCCAGCTACCGCCAGCAAGTATGGAATCATGAGTATTCCAACAATGCTAATCTTTAAGAATGGTGAAGTTGTAGATCAAATGGTTGGAGTTGCTCCAAAGGCTCAATTAGTAGACAAGCTAGACGAGCATCTTGGCTAATACAGTAAAATCCCCCTGTTCTGGGGGATTTTTTTATTACCAAAAAAGGAGGTTGGTTCAAATTAAACATGGTGTAATTATAATAGGAGGCGGTGTAGCCGGTTATGTTGCAGCTATTCGGGGCAAACAATTGGGTCTAGATGTGGCAGTTGTCGAGTCTGACAAACTAGGCGGCACCTGTTTACATAGAGGCTGCATTCCTACTAAAGCTTTACTTGAAAGTGCCCGAACCTTTCGAACAATATTAAAAGGCAAAACCTTTGGTATTTTGTGTGATAACGTCCAAATAGATTTTGCAAAAATTCAAGCTTATAAAAATCAAGTAGTGAAACATCTTCATCAGGGTCTTAATAATATTTTTAAGCGAGAAAGAATTCCAGTCTATTCTGGTATTGCTAGGTTATTAAACAATAAAGTGATTGAAATTGCTCAACCCTATGGCGGTAAAATATCCTTGGAAGCAGAGCAAGCGTTAGTGTTAGCCACTGGTTCTAAACCACGCAACATTCATCTAACTCGTACGGATAGTCAAAGAGTATTAACTACCGATCAAGCTTTAAAGCTAGAAAAGCAGCCAAAAAGTATAATAATAGTTGGTGGCGGTGTGATCGGTGTCGAATTTGCTTCTCTATACAGTGACTTAGGAATACCTGTAACTTTAATAGAACAAGAGGATTCGTTATTGGTACATGGCGATCAAGAAATTCAAAAGGAAATCTACCGACAGTTTGTTAATCGAGGAATTAAAGTATTATTAAACACTTCGATTACTGATATTCAAGAGCAAAAGCAACAAATTATTGTTACCACAGATAATCAACATGAACAAGAAGTTATAGGAGATTATTGCCTAATTTGTATTGGAAGAGAAGCTAATATAAATAATTTAGGTTTAGAATACTTGAATATTGAACTGACTAATGGTTTTGTCAAAGTGAATTCAGTTTACCAGACATCAGAACCAAACCTATTTGCCATTGGCGATGTAATAGGGGGAAAAATGTTAGCTCACGCTGCTAGTTATCAGGGGATCCGAGTTATGGAATACCTAGCAGGGGTTTTAGATCCGCATGATAGTAGGCAAGCTCCTATACCAGCTTGTATTTATTCTAATCCAGAAATAGCTAGTATCGGATTAACAGAACATCAAGCAAATCAACAAGGTTATAAAATTAAAGTCAGTAAATTTTCTTTGCAAGCTAATGGAAAAGCAGTAGTTGCTAATGAAAGTGGATTTGTCAAATTAATTGCTGACGCAGAAACTGATGATCTGTTAGGTGCCCATTTAATAGGACCACAGGCCACCGAATTAATTAGCGTAATAAGTGTTGGGATGTTTTTAGATGCTAGTAGTTGGGAATTATCAAGAGTGATATATCCTCATCCGACAGTATCTGAGGCTCTTGGAGAAGCTGCTTTAGCTCTAAATTCTGGAGCAATTCATGGATAAGGAGGACGACAATGTTAGCTTTTGAACATCATGAGGTAGGCTTAACTGACCAACAGGTTATTGATATGTATCGCTATATGTTATTGGCTCGAGAATTAGATAAACGGGCATGGCTTTTGAATCGAGCTGGAAAAATACCTTTTGTTGTTTCCTGTCAAGGACATGAAGCAGCTCAAATTGGAGCAGCATTTGCTTTGGATCGGAAAATAGACATCTTATTACCATATTATCGAGATCTAGCAATGGTTCTGTATTTTGGCATGACACCCACAGAGATTATGTTATCAAATTTTGCTAAAGCACAGGATCCAAATAGTGGAGGACGCCAAATGCCAGGACATTTTGGCTGCAAAAGATTACGAATTATTACTGGCTCTAGTCCAGTAACGACCCAAGTACCTCATGCGGTTGGAGTTGCCTTAGCAGCTAAAATGAAGGATGAAAAAAGTGTGGTCTTAACCTGTTTTGGTGATGGCAGCGCTAATCAAGGGGATTTTCATGAAGGAGCAAACTTTGCTGGTCTTTATAAATTACCAGTAATTCTCTTCTGCCAAAATAATGGATACGCCATTTCTACGCCTTTAAATAAACAAATCGGAGGAGGTTCAGTTGCTGCTAGAGCCGTGGGATATGGTTTAGTTGGGGAAGTTGTCGATGGAAATGATGTTTTAGCAGTTTATAAAGTTGTTCAGGAAGCAGTTCAACGGGCTAGATCTGGTCAAGGTGGAACTCTAATTGAGGCGATAACCTATCGACTATTACCGCACACTAGCGACGATGATGATTCTGTGTACCGTTCACCTGCAGAAGTAGAGAAAGCAAAAGCTAATGATCCGCTATTACGTTTAAGCAAATATCTTCAAGAACAAAAGTTGTTTACTTTTGAGCAACAATCAGAATTACTCAAAGAAATTACTGTTATTGTAGATCAGGCAACAGAAGTAGCTGAAGCTGCCGAGAATCCAGCACCAGAATCTGCGTTGGATCATGTTTATGGAGATTGGGAGGCGAAATGATGTCATATTTAAGCTATATAGAAGCTGTTACGGAAGCTATTGAAATTGCTATGGAACAAGATCCACGAGTATTTGTCATTGGTGAAGACGTAGGAGTACGCGGCGGTGTATTTCGGGCAACCACGGGATTGTTAGAAAAATTTGGTGAAGCTCGGGTAATTGATGCACCTTTAGCTGAGTCTGGAATCGTAGGGATAGCTATTGGTGCCGCCATAAATGGTATGTTACCGATTGCAGAAATTCAATTTGCTGATTTTATTTTACCAGCAGTTAATCAGATTATAAATGAGGCTGCGAAAATAAGATATCGTTCTAATGGGGATTTCCATTGTCCGATAGTGATTAGGTCTCCCTTTGGCGGGGGGATCAATGGAGCTTTATATCACTCTCAAAGTATGGAAGCATTATTTACTAATATTCCTGGTTTAAAAATAGTGGTGCCGTCTACACCAGAGGATGTTAAAGGTTTACTATTAAGTGCCATTCGTGATCCTGATCCGGTTTTGTTTTTTGAACATAAGAAATGTTATCGCTCAATTAAAGGTGAAGTGCCTGATGGTGATTATATAATTCCAATTGGACAGGCAAAAGTAGTTCGCACTGGCGATGATCTGACTATTATTACTTATGGATTAATGGTTCATTATACTTTAACTGCTGCTGATTTATTAGCCAAAGAAGGTATCTCATGTCAAGTTGTTGATTTAAGAACACTGCTACCTTTGGATAAAGAGACAATTCTTTCGGCAGCAGTCAAAACAGGTAAAGTACTGATTGTGCATGAGGATAATAAGACTCACGGAATTGGTGCAGAAGTAGCAGCAATTATTGCTGAAGAGGCCTTATTTGAGCTTGATGCACCAATAATGCGCCTTTGTGGACCTGATATTCCAGCAATGGGCTACAGCCCCACATTGGAAAGTTTTTATATGATTTCGCCGACGGAGATTGCCAATAAAGCACTGGAATTAGCAGAGTTTTAATTAACGGAGGTGACTTAAGATGCAAAAAATATTAATGCCTCAATTAGGAGAAAGTGTTGTTGAGGCTACACTCGATAGCTGGCTAGTTAAAGAGGGTGATTATGTTGAAAAATATCAGCCCCTATGTGAAGTAATTACTGATAAAGTAAATGTAGAAATTCCTTCCACTGAAGCTGGCGTAGTTCAAGAACTTCTAGTTGATGCTGGAACTACAGTACCGGTAGGTACCACTATTTGTCTCATTTCAACTCAGGAGAAAAATAATTCGCAAATAGTTCAAGCAGTTAAGGAAAAAATACGTTTATCACCAGCAGTAAGGAAATTGGCAGCAGAAAATAAGCTGGATCTCAATGAGTTAGTCGGTAGCGGCAAAGGCGGACGGATTACCCGTAAAGATGTTTTACAACACTTAGCAAATTCGGCTAAAGAGTCAGGTAAGGGCACCGGAGTAGCTAATTATAGTATTTGGCAAGATTCAGAAGACGAACTAATTGCTATTGATCCTGTGCGAAGAATAATTGCACAGAAAATGGTATCCTCTGTAACTACCATTCCACATGCATGGGCTATGATGGAAGTGGATCTGACGGATTTAGTCGCCTTACGAGAGCAAATTAAGGATGCCTTTTTTCAAAAAGAAGGTGTTAAGCTAACATATTTACCATTTTTCATCAAAGCAGTAGTTCATGCCTTGCAGGATTATCCAATTATGAATTCCAGCTTCACAGATGACCATATTGTAATTCATAAAAACTATAATATTTCTATTGCAGTAGCTACCGAGAAAGCGTTATTTACCCCTGTAATTCATCATGCTGACCGTTTTTCGGTAGCTGGATTAGCTCATAAAATCCATGAATTAGCCACTAAAGCCAGAGCAGGTAAGTTATCACCAGCTGATGTAGATAAAGGAACCTTTACGGTCAATAATACTGGTTCATTTGGTTCGCAAAGCTCTAAACCGATCATTAATCCACCACAAGTAGGAATGATTACTTTAGAATCAATTGTTAAACGCCCAGTAGTAATTGATGATATGATTGCTATTCGTTCGATGGCGAATATTTGCTTTAGTTTTGATCATCGGGTAACCGATGGTTTAACAGCTGGGCGTTTTCTTCATGCTGTCTGTAGTTATTTGTCCAAACAGGCTAATGAGTATCATAGTTGACTTTAATTTTTCAAATTAGTATACTAAAAGCAAACACCAGATCGGCTTTTTGGCCGGTCTTTTTTTACATATCTTATAGAAAGGAGGCTACTAATGGGCTTTAGTTTTGTGCATGGAGCAGATTTACATCTAGGCAGTTCTTTTTCAGGGATTAAGTTTTTGCCAAAGGAGTTACACCAAAGAGTGCTCAATGCTCATTTGACAGCTTTTGAGAAACTGATTGACTTTTGTTTGTCAGAAAAAGTCGAATTTCTGGTTTTAGCGGGAGACACTTTCCATGAGCCTACTCCTAGTTTACGAATGCAAAAGGTTTTTATTGATCAGTTGGAAAGGTTAGCTGCAGCTAAAATTGATGTTTTTATAGTGACGGGAAATCATGATTCTGGTGTATTTGCTAATTTTGTTTTTAATCTACCAAGTAATGTTTATACTTTTCCTACTGATCAAGTAGGTTATTACCAAAGACAATACGGTCAAGAAGCAATTGATATTTATGGCATAAGTTATCCGCAAGCACAAGTTAAATCTAGTCTATTGCCATTATTTCCAAAACCAAAGTCTGACAGGTTTTCGCTCGGAATATTACATTGTGATGTAGGTGGCGGACAAGACAGCAGTTATGCACCGGTATCAAGTAGTGAGCTAAATTCAAGTGGACATGATTATTGGGCTTTAGGACATGTTCACTCGCCTAAGGTTTTGTCAGAGAATCCT
>ERZ773359.2733-NODE-2733-length-21704-cov-5.428703_pt1 | contig 21704 bp, 18 predicted proteins | sample MGYA00374955_ERZ773359 | MGnify/ENA primary metagenome ERZ773359 (study PRJEB29098, sample SAMN04486028) | biogas fermenter metagenome | study: EMG produced TPA metagenomics assembly of the Biogas fermentation microbial communities from Germany - Plant 4 DNA1...
TGCTCTAAAAGAAAAATAATTATCATGTGCCAAGATAATATGGTCTAACAAAACAATTCCTGCTTGTTTTAGGTCGTTCTCAAACTGTTTGGTTGCAATTAGGTCTTTCTCTGAAGGAGTAGTATCATACTTTCCATCTATAGGAGGGTGATTGTGAACCAAGATAACTTGATTCGTTTTGTTTTCCCTACACCCTTTTATAACTTCACCTACACTCGGAAGCTCTACCTCCTCTAATGTGCCTATCTTGTTAAACGACCTTAACGCCAAAACTTTTTCTGGAGTAATATATAAGATTACGCTGACCTCATAAGGCAGATGAGCAACCTTTCTCATATTTGCAAACCTAACAATCTTATCTAAAGTCCACACAATATCCCTCCTTCTATCAATTTGCTTTCTTTTTTTCTTCCTCTACCTCCATCTCCGCCTCTTTCACAAGGTTATACGCAGTTTCAAGGCTAGTCTTATCTCTTTTTTTCATGACCGCATCGAGAGTAGTCCCTAATGACCTTAAAACTTTCTCTATCCATAAAACACACTCATCTCCCCTTGCTTTTATTTCGGCTATCATTTTGTCAAAAGGATCTTCGGGGACTGTACTCTTCTCTACAATCTCGCTGTCTCTCATGGACTGAACCTTCTTTTTAATCTCTTCGTACTCGGCCATAGCCTCCTTTATTTCCTTTATTGCGTCAGCATTTTTCGGAAACCTTGCTTTGTTTCTTTCTAATATGGGCAAGATTTTCCCAAGCTCATCGAAACCACTTTTTGTGTCTTGAGCAAGAACCTGGTATGGGGTCAATCCTTTATATTTAACAGGAAAATCTAATTTAACTTCCCCTTTCTTGGAAAACTCTTCAATTAGTTCTTCCCAAATTTCTTTCAGACTCTTCTTTGGTTCATTAGGTTTCGAGGAAGGTTTTTCTGATTTGGTGTTCTCTGGAGGCCTTTTTCCTTGCTCCTCAAGTTTCTCTTCCATTTCTTTCTCAATAAAGCTTGGCGCATCACTTGGTGCTAGAGCAGGCTCAAAATCTGAAATTATCTCTGGTTCTACCTCTTCTGAAGAGGTTTTTATGCCAAGGATCTGGGAAAAAGCTCTTGTTAAAGTATCTCTTAATTCTATCTTCTCTTTCTCTGTAGCGTTCTTCACATTACCCTCTATAGAAAGGTATGTTTTATTGTTCTCACTATCAATTATCATCCTTACGTTTAGATTAGTCTTCATAAATCCCCCTTCTTTCTCTTTATATATTTGTATCATTCTATGCTATATATTATATTGTTTCAAATTATATCGCTTATTTCAAGTATTACTAAATTGTTCATAATTCACTATGAAAAAGAAGAAGTGGCAAATGCCACTTCACTCTATCAAGATATTACTTTCTATTAAGCGAGCTAGCCTAGCTGGCAGCCTCTTTAAGTTTGGAATGTCTATATAATTACGAGTGAAAATTCTCTTTATCCCTGATTTTCCATCCCCTATAGCGACTCCAAATATGGTAACTCCTTTTCTTTCAAGCTCTTTAACTACTCTACCAGAGTCTTTGATACCATACTCTCCCGAATAGTAATCGCTATCAGAAACATGAGCAGGCTCGCCATCAGTGATGACAATAAGGATTTTGTCGGCTTCTGGCCTTCTTAACAGATACTCACCTGCATATTTGATGGAAAAACCATCTCTGTTATCCATATAGGGGCCGATGTGTGCAAGTTTATACTTCTCCCTTTTGTCTCTGCTGTCAAAGTCAACATAGTGTCGGTGCCTAACTATATCTTCATAAAACGGTGCATCGTACCCAATGACAGCAAAAGGAATGTTTATGGCACTACACATCTCGTACAACAACATGGCTGCTTGCCTTGCATGCGTGCTTCTATTGTCTCGATACATAGATCCAGACTCATCGATTAAAAGCACAATTGCTAAATCCGCCTCATCTGATTTTTCTTGTCGCTTATAGAAGAAATGCTTATCCATTCGATATAACTGGCTCTTATTAATTTTTCCATTTAAAAGTCCTGTTGTTTTAACATCTTCGTTATATCGAATAATATCTCTTACTTGTTTAACAAGACTTCTGCTTAACCCCTTTATACTCTCAAACTGTTTTTCATATTTGTCAATTACATCCTTATCTACATTGAAGTCCCGAATAACTTGTGTTTTTATATGCCCATGGACCTCTGAATATTTAACTTCTCTAGCAAATTCTCGGATAGCTCTATCCTGTTTTTTCTGCTCCTCTTTATCGTATTCTTCTTTGGCTGCTTCTTCTAAAGTATCTTTTAGCTGCTCTTCAAGGCTTTCGAGAAGCTCTTCCATTTCATCATCCATATCTGTATCTTCATCTGCACCTTCTTCGCCTTTCTCGCCATCTGATTCCTTATCATCCATCTCTTTTGCATCCTCGTCTCCAGGTGAATCAGAGCCAGCATCTCCAGACTCGAAGTCGGCTTTATCAGTATCAGACCCGGCATCATCTTTGCCGCCCTTACCTTTACCTCCTCCAGCTTCGACATCATCGCTTTCAGAACTGTCAGCTCCACCTACATCAGAGCTGTCACTTTCTCCCCCTTCTTTTTCGCTCCCTTCGCCTTCAGCTTTACCTGAAGACTCTTCATCTTCTTTATCATCAGATTCCCCTGTCGCTTTTTCTTTCATCTTTTCTAGTTCTTCTTTTGTCTTCTCTCTGCTTTTTTCTGAAAAATCCTCTTTAATTTCTGGGGTTTCGAGGATTTCACTTGTAGAGCCACCATTAGAGATCTCATCACTTTTAGTGTAACAATATTCGATTTCTACGATCTCTGTTTGACCACGCTCTATTGCTTCCTCAATAAGCGGTTCCATAAGCCTATACAACTCCTCGGCTGCTCTATACCTTCCTATAGAGTGAGGTTCTAGCCTTCCTTTATCGAGGATTAGCATTGCTTTTTGGAAGAGCTCTATAAGCTCCACATCATGAAGTTTTCCTTTTAACTTACCCAGTATGCAGTACATAGCACATGCTTGCTTAAATATAGCAAGTCTTGGAGCTCCTCTTTCCATCATTTCATCTAACGATGGCATACAGTCGAGGGCATTTTTGTTGTTAGCTATTATAGCTTGCTTAAAAGAGCCAGTATAATAGTTGGTACCTGCAAGTTCTATAGCAGCATCCTCTATTATATTAAAAGACTCATGAACCTGCCGCATTCGAAATTCTCCCTGTTCCTCATACTCTCTTTGTAGACTTTTGAGCACTTTAAAGTCTGTATAAATAACATGGAAGACCTCATGTGCTAACTGCCCTAAAACAACAAGGGTTTTTTCTGCTGTCCTCTCTAGCTTTAAAACGTATTCGTGCACAGGGTTTACAGAAATCACTTTATTATCCGTATAAACCCCATCCGAGAAGATAACTTTTAAGTCATATCTTCCAGTTATCCCATGAACTATCTTTTGTAAAAAGAGTCTGTAGCTATCACTCAATAGAAATTTCGCCTCATCCATTTCAGATTTAATTTTCTCCAGCCTTCTCTTGACATATCGCATTAAAAAACTCCTCCTTCATCTTTTAAAAACCATTAAATGCATAATTGATGCATTTACGGTATGTAACAAAGAAGTCATAGATGATCTATGACTTCCTTGATTGCAAGAGAGGATTAAAACATAGGCCTTAAAATAGTGTCTATTATTTCTTCTTGCACCTCTAGATCCAAAGAGACTCCTGGAAGCACAGTTTTTTTTGCTGATCTAATTACATCACCTGTATACTTAATGTCTTGAGCCCAATTGATAAGCTGCCTAGTTGAGCAAACCCCTCCTGAAATCTGCTCTTCCTCAATCTTTATCGCCATTTTTTGAACTGCATCTACAAGCTTTGTTACTAAAGCAGTATCGTTGTTGCCACTTTGCTCCATAGTAATCCTGATAAGTTCCTTGTTAGGAAGCTTCTCGATGTGAATCATTTGGCTAAATCTATCTTTTACAGATTCATTCAGCCTGTTACACCCTGCATAATCTAGGTTCGTAGTGAAAACGATTATGCAGTTTTTGTGCCTAGAAACTATACTTCCATCACCTAGTGTTATTTTTGAAGTATCGTCTGTAGCAGAGTTTAGAGCAACTCCGACACCTGACTTTAACGTTGTTGGTTCTTGAACTTCTATGAGCCCGCCGTTTACAAAAGTTTCAGCAAAAGCAGGCATCCAAAATTCGAAGCCGCCGTCAGGTGTTGGTTTAAAAGTACCTATAAAATCGCTCTCCTCTGTGTTCAGAGAGCAAGTTATAAACCTGTATGGGAGTCCAAGCAGCTGCGCTAAAATCCTAGCACCAGTTGACTTACCGGCTCCTGCCTCACCATATAAGAGAATATTTCTCACTGGTTTTAGAGAATTTATCTCTTCTTTGATCATGTGAGCGAGCTCTCTTATCTCTTGTGGGATTTTGATTATGTCAAAGTCAAGCTTCGGAATTAAACTTTTTTCTTCTTCTGTTAACTCTCTATCCCACTCGAGGAAATACTCTGGAGCCTTCTTTTTCTTGCTTTTCGTTTTTGTTTTTGCTTTAGAAAAACTACCACCGCTATCACTAAATATATTGGTGATGTCTTTTTCAATAACCGGAGAAGGAACTTCATCCATGTAGTTTACATCCTCATTATGCTGTATATATTCATGTTGAGATTCGTACAGGTAATCATTTAGTATAAACATTTCATTGGGGGATTTTACAATCCCCTCTCTTTGATATTGCTTTAAAACTTCCCTGTAGTTTTCTGCAAACTCTCCTTCTGGATCTTTGCAGATTATGTCGATTACCCTTGGCACGAAAATTGACCAATGGGCATATCGGTCGTTTGCAAGTTCATACCAGATAATCTCTTCTGCCTCAACTACTACTGCCAAAAGAAGATTGTCTTTTGGGTTGTAACGTAGCATGTAAGTTCTCTCTGGAATCCTGCTACTTTTGCATTCAACCCAATAACTCCCATCTGTCAGTATGGCTGCTGACACTCTTTCCCTCACTAAAGCCATTATAGCTGCAGTGAAACTGTACGCAATTGTGGCTACTCCAGTCGTATTGATAGAACTCAATGCCAGCCTACTCTTAATACCATTTTTTAATGCGGTTCCCTCTATTTCACCGCCACTCCTAAACGCATTGCTCCAAATGCTGTTTTTCCCTCTCGCTTTCGCCATAAATACTTCCTCCTTCATCTTCTTTATAATACCTTGGGCTAATAAAAAGCCCTGGTATGTAAAGGAGGGATTACCCCTCCTTGTTTTCGGCCAGTATCTTGGCACCATAATGAAGTTTCTTCATTTTCTCGCTGCTTCGAGGGCTGATTCTGTAATTATTGAGTAGCCAGTTGAAGTCGTTTGGAGCGTTTTTCTGGAGTTCTTCAAGTGTTATAGGAGCACTACGATAGCTTCCATAGTCTACTATTAGTGCTTTTGCTTCTTCAACTGTCATCGCATACCCTTCTTCGGATACTTTCGAAGCGGGTTTGCTGTCATCTGCTCCGAATTCCGTATCAGAATAGACTTGCCCTTGCAATCCCATCAGTCTAATTAACAACCTGTCTTGAGCCCTTTTATTGCTCATGATTGCAGGGTATGCTCCACCAATGGCAGTATCAAGGTTTTTGGGGTTTGCTTCACCAACCTCATCGATGATAGTGCCATCTTCAAGTTTTGTTATAGCACGATGGACAAAACAAAAATTATTGGGACTATGAAACTGCCCAAACTCTAGAATTGTTTTGTCTATCTTTAAATCGTTGCGATCAGCTATCCTAATAAGTGCGTCATGTTTTATTACAGGCACATCTTTCCCCTTTTCTCTTTTCAGAAAGTAATACTGATCTTTCTCTAGCGTTATCTTTTTCTTCTCTCCCTTTACCTCAATAACTAAATCTAATTTTTTATCTGGCTCAACAAACCTGCTCATATTAAAACTCCCTTCTTCATCTTAAATATTTTTATTTGTGCTAACTAGAAGATATTGCATGAATCAAACTATTTTCAAGTATTTTTAGAATTACACAGTATGATATGACATATTTAGGCTAAAAGAAGGGGCTCCTAAAATAAAAAAACCGCTACTCAATTTTAAATAGCAGTTAAGCTTAAAGTGAACTATATGTAAGGGGGGGGAGAGATAATATCTCTCCAAAAAACACAAGTTAAAAATAAAACACCAAATCGTCTTTAAATTAAAATGTGGCTACTTGTAGCACTGTAATTAGAGCTAAAAGTAGGAAAACGCTTATTCCAGATAGCAAGCCTACTAGGAAGCCGCTGCCTGTACTTGATCTTTTCTTCTTCACCTTGTTGCCTAGAACCGGTGATGGACTAGGCAACTGGTAGTGGAACTCTCTATCATCCTCCTCGTAGAGGCTCCACTCTTCATAGTCGGAATCGCTATGACTATGAATATTATGATTGTTGGTTCTAATTTGAGGGACTTGGTTAATCCCTCCTCGCATGAGTGCCATGACGAAAGTGGCCATCATGGAGTTCATTGAGTTCTGCAGCTGTGCTGCAGTTTCAAAGGATTCTTTAGAATCCCTCTTCATCTCGTTCTTTAACCTTGCAAAGAACGAGAAAAATCCTATAGGAGCCATTATTACTCCTATAATCACAATCAAATTACTTACATCCGTTATACTCATTTCTTATCCTCCTACTTATCACTTCTTCTTATCTATATTAAGCCTCAAGCAACCTCGAGGCATTGCATAGAGTAATTCTATATAAACACACGACACTAAAGTGTGTGTGGATCTCTTCCCTTAATGTATCACTCGGTTTGCTTCGTTTGGCTTGGTTAATTTTATTATTTTGGTGGTTTCGGTTGGTTTTGGTTACCTAAAGCATAAAAAATCATTATGTAGGATTTCAAGTTTTATTTTTGATCTAAACAAAAAAGCCACTACACGATGTAGCAGCTTATTCGTCTGGTAGGGTTATCATGTAATCCCATACGAAATTATGTGCGTTTGATACATTATTTACGACAAGAGTGGTCTTTTTAAAAGATTTTGGAAAATCGGTAAAACCAATTAATGCACTTTTTTGAGTCTTTGGCTCTATTTTTTTACCAAAAAGGTCTACAGGAATTTCTCCTATATCTACATCAGGGAGATATTCTTTACCGTTTTGGTCTACTAGATACATGCTCCGTACAGTTGTATAAAGACCGTTATCGCCTTTGTTTAATACTTTTACATTTAGAAACAGAACATTATCTTCTATATAATAGTCCTCTATTTTAAACTCTATATTATTAACAACCTGTTGTCCTTCTTTAGAAACTGCGAGTTCTGTAAAAGTACCCACCGTATTGTCTTCAACACATGCCTCGTGAACTATAAACACGACAGCAAGTATCAACAGCAAAAACAAAACAGTATAATCCATTATTGCTTTTCTTTTTTTATCCCGCTTCCGCTTTTCTTCTTTTTCTCTATCAATCTCTTCTGGTTTGCGAACTAGTTCCATATATTTTTTTTCTGGCCATTCTTTCTCATCTCTGTTTTTTATTTTCTCTATAGATTCTTTTATCTCATCTTCTAATTCTTCCAAATCTTTATCTTTTAAATCGGGGTTTTCTTTATTCACTATACCACCCCCTTATATTAGTAAATATTATTCAGCACTTACTTTAACTCTAGACTCACCATATAGGTTTAAATTAGGAATTTGAGCTTTCGAGCCACCAAACGGTCTAGCTATAAACATAGTCCTATACCTTCCGTGGACTCTTACAGTAAAGTTACCAGAATAATACTGATCCCTTGAATTAAGTGTTTTCCCATCAATTCTTTTGCCAGCAGGGTTCATTTGTGTAGTCACAATTTCTGTTCTACCTGGCAAGAATTTTTTGTTTGCATTTAATAATTCTTGAGCTTTAGCTGTTGCAAGTTTTTGATCTACTATAGCTGTTTTCTTTCCACTAGACAAACTTCTAAAAGCTTGCATACCATGACTTGCACCGCCTATTGCCATAGAGTAAGCAATGGATTGAACTTGAAATCTTGTAGAGAACCCCAATCCAAAATCTACTAGTAGAGCCGTAAACAAAATCGCTATTACTATGATTAGCATACTAAATATAAGCGTCTCTCCTCTTTTGCTCTTCAGAGTTTTAATTGTCTTTCCAGCCAAGACGCCACCCCCTCTATAATTTTTTAATATGTGTCTACATAACACAGGCACCCTAATCTCTCTCAATCATCATCACAATGCTTCCTGAAACCCTAGTTGTCTCTTGGAATTTGAAACCTGGCCCTAGCACAGGAAAGAGTGTTTTGACGTCTCCCGAAACTGTATATGTTAGATTATTTGGTTTTTTCCAGGCAGAAGGACTTGAACCAAAATTTGTAGAAACGGTACTTTGGTTAACCCCTATAGCATTTTTCATTATTTCTTTAGACCGTGCTATGGCTGTATTTCTAGCTGTAGTATAGTTGCTTATTACAACAGCTCTTCTAGCACCCTCAAATGCTGCTAGTTGACAAGTCATCTTGGCAAAGATTAGTTGCCCTGATGTAATGAGCACCCCAATACATAAAATCAAAATAGGCAAAATCACTGCCATCTCAACCAGCTGTTGCCCTTTTTTGTCTCTCATATTATATCTTAATTTGCGAATAAACTTGACCATGATATATCACCCCCGATTATATAAGTCAAAACAAGACCACACATGATGTAAACAGCATATGCCACAACTAGAGCACTTTCTTTTTCCGTAATTTTATATGGGTTTTTATACAAAATCCCTTTACTCATTTCGTATATATTCTTAATTGCCTTTAAAAATTTGCGTGGCCTAAAAAGGAGTGAGAAGATGACTAACGAAAAAAATGAAGAAATTATTACTCCAAGGCCAAACCAAATACCTTTAATTGAACCAATAGCCATAAAAAGCTTTACATCTCCCATGCCTAATCCGTTTAATGAAAATAAAATCAATGCTAATAAACCACAAACTAAAAGTCCTTTTATAGAAAACAAAGCACCATTTAATCCATTGGAATATATATTAAAACCAAGACCTATCCCTATTAAGGGAAAAGTTATATAGTTTTTTATCTTCCCGTACACAACGTCTGTAAAGACGCAAAAAGTCACAGCTCCTATTAGTATAATATCTAGCAAATCAAGCACTTCTCAACCACCTTCTCAAATTATATTTAAAGCCCCTTAATGAAAAGGGGCCTATGATTAAGGTTTTACATCTCTTAATGTCTTATCGATGTCTTGGAATTTGGTTCCGATAGTTCCACCAAGCCTACTAATAATCCAGATAATGGCTATAACAAGAAGTGCTGCAAGGATTACGTATTCAGTAAGCCCCTGCCCTTCCTCGTTTCTTACGAAGGTTTTCGCTGCCTTTTTTAGCTTTTTAAACATAGAGTTCACCCCCAAATTAATTTACTTTTATTCAAAACTACTCTTGCGTTCATTCTAGAACAAGTTTTTTTGGAAATTCAAGTTAATAAGCCATTTTAAGCGGAAAACTTTATGATAAGTTTGTGGCAAGCTCTATTAACATAGGTCCTACCAACAAAGCCAATAGCGGTAAGAAGTTAAAGATTGCCATGGGGACTATAAGCTTAATACTCAACCCTCTAGCCTTTTCCTGAAAGCGAGTGTTTTTAATTTGCCTCATCATATCCGCTTCTTTTTTGAGTGTTTCTGTTATAGGTGTTCCCTTTTCATAAGCAATTAGTATGTCGGAAACAACATCAGAGAGGTTTTCGATGTCATTCCTAAAAGCCATGTTTTCCATAGCAAGAGTCCATTGACCTCCATTAGCTTTTGTTTCTACCATAACAGCCCTAAACTCTTCAGCCAAAGGTCCTCTTGTTCTGGCCGTTACCTTATTAAGAGCTTCTTGGATAACCAATCCTGATTCTGTTACGGATTTAAGCAAATCAAGAAAATCAGGCAGTTCATTTTCTATCCGCTCTCTTCTTTCTTGTATTTTTTTAGTTATCATTCTTTGTGGCATAAAGCTACCCAACATATAACTTAAAACTGCTGCCAACATTAAAGGAGTACTAAAATTTAAGGATATGCTAGCCAGTATAAACACAATCATACCTGCAGTGCCCAAAATTTTCATTGATGCAACTTCTTCCGCCGTGAAGGTTTTTTCTAGTCTTGCATCACGAATTTGTTTTTCTAAATCCTCTAAATTTATGCCTAGTGATTTAGAAAGTCGTTCGAATAACTGTGGATTTCTTTTTATTCGTGGTCCTATATATGTTTTGTGAAACCTGCCATACCTGGTATCTGAATAGCTGGCTTCACTTAAAATATTTCTCATTTCTTGTTGCCTTGCATTGATTAGTCTCTCTTGCAACTCTATTTTTTTAGGGTTTCTTATAACCGTTACTATCATGCTACCAATAGCAAAAACCAATAAACCAATCAACAAAGATATTACTTGAACAGAGACTACACCATCCATTAACCTCACCCCTTTCTTTATAGCTCAAGTTTAGACATTCTCTTAATAACAAAAACTCCTGCTGAAATAAACATCACACACCCTAAAAACATAAACCTACCCATTAAGGTTTCAAACAACGGATCAAAATAAGAAGGGTTCATGAAATATATCATCCCGCCTATTGCAAAAGGCATGGCAGAGAGGATGTTTGATGTAGCATTTAACTGGGACATAGTTGCTTTTGCTTCACTTTCCATCAGCCTTCTATTGCTGATAGTAGCCCCAATAGTGTCAAATGTCTGTGCAATATTACCGCCAAGCTGTCTTTGTATCTCAACTGCTATAGCTAAAAACTGAACGTCTTTACTGCCAGTACGTTCATAAAGTTTATGCAACGCTTCTTCAATAGCAAAACCATACTCTATATCTGATAACACCTTACTAAACTCGAGTCTTATAGCTGTGGCCATAGATCTTGACCTTGAAACATCAGCCAGGGCTTGTTTTAACGAGCCTCCAGAACGCATCACGGAAGCCATTCTTCGCAATGCTTTAATCAATTCGTCATTAAAGCTTTTTATATTGGCTTCACGCCTAGACTGAAGAAGTTTTTCTGGAAAATAAAACCCAAGTAGTGCAAACGGCATCGCTAGAAAAGCAATTCCCAAGATTTTATAAACTATATAAAAAATTGCTATAGATGAGGCTATTAGGACTGTTATATACATAGGAAAAGTTATATTTGTTCCAGATTGGTCTATTTCTCTTTTCTTTTTTTCAATCCATGTTAAAGAGTCTTCATTTTTTAATATACTTTCTTCTATCTCAAGCTCTTTTATTGCTTGTCTTATTGCAACTTGTTCACGGTCTACTTGAACTCTTTGTTCGAGGTTTATTATCTTTCTTTTTCTCAAAGAGTTTATCACTAGACCTAGAAAAATAACTATGCCGCCAACCAGTATAGAAATTAATTCCGCATTTATGGCCATTTCTCAATCACCCTTTCTTGGCCAAGCTAGCCTAACTTTGATATATTAAAACTCTATAAAGTGCCTTAACTTTCTTTTTCAAAAATTTCCATTGGTACATCGACACCAATGCTTTGGAGTTTATTCATTATATCTTTAGGAACATACCCCGTAGCCTCAAACCTTCCGATAACCTTACCTTTTTCATCGATACCTTCTTGTCTAAATCTGAATATATCTTGCAGATAAATCTTATCATTCTCTACATTTTTAAGCTTTAATTTAGAGGCTCCATCTTTTCCAATACCTACTACATGGGTAATATTTGTTATTTTTCTTGATCCATCTCTCATTCTCTGTATCTGAACGATTAAATCAACAGAGGAACAAATCTGTTGTTTTTGAGCCATTTCGTTAAACACCATATCACTCATTCCAAAAAGAATTGGAAGAGTTGCATCGACTAAATCTCTTGGGCTGTTTGCGTGGATAGTTGTTAGCGAGCCATCATGACCTGAAGACATTGCACGGAACATATCTACTACACACCCGTCTCGAATCTCTCCAACTATGATTCTATCTGGTCTCATTCGCAGCGTATTACGAACCAATCTTCGTATGCTTACCTCTCCCGTGCCTTCTGCAGATGGAGGCCTTGCCTCTAACCTTCGCACATTGTCTTGGTAAAGCGTCAACTCACAAGAGTCTTCTACTGTAACAATAGACTCCCATGATGGAACGAAGTTTGAAAGCATGTTGAGGAGGGTTGTTTTACCAGAACCAGTTCCTCCACTAACTATGATGTTACAGCGACTAATTACAGCCAACTCTAAAAACTTTAGCATTTTTTCATCGAGTGATCCAAAATCTAAATAATCCTGCCCTGTAAGCTTATCTTTTGAAAATTTTCTAATAGTTAAAGTACAACCATCGGGACTAATAGGCGGAATGGTAGCATTTACACGGCTCCCATCAGGAAGGCGTGCATCAACTAATGGCTCTGATTCATCTATTCTTCGCCCTATAGGTTGAACAATTTTTTCTATTACTGCTCTTAAATGATTATCGTCATTGAATTTATGTTCTGGTGATAATATGAGGCGTCCATCTCTTTCTACATAAATCTTATCCCACCGTGAAACCATGATTTCTGTCACTTTAGGATCTTCTAACAAGTCTTGAATAGGACCAAAACCTAGTATGTCATCCATAATACTTTGGGTTAGCGTCCTTCTTTTTGCTAAAGTCATCTCTATTCCAAACTCCTGCTCGAGGAGGTCGTTTATCGCATCACGCATTAGGATTTTAAAAGATTCTTGTTTACTTTCTGTTAAAATCCTCTCTCCAAATAACAAATTAATTCTTTCTTTAACACGGCGTATTGCCTCTTGCTCACGCTTTGCCTTATCATCGACTCGTGTTTCTGTTTCTTGACTTTGCCCAAAGGATCTTCTTGCAAGTATGGCATCATATTCTTGGGTTTGCTTAATACGCCCTCTCAATAACTCGTTACCAGCCATAATATCGCCTCCTTTGCGAAGTTATAAATATTATGCCCCCCATCCTCTTTAAAAGAGGCAGGGGCATAACAGCTTTAAAATAATTTATTTTTTTACTATTTTATTTTTTGCCGAACCTTGAGAAGAAACCACCTTTCTTTTTGTTAGGACCTCCTCCCCCTCCTCTTGAAGGCGGAATGGATCTATTGAAAACAGGAACTATCGTATTACCTATTTTTCTAATAGCTTCGTTAAACTCATTATCTCTGCCCAGCATAGCTGGCGTCCCGCTGTTGTTTAACTGCCTTATCCTAGGGAACTCTGGAATTATACCTATAACAGGTGCTCCAAGCACTTGCGATATTTCGTGTACATCAATATCTTTATCCCTTCGTGGCATCTTGTTTACTATTAACCTGATTTTGCTTACTGGGAACTGGATAGACTTTAAAGTGTTCAGCAAAAGACTTGTGTCATTTATAGTTGTTAAGTCAAGGGTGGCAACCATCAAGATTATCTGTGCCTTATCTAGTGCTATTAAAGTATAATCCTTTGTGTTGTTGCCTGTATCTAGAATAATAACATCAAAATCACAAGCTTTTAGGTTGTCTATTACTATCTCCATTTCTTTTTCTGTAATATTTAATGCATCTGAATGGCTAGACGGTGCTGCAAGTATCTTCAAGCCTGTAGGGTGCGTTAACAAATACTTACTCTCAATTTGTTGTTGTGTGTACTTTATCTGCCCATTAGGGTTTTCTCTCAATCTTTGTGCAATATCTGAAGTCCAGTGAACAATGTTTGGATATGGCTGAAGGTTAAGCATGCTAGATACATCACCAAAGTCTAGGTCGCAATCAACCAAACAAACCTTAAGAGGCTGTCCTCCTATCTTTACGTTAGCAAAAGCTATAGCTAGCTCCTTGCTAATTGTTGTTTTTCCAACACCGCCTTTTGGACAGTTTACTGCAATAACTGTCTGTTTTAGAGTTCTAAAACCTCCTTGGCGGTTTTGCATAACACCCATTTGGTTCATTCCCATCTGTCCATGTTGGGCTTGCTGCATATTCATGTTGTGTGGTGGCATAGGTGAGCCCCCCATCTGTCCCATGTGTCCTATTTGTGGTGGTGGGAAGCCTCCTCCCATTCCAGGATTCATGTGGTCTCCATCGCCCATCATAGGACTATGCGGCTGTTGAGGCTGTGGGAAATGACCAAAACCTGCGCCGCCCTGATTTTGCGGATAAACCCCACCTCCCATAGGTCCTGGTTGTTGTTGATAAGGTTGCTGTTCCCCAAACTGGTTAAATCCACCTTGGGAGGGAAAGTTACTAGGACCTTGACTATATCCTCCTCCAGCACTTTGTTCGTTGGAAAATTGACTCATTGCAGTTTTAAGTTGATCATAAGTGTTTCCCCCAGCATTGTCACTAGAACCTTGGCTACCACCAAAACCTTGTGGAAGGTTTTGGCTTCCTTGAAAATGGTCTTGAACCGCATATGCTGGCGGCTTTGACTCTATTCTTTTCATTATTTCTATTAACTTATCTGCTGAATATGGCTTTGTTAATGTGTATAATGCACCAGCCTGAATGCATTGAGATGTGAGCATTGGATTCTCTACCTCTAAACTCACAATCTTTCTTACTTTCGGTGTGGATACAGTTATACTATGCAATAGCTGAACAGCATCGGTATCAGGTAGAGGATTCGCAATTACCGCAAAGTCAGGCTGCTCCGCTTGAATTTTAGCAAACCCATCTGCTCCTGTAGTGGCAACACCGACTATTTTAAAATCTGGCTCCAACATAAACGTTCTTTGTAAATCTTCGACTAGGTTTATATCAGAATCAATAAGAACAATTGTCTTTTTGCTCATAATCCCCCTCCTTTAATTATTCATCCGTTTCTTCAAGCCCCTCTAGATCTTCTGCTTCTGCTTCTTCATCCAGCTCTTCTGGAATTAGGTTCTGCATCCTGTACATAGGAACTTCTTCTTCAACATAATATCCACCTTTAACAAGGCCGAGTCTCACCGTACCAAATTCCATAGCATGTTGTACTTCAACTGATTGTTCCGGTGTAAGCTCTAAAGTTACCCCTTCTATTATTGGGGCTCCAGAAGTTTCATTGAATTTTTCACCATAAAGAACGTCTAAAACTCTAATGTTTTGATATTTCAAATCAGTTATATAGTCTTCGTCTACTTGGTAACTCGTATATATGTTGACTGTGGAACCAACCGTGATAAATGGATTTCCACTAGTAATATTGTCAGCACTAATTGTTACAGCTACTTTATCATGATCTAATCTTATCTCTGCTCCTGAACCGCCTATTTGATCTGAATGAACTGACATCAATGGTGTTCCTCCAAGGACGTCAATCCTTAAATAATCACCTAAAACTTCCTCAACATTATCTGCTGTTACATATACAGCATCACCCCTTGTTGCTGCTTCATAAACAACAGACGTGTCTATCTGTGTAGGAACTAACATCTCTGGCAGGATCGGACTTCCTGCTGGATAATCATCATTGAATAAATATATAACAGTCTTCGCAGATGATAGATAGCTGTATGAGAGAAAGCCAGCTACAATGGCTAATATAATAATTACTATATAACTTAATTTTGATGTTTTCATATCTTTTTCCCTACCCTTCTTTTCTTTTTTTCGCTTTTAGCTTTGTTTCAAAGTGCGTTTTCCGTATTCCTTTTTTGAATTGAGTAGTATAAATAGAATGTATCGGTATAATATGACATATATATTATAGCACACATTTTCGAGAAAGCAAATTATACCCCTCGTTTGCTTAAAAATCAGGGGCAATTATATACCCCTGATTTATGCCATATACAATTATTGAAAACTTTTGCTTTCGCCTACTTTGCTTAAAATCCTTTTCAATGTCATGATGTCTTCAAGCTCTGCATTAGTCGGCGGATCACAATCCAACGGCTGGATTTTTACCAGAACTGGTTCTACCTCTTTGAAATCAAAATTTCGAGAGGATCTACATACAAACCAGCCTATGGGAGACCTTGGAAACCACTTAACAAGATCACGATCCTCATATCTTTCCTCACGCCCAATTTTCCTAACTACAACTGTAACATCTTCTGTTCTTGATATTTTCCCAGCGAAGATAAGTCCCGAATTCGCTATTACTGAAGAAGGCATAGAAGCTATTTTTTGGGTAATAGAGAAGATAAATAACCCCAAGCCAGCTGACTGGTCAAGTATTTTTTCAAATTCTGATTGTCCAGGTAAAACACCTGAACTTTTTCCATCTGCACTGTCTTGACCTGTCAAAACTTCATTCGCCTCTTCTATTACCAAAATTGTTTCATACTGGTCAGGAGCCTTAAATCCACCTTCGTGAGCCTGGGCGTACTTGAAAAACCCGGAGGTTATAACCCCAAAGATAAAGTTCTTAAATGTGGATTCGAGACCGTAGGATTCCAAGACAACAACGTCGTCACCACCAATTAAATCGTCTACACCCAAACCGTCCTCATTACCAAAAAGCTGGTACTCTATCGAGAAGGGACGACCGAACACTTGCAGCCTATCCAATACTCTTGAATACGCATCTCTTACATCATTACCTACTCTGCCTTTACCAGATTTTTTAGGATCTTCTAGGTCGATTTTAGCCTGCATCATTCTTTCGTAAATTTTAGGCAATGTCACTTGTTTGCTTCTCTCTGGAGCTACCTCTCTCCAGTTAGGATCAAACACTCCAGCCTCTTCGTATAGAGCAAAAAATGTTTCAGAAAGAACAGATTTACCCCTCTCCCCTAGTCCATACGCTCTACAGTAGATTTCTATAAGCCCGTCAATCCATTGTTGGGGATAAACATTTTTCGGTATTTTGCATATGTTTAGGTTAATTGGCAAAAACTCTGGGTTTCCAAGACTATAGAAATGAAATCTTTCCGGCTCTACAAACCTTGCAAGAACTCTCCAGTCTTGCTTCGGATCCATGCAGACAATTCTCATTCTCTTTCCATCTTTTCTTCGCACTTTATTTGCGAGTTCTGCTATAAACCTAGTAGCTGCAACGGTTTTTCCTGAACGAGACTCCCCAGTGAAAACTCCGTGCATTATCTCATCGGAAGATATTCTAAAGTCATAAGGTGTTTCATAACCCCAGGTTTGTGTATAACGCTCACCTGATAAGATTTTACCCATATATATCTCACCTTTTCTCATAGAAGGGACTGCAAACTTGGGTATATCACTTACGTCTGCGTATATTCCACCCTCGGAGATTCTAGGCAGGTGAGTATATGCAGCGTATTCATCTGGTAGCAGTATAGTAGTGTACTTATAACTTTCTATATCTCCAGCTATTCCTTCTAATGAAGTATCTGCACTAAAAGCGTTGAAGTGATATAGAAGATGGTTTTGTTCTTCTGGATCTAATTCCATAACCTGCAGAGGGCAAATCAGGGCGTTTTCATCATACCACGCTGATTTTGCAAGAGCCTGCGCAGTTGCTTTTGTCTCTTCATCCGGTGTTGCAATATAGACATCGGTGAAAAAAGCACCATTGCCGTTAAGAGCTTTCATTAATCTATCGTTTTGGAACTCTAATAGCGTGATTATGTTTTGCACCTCTTGGTCTAGCCATTGAAATGACTTCGAGTAGGAAAGTGAAGGACCTACACCCATAGTGGCGGATGTTGCTTGAGAAAAAGAACCCGAAGAACCTGTTGTAGTTCCTTGGTTTCTTCCCCAACTGCTTGTAACACCTTCACTAACCGAAGTTCCTTTGCTGTAGCCACGAGTGGTTCCAAAAGACCTGCTTTGAGTGTGTGAAGTGCTAATCCCCTCGTTTGAGCTAACACCTTTTGTCCATCCATCAGATGTGTTAACACTTCTTGAATGAGATATACTATCGCTTGCACTGGCACCCCAGGACTCTCCTCGGGATGTGCCTTGAGAATCGCTCCAGCTTTCATTTATGCCCTTTGATTCATTTATACTTATACTGTCTGAAATACCCTGTGTTTTCGAGATAGAGCTACCCACTGTGTTGCTAAAACTTTCGCTCATATTTGTTCCACTACTAACACTTCGACCAGTTGATTCTGATACGGAATGAGTTGTTGAACCACCACTGCTAGTTCCTTGAGAAGAGCCGCTTGTTTCTGACGGTCCTGCACTAAATATTCCGCCTGGTATACCGACTCTGTAGCCAGAGCTTTTGCTGTAGTCTACACTGTGGCTTTGAGACCAGTTGGAACCATAACCATCACTTCTAGAAAAGCCACGGCTTTCGGAGGTACTTTGTGAGATTCCGCTAGATACTGATTGAGATGCAGAAGCACTCTCTGATTCACTAACACTACTATTTGTTCCATGAGTCTGTCCTGTTCCAAAGCTTTCGCTTATCCCTTTTGAGTGAGAACTACTTACATTTTCACCCTCGTTGTATGAATAACTAGTTCCCTCTGTATGACCAGCGGTTGTAGAAGCACCCTCTCCATCACTATGACTAATCGAGGCACTTTGTCCAATCCCAGTGGTCCTGCTTACGCTACTCGAGCTTGATACCGTCTCTGTTGTAGACACACTTTCTGTAAACGACTGTCCCTCTGTGTGTGTATGAGCAGAACCCACACTCTCTGCATCGCTGTAGCTGTGAGACCACCCATTTGATGCACCAAGATTTGCCATATACATCATAGGCAAGCTTATTCCAAAATTCATTGACTTTTGCCCTTGCAGCTGTCCATGCCATCTTGTCATTTCTTTGGCTGTTTTAGTAAGCCAGCTTCTTAAAGCAGCTTCGCCAACTGGAGTAGAAAGGATTTGAACAACATACTCCCTGTCACTCATACCAGCAATGAATTCTTCTGTTGTCTCATGTGATTCAGGATTTATGTTGGCTCCACCTTTTCCTTTGTTCCCTGCGTCTGCTCCGCCTTGTCTTGGTCTAGGCAACCCTCTTACGACAGAAAGATGTTTCATTCCATACATCTTTTCTCTCATCCACTCTACTTCCTCATAATTAAGAGGCCTAAACTCTAGTGTTCTGTATGTTCCTTGGAGTAATCCTGTTAATGCTGCATAGTCATTATCAGCTATTCGTTTAGCTGTATGAAGTTCTTCTGCTACTCCCTGGATTCCATACATAAACATTAACCCAAGAGGCACTGGCTCTATCATGTTAGCTATCATGGTTATAAGATTAATACCCTGCTCCCAAACTCCAGAAAGGACCTGTGCATGCATATCCATGAAAGATAAAGACTCTTTTGCGCTCTTTGGCAAACGGATAATCCTAGCTAGTTTTATGGCCTTAAAAAACCGTCTTAACTCTCCGGTTCTGTCTAATATTTCTAATTCATAGATCAAATATCTTAAAGTTTCACCATCTTGCGAATACTCTACAAAGTTTCGTAAAACCCTAATGTCATCGTTATAATAGTCAGAGTTTCTTCTCCTTCTATCTAATATTTCAGCTAAACTCATACCTATCACACCCCTTTCTTGTTATTGTTGTATGAAACTAAAACCTACGAGGATTCTCTCTGGTTCCTTTGATTCTCTTGAATGCCTCTTGTTTTGTGTATTTACCATAGTAGTTTTTATACTTCTGTGCACACCATATTAAAAAACCTATAGGTGTCATCACACTCACTATCAATAGAATGTTTTGTAGCATGCCCGAAGCGGCCATCCCGCTTACAGCGGGTATAGTTATGTTTAACGCCGCCCCCATTTGTTCGCTTGAAATCGGGGCTACCAGTTGAATTACAATCCTATAAAGAAATAAAAATGCCAGATAACCCAGTATGGACCATTTTGTTTCCCTGATAGTCCCCTCTCTCTCATCTTTTATTAAAAAAGTTGTCACCGCTCCCATAATCCACATCGCTGATACCGAGGGTATAATCCACTTCTTTCCAAAGTTAAGATACAACTTTGATACAACCATCCACAGAACAAGCTCGAAAACATAGAAAAATATTTTTTTAGCAGTCGATACAATCTGGTGTGTGGTCATTGTTTGTGTGTATATCAAGTCTGGTCTTAAGGAATCATCGTTTCTATAATGGTATCGATTCATCTTTTCACCCCCAGTTCATATCTACACAAACTATATGATTCGCCTTTCATCGTTTGTGTAATTGTAGTTATCAACTCTCAACTCTTCGAATACCATGTACCCTATAGCAATTAGCACAATTATAAAGAAATAGTTGTTCTTTAAAAAATACGCTATTGAGTAAAATGCATTTATATGGTAGACGCTAAATGTGTGTAAGAAAGATTTAATAGATTCAAGCATATTCACCACCGTCCTGTGCTGTATTTTTAAACCATTATCCCTGCTAGAATGGATATATGTTTTCCCACTTTCCATCATTGAGTTTTTTAAGAGTGGTTAAATATATAGTCGTTCCTTTAAGTTTATCTTTACCCCCTCTTTCTAGAACCCACTGTCCTATTTGCCTGGCAAGAGTTTTATTCATAGTGTCCGCATCAGGAACAACAAAGTATAAATTTTTTGTTACCATCAACATCTTATCGCACTTTTTATTGAAGTCCTCTTGAGTATGATGTCCCAATTCTACTTCGAAGTAATCAATCAAAGCACCCTCTTTTTTCTTGGCAATCACATCTGGTATATAAGTTTCTCCTGAATATAGCCTCATGCTATTTTGCCGTCTATCAGTCGTTGTTTCATCATATCCAAAAACGGCTTTTAAGATTTCAGCAGTGTCTTTGATGCAATAACCATGAAGTGCAGAAGTGTGCTGTTTTTTCAATAATTGCTTCTCGCATTCTACAGGATTCTTCTTATACTTTTCAAGAAAAATTCTGCTTCCTATCTCGGATAACTCATAAGAATGGAACCATCTCCATCCGGTATTAATTCTTTCTTGTTTAATAACATTCATTTTGCGAAGTTGTGTCAATGCTGTGTTAAATGCTGATTCAGTAGTACCTTTTTTCATAACTACTCTTTTTATATCTTTTGATTCAGACAACCCTTCTTTTCCTATGGCCAGCATTACATCCCACATTATATCTGTCATCTTGTTTACATAGTCATTCAAATCAACGACATGAGCTTTTATCCTAGCACCATCTTTAGATTCGGATTGTTTTTGGACTTGTTTTTTTATGTTTTTAATTGCTTCAGGGGCTTGATTCTTTTTTTCAGAAGATTGTCTTTGCCTATGATTACTGCTTGCCTGTGTCGGGATTGTAGCAGATGATTTAGGCGTATTCAAGTTTTCTTTTTCTAAATAACGTGGAATATTTTTATATTGTCTGTTTTGCTGTCTACCATGTTTGTTGTCCTCGTTTCGCTTGGGCGATCTCCTGTCTTCTTTTTGAGCTTCTGTTTTTATGGGCTCGCTTATCGCATCATTGCCCTCAATGATGGACATTCTAACAACCCCTCCTCCAGCTTTAGAGACAGGAGATTTTGCTTGTGCTATTTCCTTTTCCGGCTCTTCCTTACGCCTGGGTTTTTCTTCTGGTATATCTTCAATATTTTTTATTTCTTCGTTTTGTTCTATTGAAGTATTGTTATCAATTCTTTCCTCACTATATTTCTGCATATGCTGCTCTTTTGATATTAGCCTAGAGAGCTGAATTTTCAGGCTTTCGATTTCCTGCTCTTTTTTGTTTAACTGATCTGCTAAAGTCGATAAAAAACCTCTTTCTCTCGCTTGGTTTTCTCGATATTTTTGCTCTGTATAATCTAACAGCTGGAAGAAGATCGGAAGAGCGTCGTGTAGGGAAAGAG
>ERZ773359.2737-NODE-2737-length-21681-cov-5.104596_pt1 | contig 21681 bp, 18 predicted proteins | sample MGYA00374955_ERZ773359 | MGnify/ENA primary metagenome ERZ773359 (study PRJEB29098, sample SAMN04486028) | biogas fermenter metagenome | study: EMG produced TPA metagenomics assembly of the Biogas fermentation microbial communities from Germany - Plant 4 DNA1...
GCAAACGAGAACAACAACTGGGCCCAATATAAAATTTTTGTTGAGTAGTTAAATATGGCAGGACAATTCCTTTTTTTGCCGAAATATTATTCTAATAACATCCCATAAGGAGATGAAAATATGAGTCTATTAAAAAATCTAGGTAACAAGGCCCTTAACACAGCCAAAGTGGTAGGCAGTAAATCCCAGGACATGATGGAAATAGGTAAGTTAAAGATGCAAATTTCTCAAGTGGAAGGAGAAATCAAAAAGCTAAAGAGTGAAATAGGAGAGGTAGTCTATAATGCTTATGCTAATGGTCTGGGGTCTCCCAGCGACCAAGTTGTTTCCCTTTGTGATAGCATAAATGCAAAATATGGAGAAATTGAGGAACTTAAGCTTAAGATTCAGCAGGTACAAAATGATTAGTAAAATAAGAAAGGCTTTAAAAACGTAAGCCTTTCTTATTTTTATAAACTCTATTTCTTTCCGTTTAATAGTCTTTCAACAAAAACAATATCTGCCGGCATAAATTCATAGGATGGCATTTCTTCTAATGTGACCCATCTTGCATCATTATGTTCGTTGAGCTTCATGGTACCTCCAATTATCTCTGCATTAAAAATTGTAAAAAGTATTTCTTTGTTGTTAAAATGATAAACGTTGGTGGTAAAAACATCTAATACTCTAATATCCAAATCCAGTTCTTCTTTTATTTCCCGGATTATACATTCTTCCAATGTCTCCCCTTCTTCCAGCTTGCCTCCGGGGAATTCCCATAGAAGTCCACATTCATCATCAGCGCTCCGCTGACATATGAGATATTTATCATCCTTTTTTATTAAAGCAGCTGTTACCTGTCTCAACATACACACCTTCATCCTTAAAATTAATTTTATTTGTTCTCTCTATTTATTTTATTTTTCCCTTCCATATTGATTTAATAGTTTCCGTGGAATTTTATATTAATAATATATGATAAAGCAATTTATGACAAGAGTTAACATTGACAATAAATGCCTGGGTTTGTAGTATAAAATAGAGTGTTAAATATAGAAAGGGGTATGACATATGAAAATAGTCGTGTTAGATGGATATACAATAAACCCAGGGGATTTGTCCTGGAAGCGGTTTGAGGCATACGGGGAGATAATAGCCTATGACAGAACTGCTTTTGACAGAAATCATGATGATTTGATCCTTGAAAGAATAAAAGATGCGGATATAGTTTTTACCAATAAAACTCCGCTGACTGGCAATGTATTGAAAAAAGCTGAGAAGCTAAAGTTTATCTGTGTTCTTGCAACTGGTTATGATGTGGTAGATATAAAAGCTGCAGCCGATAAAGGTATTATTGTAACAAATATACCAAGCTACGGTACAGCCACTGTAGCCCAAATGGCCATCGCTTTACTTTTGGAAATATGCCACCATGTGGGAGCCCACAGTGAATCGGTACGAAGAGGTGATTGGGCAAATTCTCCAGACTGGTGCTATTGGCACTATCCCATAATAGAACTGGCAGGAAAGACCATGGGTATAATAGGTTACGGCAGAATAGGCCAAACTACCGGAAGAATAGCACAGGCCATGGGCATGAAAGTACTGGCATACAACCCCAGCAAGGACAAATCCTTAGAAAGTGAAACCATGAGATATGCAGAACTTGATGAATTGCTAGCTTTATCTGATGTTATATCATTGCACTGTCCTTCCAATGACCAGACAAAAGGAATAATAAACAAAAATACTATTGCCAAAATGAAAGATGGAGTGATAATAATAAATAACTCCAGAGGCGCTTTGATTGTTGAAGAAGACCTGGCAGAAGCATTAAATAGCGGAAAAGTAGCGGCTGCAGCCCTTGATGTGGTATCGTCAGAACCTATTAAGGAAAACAATCCGCTACTTAAAGCAAAAAATTGCATTATCACTCCTCATATTTCTTGGGCTTCAAAAGAAGCAAGGGTGAGGATCATGGACATGGCAGAGGATAATCTGAAACACTATCTATCAGGCAATCCTATCAATGTGGTAAATAAATAGTATTGCATTGCCTAGAGTATTCCTTAAGTGTCCTGACCCGTGAAACGGATATTAGGATAGGTCTTTAGGGCCCTAATAAGTAGTCTCATAATATTCTCAGCAGTGGAGGTCAAAAGCTCAGCAGTATTTTCCATGGACTCCTTCATAGACATAGGCCGATTGACTATGGAAAATACGCTGGTTAAACCTTCAGGGTAAAGCTCCTCCACTCCATCACCGATGGAACCACAGATTCCTACTACAGGGATGCCCTGTAATCTAGCAGCCTTTATTACTCCAAAGACGGTTTTGCCATACTTGGTTTGTTCATCCATCCGGCCTTCTCCTGTAATAATCAAGTCTGCATCCTTTATTTGTTCATTAAACCTGATGGTCTCCATCATCATATCTATACCTTTCTCCAGCTTGGCATTGAGAAAGGCCATCAATCCTGCTCCCAATCCTCCTGCTGCTCCTGCCCCAGGGATGAAAGCCACTTGAATGCCTAAATCCTTTTCAATGATTTCTGATAAACGGCGCAAGCTCATATCAAGCTTCTCTATCATGGCATCATCTGCCCCTTTTTGTCTTCCATATACATAAGCAGCGCCTTCAGGACCATACAAAGGATTTTCTACATCGCAAAATACTTTGAATTGGCATTCCTGAATTCTCGGATCTAATTGGCTTAAATCAATGGAATGCAGCTTAACAAGACCAGCCCCTGTCAAATCTATTGGTTTTTCTTCCTGGTCATAAAATTTTGCACCTAATGCAGCAACCATCCCAATGCCGCCATCATTTGTTGCGCTTCCGCCAATGCCTATGATAAAATTTCTACAACCTCTATCCATGGCATCCAGTATAAGTTCCCCTGTGCCATATGTTGTAGTATTCATAGGATTTCTCTCTTCTGGGGCCAATAAATCCAATCCAGAAGCAGAAGCCATTTCTATCACCGCTGTATTATTATCCCTTAGTATGCCATATTCAGCCTCTATTTTTCTAAAAAGGGGGTCTTTCACCCACACTTGGATTTTTGAACCCCCTAAAAAGTTTATTAAAGCATCAACAGTTCCTTCACCACCATCTGCCATGGGTATACTGACAATATCTATGCTTCCATCCACTTTTCGAATTCCCTTTTCTATGGCAGCACATACTTGTGAAGATGTCAGGCTCCCCTTGAAGGAATCAGGAGCTAAAATAATTTTCATGGTTCCCTCTCCCTTAGTCTACCACTTATTGTAATGCACTCTCTCGGGTTTAAATCTTTCTCTGACTTCTCTTTTCTCTCCCGGATGACCTACGGCAATAACAGCAACAGGAATTATGTGTTCTGGCAGACCTAGCAGTTCTGAAATCTTATCCATATATTCTTTTCTTGGATATACACCGCACCAGCAGGTTCCTAAACCTAAAGATTCAGCCATCAGCAGTATATTTTGTATTGAGGCTGACATATCTTGAATCCAAAAGACTCCATCATATTTTAAATTGCTTGTATCACAACAAGGTACAATTGCCAAAGGCGCCTCTAACACCATCTGGGTATAGGGATGAGATTTAGGAATTTCATCAAGAATAGCTCGATCTTTTATTACTACAAAATGCCATGGCTGCTCATTGCCTGCAGAAGGAGCATACATTGCCGCTCTCAACAGTTCATTTATTTGTTCTTCTGTAACAGGTTTGTTTTCATACTTTCTTATGCTTCTCCTTGTATATATTTCTTTCATGTTTTTTCACTACCTTTCTTTATTATTAATTTTACATTAACAAAAGTATTTGATATTTAATCAGCTTTTATCTAGCTTCTTTTTTAAATATTCAGGGACCAGATTTTCTGCATCCATGTTTATTGTGGTTACATTGATGCCTGATCTCTGGGCGGCGCCTACCATCATAGATGCGGTGGAAGTATAAAAAGAAGTGCCTACTACCAGCAATTCATCAGCAGAGCGAATAACTTCTATAGCTTCGAAATATCTAGGAATGTTCTCACCATATAGGACAATATTGGGTTTAAGAAGACCATTGCATTTATCACAATACAAAGATTCTTTAGTATATGAAAAATCAAAATGCTTATGGCATTTCATACAAAAAACAAACTCAAAATTGCCGTGCACCTCAACTACATATTTGCTACCAGCCCTTTTATGGAGCCCGTCAATATTCATAGTTACTATAGGAATATCATATTGGGCTAAGGCTTTGTGAGCTGGATTGGGAAAAGCCTTATCTATATTGGTTTTCATCATATGCAGCACATCATAGAAATCCTCTGTATTGCTGAGAAAATAATCTATGCTTAATTTGTCCCTTATCCCCCCCATATCCTGGAATGTTGGTATTCCGCTTGCTTTAGAAATGCCAGCACCAGTAAAGGCAACAATTTTCATCATGGGCCCCTCCTTTCTATTAAACCCTTCCATATAATAACTATAGCACATTTTAGCCTAATTTAGTATGTTTTATCCCCCTGCTTTCTTATTCTTGGTTTTTTGTCTTTATTTTCGTACATGTGTAAACTATAGGTTGACACGGTGAAATAATAATACTAGAATATAAATTATGATTAGATAGAAACTAATATACCTTTTATGATGTGTAGGGGGAATCAAATTGAATGATATTGTAGTAGCAAAATTCGGCGGCAGTTCTTTGGCTGATAGTCAACAGTTTATAAAAGTAGAGAGAATTATAAAATCTGATCCAAAAAGAAGGTACATAATCCCTTCTGCTCCTGGCAAAAGGAATAAAAAGGATCATAAGGTAACAGACCTTTTATATATGTGCCAACAACTGGCGGCTCATGATCTTAACTTTGATGAAGTCTATAATATTGTAAAAAGCAGATATATAGAAATATGTGAAGGCCTCAATCTAGACTTTAATATAATTGAGATTTTAGATGATATCAGAGAAAAGATTCGATTAGGAGCCTCTAAAGATTATGCTGCTAGCCGAGGAGAATATTTAAACGGCCTTATACTTTCCCATTATATAGGATATGAATTCATAGATGCTGCAGAGTTGATATTGTTTGATAAAAGCGGAAAATTTGATGCCAAAAATACTTATGAGAAAGTGCAATCTAAACTGGCAAATGTTTCACAGGCTGTAATCCCTGGTTTTTATGGTATTATGCCTAACGGGGAAATAAAGACTTTCCCCAGAGGCGGCTCCGATATAACAGGTTCTATAATTGCCAGAGGTGTTGGAGCCCAGCTTTATGAGAATTGGACCGATGTATCCGGTTTTCTTATGGCAGATCCGAGAATAGTAAAAAATCCTAGACCCATAGAAAAAATAACATATAAAGAACTTAGGGAGTTATCTTATATGGGAGCTTCCGTATTGCATGAAGAAGCTATATTCCCTACAAAAGAAGTTGGTATACCTATCGCAATAAAAAATACCAATGCTCCTGATGATGCAGGCACTATGATCCTAAGCGATATTTCCCCTGTAGAATATACGGGGACTATAACAGGAATAGCAGGCAAAAAGGATTTTACTGTTATATCCATAGAAAAAACATTCATGGGTTCGGACAAAAGCTTTTTCCGAAAACTTATGACCATAATGGAAACTAATAATATCTCAGTAGAACATATGCCTTCCAGCATAGATTCCATATCATTGATAGTTTCTGCTTCTGAATTGAACTCCAAATTGGATAAAGTAGTAGAGGAAATAAGGATATACTGTGAGCCGGATTCTATAATCTGCTATCCAAATATGGCACTTGTTGCTGTAGTAGGAAGGGGCATGATAAATACAAAAGGAATAGCTGCTAAGATATTTGCAGCATTGGCCAAAGATGGAGTAAATATCCGCATGATAACCCAGGGATCAAGTGAGCTTAATATAATAGTAGGAATTGAAAATAAAGATTTTGAAAATGCAATAAAAGCTATTTATGAAGCATTCTAGAAAACTAGGTTTATGCTACCGAGCTGGAGCAGTTTTGTTGCTCCAGCTTTCTGTTATTTTCACCGGTAGCAATCACACTAGACACCGCCACTTCATAGGCCGTCCTCTGCTGTATCTCGCCAGATTCAAGGATTTTCTTGTACTCTCTGCTCTCGAGCCTTCCTATCGCAACTATTCTGTCTCCTACTGGCAAGTTTGCAGTATAAGTTGCGTTTCTACCCCATGTTATTAAAGGTATATAATCGGATTTGGAGTATTTTCTGTTGACTGCCAACAGAATTTCAGTTATCTCTTTACCGAAAGGTGTAAATCTATGTACAGGCTCTTTGCAAGTATTACCATCCAGCATTATGGTATTTTCGTATCTGAAATATTGACCATCCTCTATCAGTTCCACTTCATTGGCCAATACCGTAAGCACCAGCTTCAGCTTGCCTTCTTCGGTTACATGGTTATAGGATCTAAATTGCCCTACCAAGGATATAACTCGCCCTGGAGACAAGCGTCTTATATCAAGCAATCTTTCTGAGATAGTGACTGGAATTAGATCCTCCACTCCGCTTTTTCTGGGCACTGCTACGATAAGTTTATAGAAGCTTTCACCCAATACATCGTGGCTGAATTGAGGTAAAGCCCTGATTATGCCACATAGTAGCATAATATTTCTATGAATGCTGCCGTCGTATCCAAAGTTATTGGCCACAGCAGAAAAATATTCTTGTATCATTTCTTTTAAAGCTTTAATATCAATTTTTTTATTCATTTACATACATCCTTTCTTTTATATATTTTTTCTGTGTTACGTGTATAATTATAGCTGCCTTTTTAATAAATCTATCCCATTTTTCATGCAATAATAAAATTTGTTTGCGTTGCCTAGGGTATTCCTATTCCGTCCTGCTGCGTGCCACGGGCTACGTGCTACGAGTAATTAGGGTATTGCTTTTGGGTCTTTCTCCAACCTAAGGAAGTAATAGTGCATGCATATTAGATATGTGCTTCAGATATAAAAGTTCGCTTTAATCAGTTCTATAGCTTGAACTCACAAAAAGCCTAACGGCATCCAAAGGACATCCTTGTCCTGGATGCCTAAGCTGGCCTCCATGCCAGCTTTACGGCTTTTTTAGTTCGCTCTTCGCTAAGAACTGCTACAAAGCTCACAATATACCTTCAGCACATATCTAAATATGCAGTTATAGTAGCGTTCTTAGATACTATAAAATATAAGTAATATATAATAGAGCATTTTTGTTAACTTTGCTAGTGACTCTTTGCGAATTCTATTTTAGATGAGCATTAGAATGTCACCTGTGACCCGTAGGGTTACCAAAGTTAGTAACCGATGCGATATTATATATTACTTATATTGACTGTAATGACTACAGTAACTAAAGAATAAGTATATGTGCAAGCGAACATATTTATTGATTTTGCTATCAACTCTTAGCGAATATTCTTAGAAAAATCGTATGGGCAGCACGGATGCTGCCCAAGCCTTCCAGGGCACGGAAGCCTTTTGGAAGGCGTTAGATTTTTCTTAGAATATGAGCTTTAGAGTTGTGAAATCAATAACCTTGTGAGCTGCACATATGCTTATTCTTTGGACATTACATTCTTCTAAGATGCAGTGGCTATCTCATAATACTGCGAAATAAAGGTTTTTTTGCGGTGGCATAGAAATATAAACATACAGCAATAGGAGGTGGCATAGAGTGGCCAAAAAAATCAACAAATACGGCAAAAGCTTTAACTGCAGCGTAAAAGATTACAACAAGCTAAGAAGCTTTCTTCGATATGCATTTTTATATGGCTGCTACACTAAAGATGATTTTGTAGAAAGATTTAATTATAGTTGTAGTTTAGTAGACAAAGATTATAGGCGATTGATCAATATTCTAGGTGATAAGCATTTTAAGAAAAAAACTCCTAAACAAACTAGATTCAGGATGAATTATAGATATTATAAAGATACAGAAAACTATCTGGTTAAATCCTATTACGCTAAATCTTCTACCAAGATCCAACTATCTTTATATTTTTTTATCCTTCAAGTACTGAATAAAAGAATGGATGTCAATGAAATAATGGCCAAAATACCTACTCTCACAGAAGATTTCAACGTGAAAACCTTAACCCGTCAGCTTGATAAAATGGCAGAGTTAGATTTAATAGAAAAGATACAGTACAAAAAAAACGGAAAACTCTATTACCAGCCAAAAACAGACTTTTTTTCAGTTTTTAGCGATGATGACTTGAAATCTCTCAAATATGCAGTGGATTTTTTCTGCAATATTGAATTCCCATCTGTGCCTGGCTATTATCTTAGCAATACCATAGACCAGTACTTGAGATATTACAGAAAAAATAGAACTCCAAAAGTAAATCTGTTTTTATATAGATTTAAAAACTTTCATACCATATTGGAAGAAGACATAGCTTGGAAACTGCTTTGGTGTATAAATAATAATAAAAATATAAAAATCAAATATGTCTCACGAAATGGAATAGTCCATAAAATTATTTCACCTAGAAGAATTATTATAGACGTATATTACGGCAGATGGTATCTCATTGCTGGCACCTCATCCCATCTTGTAAATATATATAGGATGGATAAAATCACCGACTTTAGCCTGACTGCTGGTGTTAAAAATGCCAACTGCAATAATGATCAAAAAGACGACAAATACTTTGAACATAGTTGGTCAGTAAGTCCCTTAGAAGAAAAAGAAGGCCTGTCTATAGTAAAAATTAGATTTAGTGTTGCTCCCCATCAGGATTTATCCTTTTTGCTGAATAAAGTAAACAGGGAAGGCAAATGGGGAACCATCACCCAAATAAATGACAAGAGCTTTATCTATACAATACAAGTGAATGATGTTACAGAGATGAAACCCTGGATAAGAAGCTTCGGGCCTTATGCGGAAGTTCTAGAAAGCACCAACATTGATCTTAGGAAAGAACTGTCGGAGGAATGGAGTGAAATGCTTGAAAACTACGGAGTTATTTCTTGAAGGTAAGAATAGGAATTATAGTTTGATACTTGAATTGATAAATACCCTTTACTTCGGAACCAACAAGACCATTAGCCCTAAAGAAATAAATGATATGGTAGAAAAATACGGCATTCCGTCGGAATTTAACCTATCCCAGTCCCTTATGAACGAAAATGAACCCTATAATCTGTACCTTCTGGATAAAAACCCAAAAGGCGATTATCAGCTTTTCATCAACAGCAGTATCCCTATCCAGCCATATAGAATAGAAAAGCAATGGCTTAAGCATATACTTAGAAATCCTAAAATTAAATTATTTTTGGAAAATGAAACCATAGAAAAGATTAAAAATTTACTTGCAAATATGGATGATATTATATCTCAGGATACCTTGGTTATCAACAGACCCTGTAAACAGCTTGAAGAAGTTGATGATGATTTAAGGCATAATTTTAGGCTCATCACAAAGGCAATAGCGGAGGATAAAGGCATAGAGTATTCTTATGTTACGAAAAATCAAATATTGCTGGAGAATCGAAAAAGCATACCATTCAAGCTTGAATATTCCATGAAGGAAGATTGGTTTTATCTTATATCCTATTCCCTTGATGATAATAGACCAATAAAAAGCCTTTTAAGTGGATTTAGGGATATTAAGTTGATAGAATTGAAAGACAAACAAAAAATTTTGAAAGAGGATATAGAAAAATCCATAGAAGAGAAAAAAGTTTCACAACCCATAGTAATCAAAATCAAAAATATAAATAATACTCTGGAAAGGGCATTATTTCAGTTCTCCTGTTTTGAAAGGGAAGTAGATTATGACACTACTGATAAAGACTTATATTATCTTTCAATATTCTATTATGAATTTGAAAAAGAAGAAGTCTTATCTCGAATTTTCTCCTTGGGCAGAAATGCAGTTGTCATTGAACCTGAAGAAATCAGAGCCGAAATAATAGAAAGGTTAATGATTCTAAAGAACAAGTATCATAACAATAAAGGCGGAGAATAATCTCTCCGCCATATCAGCTCAATGTTTCACAGACATCTGCCAGCCTTAACATATATTCTATACAGCTTATACCTCCTATTCCCAGCATTTCTGTTCTCAAGCTATCTAGATCCTTGACATCCAATGAGTGCTTTTTACCTTCTCCAATGTCTTCCCAATGCATGCACTTTCTTCTTATCTTGTGAATTACTGTGAATTTTTTAAAAAAATCAAAATCATATACGTTGAGTATAGGATCCGTTGTAAACTGATTACTAAAATTGTCCTTTATATAGAAGTGATAGTCTTGAAGAAGTCTTCTAAATTCGCCTATCATCATAGTGATTGATAATTCCTTTTTATCATAACCAAGATTCTTAAGTTGATTGTCAATGTATTCAGGATGAAGTTTTTGCATAGCCTTTATGACTGGTTGTACTGCTTTTCTATTTATTATGGCTTCAAAGGCAGTACAATAGGGATTGCAAGATGGTGACTGATCAAAACCTGTATCCCTATAAACATCACTTAAGAGCTCTGCTTGTATTATTTGCTCTCTTATATCTGTATCCAACCTATCCCATACTTTTTGAACAGACATACCTTCCAACAACTCACAACTATCAGTGCCCATACCAAATTTTTCAAACTGATTTTTAAAATAGTTGCTAATGTACTGATTATATTCTTCCCTCTCGGCAAAGTCCATGACGTTAATTTTTTCATCCATGGCTAGCTTTTCTATCATCACTTTCTTTGCCACATTATAGGCTTTCCACAATTCCTCAAAAGAAGTCCTCATAATATCATTGGAAGCTTTAAGGGCATCAATGGCCTTTTGCATATCCTGCTCGCCATACTTGTCTTCTTCAATTTTAATATCTGGATTATCATCCTTCTCCACTTCTGCTTTTTTTACATAGTTCATAAAGGCTTCTGATACAAAGGTATCATCTTCATTGAGAAGATTCATATCTTGACAGGAAAACCTGGCTACTTGTTGCAATGATTCCTTAATATCTGAAATATCCTCATTGCAGCACAAATGTTTTAATAATCTCCTCTCTTCATAAGTTATGCATTTCCAGTAAGATTTGAATATATAGTCACATGTTTTTTCAACTTCTTGTATAAATTCCAGCTCATTATTGCTATTTAGTTCATTGCTTGTCCCTTTGTTTTTCTCCGGATTCTTATAATCTATAAGAATGTCCACGGCTGCTTTCAATATACCAGGCACTCTTCCTCCAACCCTGATGATAAGTTCATCTTCATAACTGTTAATCCTGTATTGATACTGGGATAATCTCCTTAGAATATATTTTTTTACATCTGTAATCTCCAATAACTCAAGTTTTATTGGATTATTAAATATGCCTGGCAATCCTGATACAGTGCACTCTTCTGAAATAGCTTCTATGCTTTTTTTGCTAGTTACAATATATCTGACTCTTATTGTGTTGTTATTTGCCAAATTTCTTAAAAATTTAAAATTCTCCACAGCGTCTTCTCTATTGCCCTCATTGATGCATTTGGTCATTCGATCAAAGTCATCGATAACAAGGATTGTATTGATGCCCTGCCTATGCAGTTTTGAAAACACACTATTAAGAGTTTTCTTCAATTCAGTTGTTTTTTCATGATCTCTACAGCTGGAGAACTTCTCTTTTAGCTGATATTTTAAATTTATATCGATTTTGTTGTTATCTTCAATCTCTATTTCAACACTATCAAACAAGGTTTTAAAAAAATCTAAAGCAGTAGATGGTTCTGAATCAAATATCTCAATCATCAGAGTATTATCCTTGTTAAAGTTTGAGATGATATAACTGAGTAATGAAGATTTACCCATACCATCATAACCGACTATAGACACGCTGTCCTGTCCGCTAATCCTATCGAAAATCCTTTTTATAACTTCGTCTCTCCCCACTAATTCCATTCTGTTTATCATTTAAATTCCAAGCCTCCCTGTATATCATACAATACACCATCTATGCTTTTCCACCTTTTTGTCCATCTGCGTAATTGCTCCACTGATATGCACACTGCCAGTTCATCTTTATTCTCCATAGATAAGATCCTGCCGAATACCAATTCATTGATTACTGCTCTAATCTTATCCTTGTATATACTTTCCGATAAGGGGCTAGAAGCACAGGCTTCCTTCATCCTTTCATACAGCCTGTCTATGCCCACATAGTCATTATAGTATTCTGATTGTTCTCCAATTGTTGCAACCACCAGCTTCTTATGATCATTATCCAAGGAGTTCCAGAAATGCTCATACATACTCTTTTGTGTCATATCTAACAGTTTTTCAGACACACGCTCTACATCGTCAGGATAAATAACATATCTATCCTTTTCACTGTTCAACAGTTCTACAAGCCCGTTTCCTATAGCAGTCAGGAAATATGGATGTCCTGATGTTATTCTGATGATCAAATCCACAGACTCCGGCAGGCATTGTATACCTTTGAAGCTGAGAGGTTTTATGATCATCTCCCTAGCTTCATCTGGTTCCAAGAACCCTACTTCCAAAGGCTTGGCGGTATCTGAAATCTTCAATGCCTTATTCTTCATTATATTCAGGAGATACTCTCCTCCAGCTATAATGAATCTGGTTTTATTGGAATGCTGCATTTTAGTTCGTATAAAGTCAAATAATTCATGGGAATATATTCCCTCTTCTACCTTTTTCACTACCTCATCAAACTCATCGATTAATAGCAGCAAGCTCTTTTCCCCTATTGATTTTTCCACCTTCATGAAAAATCTCTTCAGTTGCCGCAATGGATTTTTCTCAAAATCCTCTTCGGAAGGCATGTCTATATCTATATCATAGTAATCTTCCAATCCATATACAATGTTTTCTACAAATAGCTGATATATCAACTGGCCTGTATCGTCAGCATCGAATACATTCTGACAATCGCATTGGATAGGATAGAATCTATCTTTCATATTGTTTTCTATATGGTTGAGTAAAGAAGTCTTTCCAACCCTTCTTAATCCATATATCAAAAAAGTGGTATTATCACTTTCGTCATACAAGCGGTCCCTTATCCTCTGTACTATGGCTTTTCGGCCAAAGAACTTTCTATCATCATCTATGGGAGCCGTAGGATATGTATTCTCTCTAATTCTTTCAAATACAAAATCCGAAGCCTTTACATCTATACTATAGGTAATGGCATTAAAGGGTCCATCATCATATTTGGTTTCAACCAGTATATCATATTGTCCTTCTTCTTCAAACTTATGATTAAACCCAATAGGAAGCTTTTCTCTTTCTCTTAGGGTCATATCTTCCTTGGTTAATGGAGTTGCCAATAGTTTATTATCCTTCATAATTTTGAAATTACAGCTTAAATTATTGGCTTTTTCCTGCCCCTCATTAACCATAAGGAAATGAAAACTACATTGTAGCTTATTATCTTTGACAATGGTATGGATATTTTGCTGGTTTAAAAAAACTGCTTTAATCGCCGGTTTTTTTCCTAACATGTTCAATTCTTCATTGCAGATATACAATAGGCTATTTGTAAAAGCATCTATATCATATTTCTCTCTCCTGAAAAATTGCTTCTCTGCCACTTCCTCCATCTTCTTAATCTGTGTTATGGCAATGCCTAAGGATATCTTTTTTGCCTCAATATTTTCATCAGTTGCGTATTTTTCTATTGCATCAACAAAAGAATTGAAATAATTCAGTATGCCTTCCTTCCCATACCTATATTCTCTCTCATATACTCTTATGAACCTATACCCTACTTTTGATAATAGTATAGATATTCTTCTCACATATACCAAATTTTCAAGGACAGTAGAAAGATTATCCATGAGAGTAAAGGCTCTAAAAAATCCCATATGATAATATCCTAGTTTTCTATCTGATTTGACTATGTTTATATTATGCTTTTTGTAGAATCTGTATCTTGCATACCAGACAAGGTGAGCTTCATAGGCTAAAGCAGCCTGTCCTTTATAACTTCCCTTTCCCTTGATTCGCCGCTCCAGTTCTGCCTCGCAAAATTCAACCATATATTCAAAGAATTTTTTATACACGCCCGTATTTTTTGCTGCTACTGCAGCTTTAAGGCTTGCATGGCTTCTATTTCTTAACTCTGACATATCCAAAGCTTCTATCTTCCCTACATATCTTTCAACGACTGCAGACCACACTTTATATTGATGCTCCATATCTTCTTCATCCAATTGGCATTCATTTATGATTTCAGCCAATAAGGGAGTATGCTTCAGTAATCTTGTTATAAAGTCTTCTGTATCATCCATATTGTCAAAGGTTTTTAAATAATCGTCTATTATTTCAGCTTCATGGTAATCTTCCGCTGTTATTGCTGCTTCTGCTTCAGCAACTTCAGCTTCTTCTTTATTTTCATTATTCTTTATCAATAAACTGCTGATTTGAATCTCACAGGCTTCATAAAGTTCTTTATCATATTGAATTTTTCTTAATTCTTCCTGAGCCTTATTAAATTCTTTACCCAATGCATATCTAAAAGCATTGATGATTATCATTGTGCCGCTGTCGGCACTATCATTAGAGGATATATATTTTGAAACATAGGTATTGTACACTTCATTTTTAACTATTGATAACAAAGCTTTTACAAAGAAAGTCTTTTTTTCATAATCCGCAGGGCTTATAACTATACCCTTATCCATCCTTATAAGCAAATCACATACATGATACATGAGCTGGGAGGTAGAAACTCCTCCTTCTTCTTCCGATAAATTATTCATAGCATATTGGAAATATCCTTTAGCTTCTTCTATATAAAAACAACCCAACAGATCAAAGCCCAGTTTCATATGAAAATATGAGCCCTTATCCAAATCCTTAATATATAGTTCACATATCTCTAATATCAGCTTTTTATTCTTTTCTTTATCATAGCTACTATTAAAAATTGTCTTAATAATTTTGCTGCAATTAAACAAACCTGTCATCAAAAGCATCACAAACTTCTTGGTTATATCATCTTCTGTAGCATGAAGAATATCTATAGAAGCTTTTATGGTAGCGTTAATCTGATTTTGTGACGCTAAGATTTTTACTGCTTCTTTTATACCCTCAAAAGCGGAGCATTTGTTTTCACATGCAAAAACAAAAGCAGCATATAAAGATGTATCAATAGCCTCTGCTATGGCTAATATCCTCTGGAGCTTTTGGCAATCCTTTTCCAAACACTCTATAAAATTATTTATAATATAAAACTTCATGGGAAAAACCTTATTGGAAAAATGTGCAGTAGTATTTATCAAAATGCTTATTTCTTCGTTTTGTACAAGCTCCTCATATTCCTCTTCCATCAAATCTTCTACAATACCTATGCAATCGTAATCTTCCACCTTATAGCAAATATTTTTAAAAGTATTTTTAAAGTTCTCTGGTTTTTGATATTCATTTATCTTTTTATATAAGCTCATCAATGCGTTAAGTTCTTTATTTATTTGCGTATATAATTTACGAGTTTCTGTGGCTTTATTTTTCAAATCTCCCATTTCTTCCAATCGGGATAACATATTAACTGCATAATCGTATCTGTCATGGATAAGAGCTGATATTGCAATCATCCTTATATCTGCCATGCTTCTTTTAGAGTCAAAACCCGACATAAGCATTAGCTCATAATTTTTAAAAGCCTCCTCAATCTGGTTATCAGCCTCAAGCATCTTTCCATAGTATTTATTTACCTCGTGATCCAATGGGTATAGTTCTTTAAACAAACTGAAAATCGATACTCCTGTCTTTCTTAACTCAGTATTGTCAAAAGCTCTATATAATTGATTAAGCCTCTCTCCTGAAGGCACCTGATGCCCCTTAAACACCGCATCCTCTATCTTATCTATCAGTTCTTTATCATCTATATTTCCTGCCAGTTTTAATATTTCAACCCTTTTTAAGCTTTTTGATACTTCCACATTTTTGGGATCTGATTCCAATTCCTTCTTAAGAAAACTCTCTAACCTATCAAATTCTTTAATTGAATAGAGCTTTCTAACCAAAACCATAGGGTTTTTGTGCTTCCTATAATCTCTTATTCTCCAGTCCATAGAACTGTCCAAATCCCCATCTAATTCATATAATATGGCATTTATCCAATTGCCAAAATTCTTGTTAGTCTTATTATCCTGTAATACTCTTTTAATCTCTGCAACCAAATTATGTTTTTCGTATTGAACATCAGCAGGTAAACTGGAAAGCTTGTCCAGATTATAATCTACATAGGTAATAAAGTTCACCAGATATTTATCTGAAATGCTGATCTGTTTTAGGGCAGAACTAAAACCTTCCACCCATAACCCCTTCTTAGCACATATATCCTTTAATGTCTCCCATTTTACAAATAAATCTGCTCTTAATTGTCCGGCACCTTTATATGATAACTCTCTTTTTCTTACATCTTGGTAAATCTCAAGGCATTTATAAGCATAAAGAGGTAATTTATTTATGAATATTTCAAAAAGTTCTATCCATGGCAAGTAACAATATTCATCACGCCATAACATCAATATATTAAATAATATATATTGCTCCTCATCTTTTTTGTATTTGTCCTTCATCTCTATAATCAATTGGTCAGCAGTTTTAATCCTATCAAAATTAGCATAAAAAATATCCTTTAATTGTTTTTGTGCTTTTATATATCTAATAGCTTTGCTGTATTCTCCTGTTAAAAGTTCTTCTTTAAAACCTTCAATTATAGGTCTGCACATATCTACTTCTACAATATTGAACATGGTATACCTCCTTATATGGATATGGTATAGAATATTCGACAACATCAGCCTTATTCCCTTTAAATTATAAAATCCAGCAAAAGCGGATATGAAGCTGATAAAACCAGTTTCATATCCGCCTTATAATTTCCATTTGCATCACTTTAATTGCTTACTATAAAGAGTTATTTAAGTAGGTCGTTTACAATAAATTTATCCCTCTAGGCTATATTTACCACTAAAATCTACTAAAAGGTCTTAAAAGCAGTAAAATCAGTATTGCTCCCAGCAAGCCTCTAAATCCTATATTCCCATAACCTAGATAGTTTCCTCCGGCATCGTATAATCTGTAGTTTCTGCCATTGTAATATCCTAAAACCCTATTACAGCAACATGAGTATATGCAACCTCTTTTTATATAAGCCAAAGGTCTTTTACATGCATCAAATATTCTGCAACCATCGGTATAGCCCATGACTCTGTTACAGCTATCATAGATTGTATCACCAATTACGTAACCATGGAGAGTCCCTCTGGAATCATAAAACCTTTCCAAAATATCACCACCTCATGATTAGAAATTTATTCTCCTGATACTATATATGTGGCATGTACTTTTTTTGTTAATGATATTTTGGAAAAATGTGCAGTATTACATATTTCTCAACACTATAATAAAACCGTCCAGTATCTCATGACTTATTCTAAAACCTTTATTTAAATAAAAATTCAATGCATTATCATTGCCATTTGATACAAAAATAAAGTGATCCTTAATATACTCAAATGAATTCATCCATTCCATAGACTTGTTAAACAGCACAGTACCAATACCGATATTGCGATATTCCTCTTTTATAAAAAACTGTGAAAGACAACCTACATCATCGGTTTTAACAGAATCAAAGTCAAAAAATGCATCACAGTGTAAAGTGGCAAAGCCTCCTGAATATGTTCTCTTAGGTGAAATATTGCTATAGGCATACCCTACTATCTCATCTCCGTCTTTGGCTATAATGGTAAAGTTAGCTTTTGCACTCTTAACAGAAGGAATGACTCTTGTTTCAAAACACATATTATCAAAAAACTCCGGATGTATGTATGCTTTAGATTTCTGATAAGCCATCAGTTCATTGCACAAATCTTTTATGCAGTTAATATCTTCATCGGAAATAACTTCATAATGTATACTCATACAGACCACCCTTTCAAATAGATATATAAAATATATTTGATAGAAGGATCAAGTTTGATATTATTATATCAGCAGGAGTTATTGTGACAAGTATGCATTATTTTCTGATTAAGTAAGAAAAATCTGAGTATTGGAGTGATCTGGTTGAGTAACCATGAGTTATATAAGAACAAGTATGACGGCTGTCCCTTAACTTATGCTTTGAATCTGATCGGTGGAAAATGGAAGCTACCTATTATCTGGGCATTAAATAAGAATGGAATATTGAGATACAACGAATTAAAAAGAAATATCGAAGGAATAACAAATATGGTGCTGACTCAATCCCTTAAAGAATTGGAATCGGATGGAATAGTCAATCGCAAGCAATATATGGAGATACCGCCGCGGGTTGAATATTCTCTCACAGACAGTGGCAAAGAACTTATTCCGGCGCTGAAAGCACTAGCTAATTGGGGTAAAAAGATGAGGAATGAACTTACACAATAAATATAAATATACTAACTCTTATTTTTCATATATAATACGATTATCGATGATATGCTATAAATATTAGATAATAAATATTAGATATTTAGCCAGATACGTTGGTATTATAGAAAAGACATTATTACTTCTCTCTCTAAATACTCAATACTACTACAGATACTAAGTATTTGGCTTTTATACTCCTCTTTGTTAATTATCCCATTCTTTAAGTCTTTTGGAGTAATGCTATTTATATTCTCCCTAATCAAGCGAATATAATAATCCACAGATTTTATTCCATTTAAGTATTTATCGCAAAACATAAAAACTATATCAATGTTGCTAAATAAACCAAATTCCCCGTCCAAATAGATATAACTGAGTTTGCTATCTTCTTTATAAATATTTTTAAGCCCTTTTATCCTGTCAATACATTTATTAAATTCAATAATCTCACTGTAACATATTTTTTCCACAATACACACCTCCTTGATTAACAAATTTATCAAGTTCACCTTCATTATAGACGTGTTTGTAAATACTGTCAATTTTGGTGCGCCCTCCCTTCAATTGTGTATGTGGCGTTATTCAAAAAATAAAAATATCAATGCTCTACTCTTTTAAGCATTGATATTACATACTCTTTATGGCGGAGAGAGAGGGATTCGAACCCTCGGTACCCGTTTTGTAGGTACACACGATTTCCAGTCGTGCGCCTTCGACCAACTCAGCCATCTCTCCACTTTGTTGCTCGCACTATGTTATTATACTAAAAAAATTAACAAATGACAACATGAAAATTTATCAAAGTGTCAAATACATTTCATATTGGGCTATTTTTTCTTTTTCAAATCCTAATTTTTTATAGAAACCATATAAAGTATGATTGTTTGGAAAACTTGTTCCAAGCTTTGTCAGATTCAACATTTCTATTGCATTACTAAGAAGAGCAGATCCAATTCTCTGTCCTCTATATTTTTTGTCAACCCAAATCAAATTTATTCTTCCGTATTCATTGATGCTAAGTATACCAACTAATCTACCGTTTTCAAAGGTACCATAATTATACTGACCTTCTGATTTTTCTATATAAGTAAAATCATTCTGCCAGTTTATATGCACATCTCCCATGAGATCTCTGGCTTTTTCCAGTTCACTAAACTCGATAGGCTTGATTTCATAGCCGTTTTTATTATATAACCCCTTCAGTTTGCTAAAATCCTCTAATCGGAAGTATTGTAATTCATAGACTTTTTCATAGCCATGTTTTTTGTAGAAATTTAATGCTCTATCATTACCTATTATATTTTCCAACATCATTTGGCTGCAACCTTCACTTATGGCCTTTTCTTTATGAAGATAAAACAGCTCATCAGCGATTCCTTTTCCTCTATAATCTGGAACAATACAAAAAGCACCGCATCTCATAGTTTTTATCCCCTGATAGTCTTTTATACCGCCTAAAACAAGTCCTATAGGTCTCTTGTTTTCTATGGCAATAAAAGAATGCTTCAATTCATTGCCTTCAGGACCAAAAAAACTTTTTCTAAAGGCTTCTAAAGGCAAGTCAAACTTAACAATATAATCTGAAAATCCTTCATTAAAACATTGATAAATCAGTTCAAAATCCACATCACAACAATTTTTATAGACCATAATAATCACCTCCCATTCTTTAAGAATGAGGTTGCTCATTGTTCCCCCACTCATACTTTTTTTAAATTATATCACAACTAATTATCATCAAAAAGAAAAAATAGAAAAAGCAGGCTTATTTGCCTGCATCTGCATTTAGTTATTGCTTTCTGTCAGTTTAACCTCAACGGTCTTATATCTGTTCAATTCACCATAGGCTTCTACCTTTATCACATCTCCTACTTTTTTGCTTTGAATTATTTTTTGTAGTTGTTCTATGGTAGTTACCCTCTCTCCATCAATTTTTGTGATTATATCACCTCTAACCAGGCCTGCCTTATCTGCTCCGCTTCCATCTATTACTTGCCTGATCAAAACTCCCTGAGGTACATCATACTGTTTTGCTGTCTTCTCATCTATAGTCTGTCCCGTAATTCCCATATAAGGCCTTGAAACCTTTTTATTTTGTATAAGCTGCTCTATAATTGGCTTAGCTTCATTTATTGGTATAGCAAATCCCATGCCTTCTACCTTGCTTTCTACAAGCTTCAATGTGTTTATGCCTATAACTTTTCCTTCGGAATTCACCAAAGCTCCTCCGCTGTTGCCTGGGTTTATTGCCGCATCTGTTTGTATCAGCTTCATGGATCTGTTCCCAACAAACAATTCTCTATTTAAACCACTTATAATCCCTGCTGTCACAGAACCTGCATAATCTGTACCCATTGGGCTTCCTATAGCAACTGCAAGTTCTCCTACTTCCAGGGTAGATGAATCTCCCAGTTCAGCATAGGGAGGTAGATTTTTTTCTTCCACTTTTATAACCGCCAAATCTGTCTGAACATCTCTTCCCACTACTTTGGCAGGCAGTTCTCTGCCATCATGAAGAATTACTGTTATATTATTGGATCCATCAATTACATGGTTATTGGTTACTATATGACCTTGGCTATCGATAATAATACCTGAACCATTTCCTTCGCTTTCATAGACAAAGCCAAAAAAGTCCTGAACACTTTTCTTTATCCTGATAGCCACTATGGAAGGAGATACTTTTTTAGCTATAGGAACCACAGGCGATACAGTCTTGTCTATAATATAATTATATTGATTTTCCTGGCTTGCATAGACTGTATTTTCCTCATTCATTCCTTCTATTATATTATCAGCTATAAACCCGAAAGCAGAGCCGAAAGCTAATCCTATGGCTAGTGTTATGGCTATAGCAGCCTTGCCCCACCTCTTAGGCTTTTTCTCGATTACTTCTGTATAGAATACCGGCTTATTATACTCTAAATTCTCCTGGTCCTTATCTGTACTTCCATACGCCCTTTTATTTGTTTCCATAACTTCTATATTATCTCCAGGTACTTCATCCATAAAGTCTCTCCTGATATCATCATCCATCACAAATCCCTCCTTGGTTATACTACATTCTATTCTAAAATAGAAATTTTAATAAATTATGAATAAAATGTTAATTATTTTGCTTTTTCAATAGTAAAAGAAAATCTAATGGCATCACCAAGATTGTCTGCCCATATCACCTCTTCCTGGAGGATAATCATTTCTTTCACTATAGATAAACCAAGTCCAAATCCAGATTTGTATACTCCCCTGGTTTCGTCACCTTTATGAAAGCGCTCCCATATATTTTTTAGTTTGTTGTCATCAATATCAGAACATGTATTTGTAAT
>ERZ773359.2739-NODE-2739-length-21667-cov-7.967426_pt1 | contig 21667 bp, 14 predicted proteins | sample MGYA00374955_ERZ773359 | MGnify/ENA primary metagenome ERZ773359 (study PRJEB29098, sample SAMN04486028) | biogas fermenter metagenome | study: EMG produced TPA metagenomics assembly of the Biogas fermentation microbial communities from Germany - Plant 4 DNA1...
TTTACAGCACCTGCTGTATGTGAGCTGGACGGCCCTGTCATTATAGGTCCTATTATATCAAATATATTCATACAATCTCTCCATTTTCAAGCTTGTCAATTCTTACCATCAACAATCTCTTCCGGGGGTAGGAGGATAATTCTTTTTCCATCCAATTCGACCTTAATCTTATCTCTGCCCTTAAGTCCAAGTACTTCCAAATACTCTTTTGGAATCTGTAGTCTGCCGCTCCTATCCAATACTGCTAATTCTTCATGGGTTTCTTCATACATTGAGCTCTCTTCGACGGAAGAATCACCTAAAGTTTGGGTTAATTCTGCTATTTCCTCTGCATACCTTCTACGAATAAACTCACTGCTTGTTCTTCCGTCTCTTATAGCTACTACCCGATCTACCATCCTAGACAGCTGCCGATCATGTGTTACAATTACGATTGTAACTCCATAAGTACGGTTGAACTCACGGAATACATCTAAAATCTGTTGTGCAGTTCTGGTATCAACTGCACCGGTAGGTTCATCAGCCAGTAAAACCTTTGGATTATTAGCCAGAGCAATAGCTATCGCAACCCTTTGCTGTTCTCCCCCTGACAATTGACTGAGTTTGCTGTTACGCCTGTGTGAAAGACCTACCATATCCAGTAGTTCTCTGGCCCGCTCTCTTCTTGCGCGGTCGGTGAAAATCATGGGCATTTCCACATTTTCCTGAGCTGTCAGGTAAGGTATAAGATTTCTGGCATTATTCTGCCAAACGAAGCCTACAGTTTCCCTTTTGTATTTCACCAATTCTTTATCACTGAGTTTTAATAAATCAATACCGTTAACCATTAAAGTACCTGCGGACGGTCGATCCAAACCACCAAGCATATTAAGAAGGGTAGATTTACCGCTGCCGCTGTTGCCAATTATGGCCATAAGTTCCCCTTCCTCTACAGTCAGATCTAAACCTTGCAGGGCTACAACTTCTAAATCAGCTGTTTTATATATTTTCACAAGATTATCACAAACAATCATTGGAGTTTTCATCCTCCCATCCGCCCTTTATAAAGCTTTTTTTATTCCGCAATGTCCACTATAACTCCATCTTCCAGAGTGTATACACAATCTGCAATATCTATCATGCTTGGATCATGGGTTGACATTACAACTGTCAAACCTTCCTCTTCTACCAGATCCTTTAATACTTTAACAACCTGTAAACCCATATTGGTATCCAACTCTGCTGTTGGTTCATCTGCAAAAACTACTTTAGGCTTATGCGCTATAGCTCTTGCTATAGCTACCCGCTGTTGTTCTCCGCCTGATAATTCCTGAGGGCGATGATGCATTCTGTTTTGTAAACCGACCATGGTCAGACAGGCTTCAGCCCTCTTTTTCCTTTTTTCTTTATCATAGCCGGCAACTCTCAATCCAAATTCAACATTTTCATACGCTGTCATGAGAGGCATGAGGGCTATTGACTGGAATATAAATCCCATATTGTTTTTTCGTAAAAGGTCCTTTTTTACTTCTGATAATTTGGTAATATCCTGATCCATAAAGAAGATTTTTCCTTCGGTTGGTTTGTCCAAAGCACCTAATAAGTTTATCAGGGTTGTTTTTCCGGATCCGGATCTGCCGCGTAATATGGTTAGGGTGCCTGGATTTATCTGAATATTAATATCTCGCAGTGCATGTATAACTTCTCTGCCGGATTGAAATTGCCGGGATAAATTCTCCGTTCTGATCATTTGTCTACCATCCCCTCCCTTTAGTCCTCGCCAAGCTTAATAACTTGGGCAATTCTTATCTTGGAAATCAAGAAGCCCAAGACAGTGATTCCGGCTGCCAGCATAAAGAATACAATTGCAAATAGCCTGATAAAATCTACAGGGTCTGAAACCACATGGAAGGGTGGAACCTGATTTTCCGCATTATTGGCTATTTGTAACAATGGTACAAACAGTTTGCTTGATACAATGCCCGTAACAATCCCCATTACTATAGACAGGCCTGATATTAATATCTGTTCAGAAGCCAGCATACCGATAACCTTATTCCTGGAAAGACCTATGGCACGAAAGATACCAAAGTTTAATGCACGACTGTGTATAGACAATATCCAATAGATCATAAATCCTGCCATACAGACAACTATAGTTACAATAAATCCAAGCGATAGTACACCATTTGTACCTTGTACCATGGGATCATTTTTCATCTTTATGATTGTTTGATCTGTATCTTTTATGGAAACAAGTTTTATTTCCTTTTCCTCAATATCCTTATATATTTCTTCGCTGGTCGCTCCATCCGCCTTGGAAAGCCATACCTGGTAGGGCTCCAGAGCGGTTTTTGCGCGGATATATGAATAACTTGCAACTATAAAATCCGGAGTTTCGTTTTGTTTGTTTTTTATATTTGGGTTGTATGTTGGCCAGTAATCAATGAAAGCATAGATAATCCCTTCAAAGTAACCCTGCTCTTTCCATGTTATAAAAACAGTTTCTCCTGGTTTAAGATCATATTTTTCCCTAAACGAAGCGGATAATAACAAAGCTCTAGGATCTTGTGCCATCAGGTTTAGATATCGATTGATATGATGTGGCAGCAAACCATTCCTGAACCATGTGGTTCTGCCAAACTCATCCGGTATGATACCCATGATTGTAACATTGTTCACGCGCTCTCCAGGCAAAGAGACAGTTACTTTATCATTGATATATACTTTGGTAACACTGTCTGCACCTTTCAAATTCGCAAAAGGACCAAAAGGAGGTTCCTGATACTGTACAGGCTCTTCATTGACAATTAAAGACAAGGGATTCCCTTCTGACAATCCTTCATCAGCGCTTCTTGCTGTACTTGGCCAAAAAGCTTCGAGTACCAAGTCCGCACCGTTTTCATATCGAATACGTTCTTCATAATTAGTGTTCAATGTCCTTGCTGCATTAGCATTAAATATACCAATAGATAGGGTAACAACAAGAAACAGCATTAAGAAATGACTCTTTCCGCTGGAACGCCCTACTTCTATAAACGAAGCATATAATACCGGCGACCAGCTTTTTCTGCCCAGCCAAAAAACTCCCCGTATAATGAGAGGGTATATTCTGACAAATAAGAGACCTGATCCAACTATAAACAGCGTAGATATAAGAAATAACAAAGGATCTACTGCAACAGAAGATGCATCTACCTGGCTTACAAGTATAACTTGTTGTCTCAACCTGTATATATACAATCCATATGCAGAAATACCAAGTAAAACCAAATCTAAGAATAATTTTTGCCATAATGGAAATTTAGTGACTCGATGTTTCTTCTGCTTATACTCCACAATTGTTGTTTTCGAGGCTGCAAAGGCCGGCAAAAGCATAGTTATAACAAATAATAGAACAGCAAGAAGCGAATATTGGTAAGCTTTAGCTGATAGTTTCAAAGGCAGTGCTTTCCGCTGTACAAACTCCAGAAAACCGTTAGATGCACCCAATATTCTGCATAAGAATAATCCTATAGGAGGGCCTAGTAACAACGCAATCAAGCTTAATATAATACTCTCGATAAAATAACTTACAAATATTTGTAACCTGCTGGCCCCTCTGCTTTTCATCACAGCTATTTCATTCTTCTCATTTTCAATGGTTAATTGGGCAACCATGAAAAGATAAAATGCCAGCATTAACAAAATCGGAACCTGAAGCATCCAAAGAGTCAGTTTTAATTGTCCTTCCCTGATATGATATTCCTCTAAAATTGGAATAATGGGAAATCTCCAATCAAGACTTCGATACTCTTTAAAATATTCATCTGTATACTCAGCCGCTTTCAATACCCCCAGTATAGCATCCAAGGTCATAGCATGATAGTCATAGGCAAAATACCATTGTGAGCCGGTCAGAAGAGTGCTGTCTTTCCTAATAAATTCCTCTGTTAACAAATCATAGTCCATCATGAAGCTGGTCCTGTAAGCTCCGATACCCTGAAACCAATAAGGATCAGCCAAATCCTTCATATCAAAAACGCCCACCACTTTTACCTTTATTGGTTCTTCCACTCTTCTTACCAAATCAGAGATTGTATAAAACTCATCCAAACGCAGATCTTGTTCCTTCATGGCCTGTTCGGTGACCATAACTTCATAATAATCATCCTGTTTCTCCTTGGAAAAAATCCGGCCGTGAATAATCTTTATATGCTCATCCAGGTATTGCAACCCTTCAATTTTCATACTTCTTTTCTGTGGCTCTTCCTCCCGCTGAATTGTGGGGAGGGCAGTAAAATAATCCATGGTGACCAGCCGGGTTTGTGCTCGTATAGGCAGACCGACGGAAGGCGCTAACTCATCGGAAATAACTCTGTCAAAAACACGAAAAGCTTTAGCCCTGTCCTTAGGAGAATAATTTGAATATAAGTTGCTTTTAATGTGAGACCTTCCCGGATAATAACCGGTCTTTAGCTGATAGTCCTCTGCATCCCTAATTAACATTCGCTGAAGAACTCCATCCGTATACATTGGAATACTGCTAACCATGGCTACTGCAAGTATAGATCCGATGAGAAGACATATCATCATCCAGGGATTATTCAACATTTTGCGAAGAACCAACCGTATCATGAAAACCCCTCCTATCTTAGAATGATTTCTTCTCCTTCTTCTACACCGCTGATTATCTCACATTCAGTAGCCGTTTCAACGCCAACTTCCACATCACGTTCATTATTGAGTCCATTTTCAAGAACATTTACATATCTGCGTCCCATATAGTTTCGGACTGCCTGCTTAGGCACAATTATTGTGTTTTCGCTTTTTTCAAGCACTAAAGATATCTGTGCCGTGTCGCCCATTCGAACATCATCCGACAGATCCTCCACTTCTATGGCAACAATATTTTTCAGATTCTCATCACCGTCCGGAGGAACACTGGAAGGAGTGGAAATAACAACACCTTTATAGTGCGATTTGTCGATTTCCACATCTACTTCCCTGCCCATGGTAAAATGTGATGTATTGCTGCCCGAATAAGCAAGATACAGTTTTTCCGGGTTGGCTACCCGGATTATAGTTTGAAAAGTAGAAATCATATCCCCGGCATTTAGACGGGTATCCACATATATTACCACACCATCTACATCGCTTACCAGCTCTGCCTCTTTCTTTTGCTTTTTCAGACTGTCCAAGGTTAACTTAGCCAGCTGTATATCTATATTTGCCTTTTGAAGATCATATTTACTTGCATTGGCAGCTTTTAACTGATTATATTGAATCCGAGCCTTCTGAAGGTTTAGTTCCTGTCTTTTGATATCGGTTTCTATATCATCAGTATACAATTCTGCCAGCAAATCTCCTTTTTTTACCTCATCGCCCTGCCTTACATATATTTCTTTCAGCCTGCCGCCTCGTGCTTCAAAAAACATGTTTTTACTCTCGATTGAAACAAAAGAACCCGACCCCCGAATGGTGTTTACGATGTCACCTCTTTTTGCTTTCACAGTGCTGTATGATACCGCAACAGGTTCTATAAGTGGCGGTGCCAGCAGTTCTTCCTCCTCGGGAAATAACTCACATCCAGTGAACAGAAATAGAAACAATATCATTACAACCAGAGAAACCATCCATCTCCTGTGCAGCATACGGGACTCCCCTTCCTTCTTTTCCAGTAGTCTAGCACCCTTATTTCCTGTAGTGCTTCTTTGCTACTTGTCTATATTTTAAATTCTATGCTCCCGTATAATGGAGCATGAATTAAAATCTCTTTTACTTAAAATAAGATATGCCTGACTCAAAGAGACGCTGATCTTTATTACCAGGTACATTAATTCCTATATTCATCATCACGGTTCGTTCAGAATGACCCATTTTGCCTAATACTCTGCCGTCAGGACTGGTTATGCCTTCAACTGCCATCATGGAACCGCTTGGATTATAAGGGAATATTTCAGTTGGATTGCCGTCCATATCCACATACTGAGTAGCAATTTGCCCATTAATCATTAATTCTCTCAATAATTCAGGGCTTGCTATAAACCGGCCTTCCTCATGAGATACAGGAATGGTATGAATTTCACCGAGCTCTGTCAAAGCCAGCCATGGAGATAACATAGAAACCACACGGGTTTGTACCATCCTGGACACATGTCTGCCAATGGTATTATAAGTTAAAACAGGCGAGTCGCTGTCAGGTTCACGGAATTCTCCATAAGGCAAGAGACCTGACTTTAACAGGGCTTTAAAACCGTCGCCTATTCCTAGTATCAAGCCCTGCCTGTGATGCAATAAATCCATGATTGCATCTTGAACAGCCGGATTTCGCATAGCTGCAGCAACAATTTTGCCTGAACCATCCGGCATATCACCACCGCTGGGCAGCATCAAAATCTGCGAATTTCGAATTCGTTTTGCCATTTCCCTTAATGCTTCCTGAATTTCTTCTGAAGTCAGATTTCGCATTACTAGAAGATCCGAGACTCCCCCTGCGCTTTCGAAGGCACGAATAAAGTCTTGTTCAGAATTTGCCCCAGGGAATATCGGTATAAAGACCCTAGGTGCAGCATTAGAAATTAAAGGACGCTGCTTATTGGGTTTGTCATATAAGGAACTAAGTTTTATATCCTGAATTTCTCCATCTGGTTTAGTTGGAAAGATCGGCTCCAGGGTGCTGTCCCATGCCCGAAGAACTGCTTTTAATGAGATTTCTTCTCCGCCTACCGTAATAACTTCATTTTTCTGGGTAGTGCCAAGAACCTGGTATGGTATTCCACTAAACTGTTTGTCAATATCTACATCATTCGGAACTTCCAATAGTAAGGATCCATACAAAGGCTGGAACAAGAACTCTGGATCGACAGGCCGAAACATAAACCCTATACCATTGCCAAAACACATTTTGCTTACTGCTTCTGCTATTCCACCGCCTCTGACAGAATGGGCAGCCAGAATCTTGCCTTTCTGAATAAGTTCATAAACCAAGGCATAATTTTTCTCTAGCTGATCAAAGTTGGGCAGATCGTATTCATCCCGTTCCAGAGGCAGAAGAATCAGTGTACTGTCTGTAGACTTAAACTCAGGAGATATTATACATCTGGCATCTGCTGTGACAATTGCGAATGCAACCAGGGTAGGTGGTACATTTAAATCTTCAAAGGTTCCTGACATGCTGTCCTTACCGCCAACAGCCGGTATACCAAGTTTTTCCTGTGCATAAAGAGCGCCCAGCAAGGCTGCCAGGGGTTTTCCCCATTTCCTCGGATCATGGCCTAGTTTTTCAAAATATTCCTGTAAGGATAAGCGAACTTTTCGGTAATCTCCGCCCATAGCGGTTATTTTAGCTATCGCTTCAATAACCGCGTATACAGCACCATGAAAAGGACTCCAGCTTGAAAGATGGGGATTAAAGCCAAAGGCCATAAGTGTAGCAGTATTTGTATTCCCTTTTAGGACAGGAACTTTGGAAGCCATTCCCTCCGCAGGGGTCAATTGATGTTTGCCTCCTAAGGGCAAGAGCACTGTAGAGGCACCGACTGTACTGTCAAAACGCTCCACTAAACCGCGTTGACCACAAATGTTTAAAGATTGCAGATGAGATATCCATTTATCTTTCAGCAAAGGACTTGATATATCATGTTTTTTAAAGTAATTTTTTTCTTTTTCGGGAGATTCAACAATAACATCTGCATACTGCTCAATTCCATTGGTATTAAGAAAATCTCTGCTTATATCGACAATATATGAACCTCGCCATTTCATCCTCAAACGATTGGTATCTGTGACCCTGGCAACTACTGTTGCTTCCAGGTTTTCATTTCGGGCTGCCTCAATAAAGGTCTCTGCATCGTCTGATGCCAATACAACAGCCATCCGCTCCTGAGATTCTGATATAGCAAGCTCTGTACCATCCAAGCCTTCGTATTTCGTAGGAACTTTATCTAAATTTATATCCAGCCCGTCAGCTAGTTCACCAATGGCTACTGAAACACCGCCTGCGCCAAAATCATTACACTTTTTTATCAGACGGGTTATTTCAGAATTTCTGAAAAGCCTTAAAATGTTTCTCTCCAGCGGAGGGTTTCCTCTCTGTACTTCTGCACCGGCTGTAAAGAGAGATTCTTCATCCTGTGCTTTTGAAGAACCGGTAGCACCTCCACAACCGTCTCTGCCTGTCCGACCTCCCAGCAATATTACAACATCTCCAGGCTGAGGCTCACAACGAACTACATTCTTCTGAGGTGCAGCTCCAACTACTGCCCCCAATTCCATACGTTTTGCTACATAACCGGGATGATAAAGTTCAACAACCTGTCCGGCAGCTACACCAACCTGATTTCCATATGAACTGTAACCCTCTGCTGCAGTAGTTGTGATTTTCCTTTGCGGAAGCTTACCCGGAATGGTTTTTTCAATAGGAGTTCTTGGATCACCACTGCCTGTAACACGCATTGCCTGATAAACATAAACTCTGCCGGATAAGGGATCACGTATAGCGCCTCCAAGACAGGTTGCTGCTCCGCCGAAAGGCTCTATTTCTGTAGGATGATTATGGGTTTCATTTTTAAACATTACCAGCCAGTCTTCCTTTTCTCCGTCTACATCCACCTGTACTTTTATGCTGCAGGCATTTATCTCAGACGATTCATCCAAGTCGTCCAGTAACCCTTGTTTTTTCATCTGTTTCATTACTATTGTAGCTATATCCATTAAACATTCTTTTTTAGGAGTAACATCATACACATACCTGCGCATTTCCTGGTACTTATCATATGCCTCTTTAATTTTTTGAAAGTAGTGTCCCTCTTCAAATACAACCTGACGAAATCCCGTAAGAAATGTGGTATGTCTGCAGTGATCTGACCAATAAGTATCTATGACTTTAATTTCCGTTATGGAAGGATCTCTTTTTTCCGTATCACGAAAATATTCCTGACAAAATTTCAAATCATCCAGATTCATGGCAAGATTCATCGAATTACTGAATTTTATCAATTCTTCTTCGTTCATATTGATAAAACCTGATAGAATCTTAACATCCTGGGATGATTCTGGTTTTGATTCCAGGCTGACAGGCACTTCTTCGGATGTTTCTCTGGATTCTATAGGATTTATATAGTAATCTTTTATTTTCTTAAACTCATCATCGGAAACATTACCCGATAAAACGATGAGCTTAGCCGCCTTAACAACGGGTTTATCCTTACAGGTAAGAATCTGAATGCATTGTGCAATAGAATCAGCCCTTTGATCATACTGGCCTGGTAAAAGCTCTACTCCAAACACAAGTTGACCGGGTTCTACAGGAGGCTCTTCTTCATATAAATATTCCACCATAGGCTTGTAAAACACAATATCCCGTGCTTTAAGATATTCCTCCTCACCTATTCCTTCCACATCATATCGATCAATTATGCGAACTTTTTTAAGTCCTTTTATTCCAAGATTATTTCTTAAATCATGAAATAAGGCATTGGCTTCCACTTGGAAGCCATCTTTTTTTTCAACGTAAATTCTCTTTAATTGCATGAATCGGTCCCTCATTTCAATAGAATCGAAGAATATTTATCTATAAAACAGATATCCTAAACAGGATTTAAATTTGATATAATCTGCACTATCATTATATTACATATTCTATATGTTGTAAAATATTCCTTCAACAAAATATAACATACTTTACTTAATATGATCACAGTATATGCTCATCAATTCATCTGCTAATACGAGCAGCATATTCTGCTCATCCAATAATTTCAAGTGTTACATTTATTTAATACATAATATTTAGCTCTGATAAAAGGATTATTCAATGGTAATACTATAATAGCAGTAAAACAGAGGTGATTGAATGTTCTGCATGAATAAAAATTCAAAATATATATTATGTCTTTCCATGATTACTATCATGCTGCTGACAAGCTGTAACATGCTCGGTTCCGAGCCTTCCAAAGATAAAGAAGAGGGATTCAACAAAAAAAAACCTCCAAAAGCTTTGACACAGATGGAAAGGGAACTAGATGAAATTATTAAAAATTTGGAATCTGTCCGGGATGAAAGGGCCAGATTGCTGAGAGAACAAGAACATCCCTCAAAAACAAGCCAATCCGAGGCACAGCAACAGGTTCAAACGCAGAATAAAGAGCAACAAAACGATAACAAAAATACGCAGCACTCTGATCCCAAACCTGACTGGAACAGCCTGGAAAAGACCATAGAAACCCTACATGAACACTGGAACAGCTTTGAACCGTCTGCAAGAATGGATGGTGCTATGAACGAGACCATTAAGGAATTTGGTAAACAATTAATCAACTTAACTGAACAGATTATTGCCAGAAATGAGGAAAAGACCATGGTGGCAGCAACAAATCTATATTCATCCCTTCCTGATTTTTTAAAATTGTATGACCATAACCAGCCGCCGGAAATAAAAGAGGTAATTGGACTGGTTCGGTTGATAATCATATATGGCCAGCAAGAAAAATGGGAAGAAACCAAGCCTCTTCTAAAGCAAATTAAAGAGGCCTGGCAGGAAGCTAAAACCAAAATGAAAAAACCTGATGAGATGCTGAACAAACGGATAGAATCAGCAATTAACGATTTTCAACTTGTAGTTGCTGAAAAGAAAAACGATATTGCTAAGATCAAGGGGAATATAATAATAAAGAATCTTGACCAGATTGAGTAATCATAACACCCGAAAACTGCGACAGCTGTCCACGGCTCTTTTCCATCCTTGGTATAATGAATTTCTTTGTTCAGGGTCCATCTTGGGCATGTATTGTCTGCCAGTCTTCCATGTGTTTTTTAAATCCTTTTTATCCTTCCATATACCAGCTTCCAGTCCAGACAAAAAAGCAGCTCCTTGAGCCGTGGTTTCCAGATTAGCGGGACGGGCTACCGTAACTCCCAAAATATCTGATTGAAATTGCATAAGAAAGTTGTTTGCTGAAGCGCCTCCGTCTGCTTTAAGGGAAGACAAAGCAATACTGGAATCCTTTTCCATGACAGATATTACATCCCGAGTCTGATATGCAATGGATTCCAAAACTGCCCGTACAATATGATTTCGATTTGCTCCCCTGGTAATACCGAATATAGAACCCCTGGCATACATATCCCAATAAGGTGCTCCTAGTCCCACGAATGCCGGAACTACGTACACACCTTGAGTATCTTTAACGGCCATGGCTAGTTCTTCGCTTTCTGCAGCTGTTTCTATCAAACCCAACTCATCACGCAGCCATTGAATTGCTGCACCTGCAACAAATATACTGCCCTCCAAAGCATACTCAATCTCTCCGTTAATTCCCCATGCGATTGTTGTTAACAAGTCATGGGAAGACAATATTGGGGTTTGCCCGGTATTCATTAATATGAAACAGCCTGTTCCATATGTGTTTTTGGCAGTACCTACTTCAAAACAGGTCTGCCCAAATAAAGCAGCTTGCTGGTCACCGGCTGAACCTGTTATGGGAATTTCCGTTCCTAATAATGTCGATTCTGTGCTGCCAAGATAACAGCTGGATGGTTTTACCTCAGGCAATATTTCAATTGGTATGTCCAATATATTCAGCAGTTCTTCATCCCAGCACATGATATGAATATTGTACAGCATGGTCCTTGATGCATTACTGTAATCCGTTACATGGATTCTTCCGCCGGTTAAATTCCAAATCAACCAGGTATCCATAGTTCCTGCAAGAATCTCTCCTTTTCGGGCTCGCTGCCTTAGTCCGGGAGTCTCATCAAGAATCCACTTAATCTTTGTTCCGGAAAAGTAAGCATCTATGACCAAGCCTGTTTTTTCACGAAATTTTTTCTCCAAGCCCATTGCCTTTAGCTCTTCGCAAATGGAAGAGGTTCGCCTGCATTGCCACACCACTGCATTTCCTATGGGCTTACCGGTACCTCGCTCCCACAGCACAACTGTTTCCCTTTGATTGGTTATCCCAATAGAGGCGATATCCTCCGAGGAAATATTATGCTCTTTAAGAACTCTTTGCATTACTTCCAACTGACACTGCCATATTTCTCCAGGATCATGCTCTACCCAGCCGGGTCTCGGATAAATTTGCCTAAACTCCCTGGAAGTTGAACCTATTATGCTTCCCCGCTGATCAAATACAATTGCTCGGCAACTCGTAGTTCCCTGATCCAAAGCCAGAATATATTTTTTCATCCATATCTTCCCCTTCCCCTTAAGGAGTCTTCTATATTAAAAATAAATACCAATAAAAAACAGCTTCTGCTTACATCAGAAAACCTTATCTGCTATCCTTTCCAGCTCGCCAATATCCCACAAAAGCCGGCTCACACTGTATTTGTCCCGAATGTCTTTCGTAGCATAAAACGTTTTTTTGACCAATTCCGGAGAAAATCCCAGAAATGCCGGATCTATAGGCGCTCCTACTGTTTGCAGCAGTTCCTGCACGACAGACAGATCAGGCAATTCCTGGTTTATAATATCAATAATTTCGTTCCAATTCTCCAATATGCGCTCTAATCTTAAGTAATGCTTGGTTTTATCATATTTGCCTTCCTTTTGCTCCAATAATATTAAGTTAGAAGCACTGGAACCTAAGAATTCCTTTAAAAAACTCTTATGTTTGTCATATTGAAATCTGGCAACATAGTCCAGTGCCTTTTCTTTATTGGGTTGCAAAACCGGAATCTGCTCATAGACTTTTAATGCCAATACAGTACCTATTCCTACCTGTATCCCATGAAAATCGCTATTCGTTTGAAATTCGAGTGCCCTCATGTCCCAAATGTGGGAAAAATAATGTTCCACACCGGATGCCGGTCGGGAAATCCCCGCAAAACTCATAGCAATGCCGGATAAAATCAGCCCTTCCATAATGTTTTTTATGGTCTTGGAATCTCTTTTCAGGAGATCCCCGGCAGATTGAAGGCATTTCTTCACAGTTGACCGAACTAAGTCTGCAACTTGTTCACAATAGTATTCGCTATTGATCAGATGTGATATTCTCCATTCACATATGCTAATATACTTTGCCAGCATATCGCCCAATCCTGCCTGCAGAAGCTTCACGGGCGCCTGGCAGACAACATCTAAGTCTGACAGGATAAGAATCGGACTTTTGCTTGGTATGGTAACCTTAATACCGGCGGAAATCATGGATGAATTGTTGGACGCATATCCATCCATGGAAGGAGCAGTGGCAATTACCATGTACTTCCTGCCGGTAATTTTAGCCAGCATCTTGCCGATATCATTCAGTGTACCGGAACCAATACTTATTATAAGGTTACACTCTTCATCAAAGTTCATGGCAACCTGACCTAATGCCAATTCATTAGGTTCCAGATCCTCATGGGGGTAGATATATAATGCATAAGGGATCTCATGCTCACACAGGATGTCCTCAGTTTTTTTACCGGCAGCTTTGTGGGTTCTTTGATCAGCTAAAAGAAATATTTTTTCTCCGCCATGTTTTCTTATATAATTCGGCAGTTCTTTCAATACACCATGTCCAATTACAACATCTTCAACATCGGTATGATGAAATTTACCGCAAGAACATTTGAAACCATCTGATTTCAATAAGTCGGACAACTCCAATCTTGTTATGTCCATTTTGCTTCATTCGCCCCTATCTGATTTTAAAGTTTTGATATTCATTCTCTGGCTTTGCTATTTTGATTTCTACGCAGAATACGCTTAATCCTCTTTACTATTTAACTAACGGATGATTTCATCATGACGATATTCAGCCCAAACATTTTCAAACCAGTCAACTTTGTCGGGAATGGGGCGAACTCGCCTCCATATAATTTTACAATGCCCGTTGTTATATGAGACTTCCTGAATCTTATTTGAGAATTCACCGGAAACATCTAAAGAATAAAGAAATATGTCTTCCAGACCTTCTGCCGGCAACTGTCCGTTCATATCAGTTATTAGATATGAACCTCTGCTCTTCCCGCCTTGCTGTATATAATCTTTAATTGCAGAAAAGTAAGCCAGCTGTGTGATTAATAAATCCCAATTCTGATAGGCATAGGGAAGTTCATATACTGAAGACAAACACAGTTTTTCCGGCAGTTCTTCAAAATCCTTCCGAGTCTCTTTAAGCGCTTCTTCAATATCCTTCAATGAACGAATTGCAGCTCCTGCCTTAGAAGTTCTCTTCCCGATTCTTTCCCGCAGTTCTCTTACATTACTGTTCTTACTGCACTTTTGTATGAGCTTTTCTCCCAGGTTTATTTTTCTTAAGACAGATTCCATAACAGCCGCACAAAAGTCATTCAGTTTCATAGGCTCAGTTGTATATCTCGCCGCTATATATTGAGCTGCCCTTGTGCCGCCAACCTGTCCGGAATTCAATGCACTGCCTCCGGGACGATATACACCATGTGATCCATTCACTTCCCCTATTGGGAAAAAGTGGTTTATATTGCTCTCCCACCAGGTATTCCCCACCAGCCCACCATTATTATGCTGAGCACAAACAGCTATCTCCAGCAGTTCTTTTTCCAAATCTATTCCATGATCTTTGTATAGATCAATGGCGGGCTTGTTCATGCGTTTCAGTCTTTCGATAGGGGTTCCGAACAAAGCATTGGATTTTTTTAAATATGTATAACTCTCTTCCCCCAATAACTCAAAATTCAAGGGCTCTCCTTCAGCAACTCCCGGGTTGCGTGTATAGTCCAAAAACACTCTTCTGCCTTTAATTACTGTTTCACGATATACCAGTATGTCGATAAGAGAAGAACCATAATCAGCTATTTTTCTTGGATCGAAAGGCCATTGATATCCTTTCAAAAAGATTGCATCAAGCATACGGCCTGTACTTGGAAAATATTCCAACAAAAATTCTCTCTCATCACTTCCGTCATGCCTTGTAGAAATATATCGAGGCAATACCTGCTGATATGTACCGGATAAATTCCATCTAAACTTTATGGAGGCAATCCCATACTGAGATTCAGTCAGGTTCTTGCCATAGACTCCGGCTTCCAGTGCAATACCGGTTGCTCCGGTTTGGCTCTCAGGATATACAGAAGTACTGTATAATCCAGCTGGGCCTCCAACTCCATATATTATATTTGTAGAGTTGAATAATACATATCTTTCATTAGGATTTTGGAGTTCATGCAAATTTAGAGCCAGAAGCCCCACTGCATTCCTTCCTTCTCTATCAGTCAAAATACCAATTGCCTGATATCCGTCAAAAACCTTAATACCTTTCTGCCTGACCTGTTCAGATAATCTCTCCGTCATCATCATTGAAGTTAGGGGACCGGCAGAAGTTGCTCTTTGCCTGGGATCATAATCTGTTTTATATCCTACATATTCTCCGTAACGATTATGAGGAAAAGGAACCCCAATATCCACCAGCCGGTAAAAGCAGCGTGCTGACAGAGCAGCTTCTGCCAGGGCAATATCTCCATCCATGGCCCCACCGGAAAACAAAGTTTCTGCCATATCAAAAACAGAATCCGGTTCCTTTCCTGCCAGTGTCAGTTTGTAATAGGTTTGCTTGTCTGAGCCGGTATTTCGGGAAGTGCCCATATTCCAACCTTCCGTTACAATGGCAATATCCCTCTGCCCAAATGTATACAGCCGATCCGCAGCATTTAAGCTGGCTGCCCCGGAACCTACCACTACTGTGTTCAGTGAATAGACCCGCAAAGAGAGACCAGCGATTTGTATTCTATCTTCCCGCATCTTCCCAACCTCCAAGTTTGTATAAGTAATATTAAATTCATTCTGTCTTTGAGATTACAACCTTCTAATATGAAAACCTCCATCCACATCAATGGTTTGACCGACACAGTACTCCATTTTACCGGAACAAAGCACTGAAACAGCTTTGGCTATATCCTCAGGCTCTCCCCATCGTTTCATGGGAAGGATGCCTTCTGCAATTAACTTGTCATATTTCTCTGCAACGGTCTTGGTCATATCTGTTCGAATTATGCCGGGCCGTATTCCAAATACCTGTATACCCTCATTAGCCAATCTGTCAGCAAACAATTTTGTCACCATCCCGAGACCGGCTTTGGAAATGCAGTATTCTCCACGATTTATAGAAGAGGTATATTCTGATATGGATGAAATAATTATAATCGTCATAGGCTGGTTATATCTTTGACCTTCCATCTGATTTTTTTGCTTTATCATTTGTTTAGCAACGGCCTGTGTCAGGAAAAAAGTGCCTTTTAGATTAATGTGCATGACATAGTCATAGCTTTCTTCGCTTGTTTCCAGTATATCTAATCTTTGCTTCGGTCCTACGCCGGCGTTGTTAACTAAAACATCTACTCTTCCAAATCGCTCAAGTACAGTTTCCATCAGTCTGTTTCTATCCTGCCTGTCACCTAAGCTGCCCTGTATATATATAATATCTCCTTTATCGGCAGGTAACTGGTCTAATCTTTCTTTCACCTTCTCTTCCGACGAAGTACCCATTATAGCCAGGCAAAAACCTTCCTCTGCCAGCTGTCTGGACACAGCCAAGCCTATACCTCTGGCACCGCCTGTTACTATAGCAACTCTTTTTAACATATTAAATCGTCCTTCCTATTAATTATACTTAAACTATAATTGTTATTCATGACAGCGTCTTAATACTGATTTTCGTTCTATAAGCTTTGTTTCCAATACCTGAACAATGGGTTTGGACTGTTCACCCTCTATAATAGATATCAGTCTTTCTGCAGCATTCTGACCCATTTGATATAATGGTTGATGCACGGTAGTAAGGGGTGGATTCAGAAAAGGGCTGAAAGGCAAATCGTCAAAACCTAAAACCGATATATCTTCCGGGATGGAAAACCCTGCATCCTGAGCTGCTCTCATTACCTCCAGCGCCAAGAGATCGCTGGCCGCAAAAAACGCATCTATATCTTTTCCTCTTTGTAAAAAAGAAGATACTGTTTCATAACAGGAATCTTCATTGGAAACAGACAACACCAAAGACGGATCAAAAGCAATCCCTGCATCTTTTAGTGCATGGATATATCCTTGAAATCGCTGCTGATATAGTATCAGTTTATCATCTCCGTTTACAATGGCGATTTTTCTGTGACCCATCCTTATGAGATAAGAAACTCCTTTAAATGCCGAATTATAATTGTCTATCATTACTGCGTCAATTTCCTCTCCCATTTTGCGTATCAAAAGCACTAACGGCAATCCGGAATTCTTAACTTCCCTGATATGGATGTTCTCGGTGCCGGACGTGGCTAAAATTATGCCGTCTACCCAATGTTTGCGCAGCTTTTGTATTGCCTCTCTCTCTCTATCCAAATCCTCATCTGTATTGCATAGTATCAATGTATAGCCATGCTTCCTTGCAGCATCTTCTACTCCCCGGGATACCAAAGGAAAAACAGGGTTACAGATATTGGGAACGATTAGCCCTATTGTTCTGGTTTTACCTTCTTTCAATCCTTTGGCTAAAGCATTAGGTTGATAGTTCAACTGCTTAACCGCAGCCAATACCCTTTCTTTTGTTTTCTCATCCACAGGGATTTTTCCGCTTAATGCCCGAGATACTGTGCTGGAGGAAACACCTGCCAGCTTTGCAACGTCTTTAATAGTAGCCATAATCTTCAATCATACCCTTTACACATGTTCAGCCAGATGACTGCTGACAAGATTTGCCTTCCCTTTTCTGCAATCATTGTACAGAGGCAGATAGACTTTGCTGTCCTTAATCACACAACCGGTTTTTCCTCCATATCTCATTATTTCCGAACATTTGCCGCATGCTATACAGCACTTTGAAGCAACCATTTTACCTTCATGGTAAATATCCCGGGCAAAATCCGGATATGCAAAGGATTGGCGTCCAAACCCTGCCATCTTAAACCAACCATTTTCAAGAACACCGGCTGCCACCATGCCGCCAAAATCGCGCAACCAGCTGAAACCGCTGCCAACTACCAGCATTTCCGGTGCTGCTTTCTGAAGTTCTTTTCCTGCATTCAGTATTCGTTCTACTCCAATCAGTTGATGTTCAGGCGGTGTATAAAATCCGATATCATAGGGACGATTGACATGAGGATTATAATATGGATTTCCGACTGTTACGTTTACAATTTTGACACCTTTATCCCATAACATTTTCATTAGTTTCTTCGGTTCAGAAAGATCCATAATATGATGATCATCGCTGTCTACACCCCAGCCATAAGGATAGGGAATGGCATCATAAGCATTAAGGCGTACTGCAATGTCTATGGAATTGCCTAAACGATCACGAATCTTATCAATAATATTCAAGAGGAAACGAGTTCGATTTTCAAAGGAGCCGCCATATTTCCCTTCTCTGGTAAATGCGGATAAAAGTTCATTATTCAAATATCTGTGACATGCTTTTATATCTACAGCATCAAATCCTGCTTTTTGCGCCAATATGGCAGCATCTACAAATCTATCCTCCAATTCTTCCAATTCGGAATCGGTGACAATATGATAGTCTAATTCATCTTTGTCCAGATATGGATTTCTTGTTGCTATTATTGGTTGAGGTTTTTCACCCGGGCGGCTGTATCGACCGGAATGAGTTAACTGAATTACTGTATATTGCTCGGATGATGTTTCTGAATTAGAAACCGGAGCACTGTCTTCCTTTATACTTTCAACTAAACGCTGAAATTCGTTTAATGTTTTATTATTAATGTATAATTGCCTTGGATTAGCTCTGCCGTCTTGCGTAACAGCGGTTGCCTCTACCCACAACAATCCTGCACCGCCTTTGGCAAATCTCTCATAACGACGAAAAACCAATTCATCCGGAGATCCATCCGCTTTTCCGTCGCAACCTTCCATAGGTTGTATGGCTATCCTATTGGGTATAACCTTATTGCCAATATGGCAGGGCTCCAAAAGAACGCTTAAATCCTCTTCTACAGGCAAATTCGCACCAGTTTCCTTTAATTTGTTTTTGAATTCATCCAGTGTTTTTATTGTGAACTTTTCATGTTTAGTCACAGAGCATTCCTCCCAAATCTATACAAAATTTATTCCGCTGCAAATATCGGAAAATATGCAATCGATTGTGCAATCGATTTCTAGATTATTATGTTCTACATAAAAATCTATTATCCTTCTTTTTAAATAAAAATTGCAGCAGAGAAATTATTAATTATAATATCTCTGCTGCAATTTATTATAATATTTACGTTAGCTTGAATTACAAACCCATATCTTTCAGATTCTTTCTGCTTATTGCTAAGCTCTCAAAAGGATCCCGTCTGCATCGATCTTGCTCAACTGCCGCCCATTTAACATTCGCTCTGGCACAAGCTTCTGTGATACCTTTCCAATTGAGGTTTCCTTCACCTATTTCCGCAAAGAACTGCTCTTGCTTATTATTAAGAATTACCATGTCCTTAAAATGAACTACATCCATGCGGCCGGCCACTTTGTCGATCCAATAAACAGGGTCGGCTCCTCCATGTTGTACCCAGTATGTATCCAATTCAAATTGGAATACTTCAGGATCGCTTTCCTCAAACAAGATATCCATTCCGGTTACCCCGTTAAATTTCTGAAACTCAAAACTGTGGTTATGATAAATAAACTGCAACCCATTATCTTTTAGTATTCTAGCATATTTGGAAGCTTCTTTGGCAAATGCTTTAAAACCTTCACCGCTGTCTCTGTACTCAATAGGCATGCCGCCCACACCGACATATTTGCAGTTCCAAAGTTTATGTTGTTTAATTACATCATCTATTTGGTCTTTTATGCGATCAAAGCCAATATGAGTGGCACAAATAACCAGCCCTGCCTCTTCAGCAAATTCTTTCATTTCCTCATGTCCTATCGGACCTATTCCGGATACCTGCACTGCATCATATCCGATTTGTTTTACCCTCTTCAAGCTTTCTCTTATATCCTGCGAGGTTTTACAGAAATCTCTGATTGTATATAATTGGGCAGCTATTTTCGGATAATTCATGATTACACCTCTTTCCTTTCTAATGACTAATAAGTTCCTTCAGTATCAAGGGCTCTGTTTGTTGCGGTTTTTTTCACAGTAGAACTCTTTATTTTTTCCTGCAGTTTTTCATAGAACAAGTCTTCATCTACCGGAATTTCTACCCAATCATCAAGCCATGCAGATAAATGCATAGCATTGGAGATTTGTAGTCCTTTAATTCCTTCCAAGCCTGGTGCCAGCAGAGGAGTACCTTTCAATATGCTGTCGACCCAATTCTGAGTAATTCCCTTATGCTGAGTTGCAACCCCGGTGATTGGAATTTCACATTTCCAGCATTCCGGCTGACCAAAACCTGCTTTGTTCTCAGCATTAAATTGACGTTCGGAGACCCTGTTTCTCCAGAAAGTCAGTTTATCATCCTCAATAACAAGTTTGCCGCGATCTGCAGAAACTTCAAAACGATTGGTTCCCGGTGCTTCTCCTGTAGAAGTAACAAAAAGACCGGTAGCACCGTTTTCATACTCAACATAAGCTGTTACATCATCTTCCACTTCAATATCATGATATTTTCCAAAGTAACAGAAAGCCCGAACTCTTTTCGGCATTCCGCACATCCATTGCCAAAGATCTAACTGATGAGGATCCTGATTAAGCAGTACTCCGCCGCCTTCCCCTGCCCAAGTAGCTCTCCAGGTGCCGGAATCATAGTAACTTTGCGATCGATACCAATTGGTAATAATCCAAATAGTACGCTTAATCTCGCCCAGTTCTCCTGACTGTACCAGGTCACGAACCTTTTGGTACAGAGGATTGGTTCGTTGATTGTACATGATTCCAAATACTTTGTCGGATTTCTCGGCTACCTCATTCATTTCCCTTACTTGTTTGGTGTAAACCCCCGCAGGTTTTTCAATAAGGGTGTGATAACCGTTGTTTAGGGATTGAATAGCCAATGGAGGATGAAAATAATGAGGTGTTGCTATCATTACTGCGTCCATTGCTTTGGAAGCGAAGAAAGCCTCTGCATTATCAAACACCTGAATATCTTCGCCAAAATTCTCTTTTGCAAAACGCAAGCGTTCCGGGTTTATATCGCAGACAGCTGTGAGTTCTGCATTATTTATCTCGCCTGCTTTTAAGTATCTTCCGTGGCTGCTTCCCATACTACCGAATCCAATAATACCAATTTTGACTTTTCCCATAGGAGCCCTCCTCTGCGACTTTGCTAATAAATTGATTTTTAGATCAAGTTATGTAATAATATGTGACAGATAATAAAATAAAAGAGTATAGAAAGATGGAATAGGTAACAGGATTATTATGTAAACATTAACAGAAAAATATACTATCTTCCATCTCATTTTATTATAGCATCTCACTATGCTTTGTCAAATAGAAACCGGGATTAATCTATAACTGCAAATATCAGTTTAAAATAAAACAATTGCCTTATATGCATAAAAAAACCACCATCAGAAAAGATGGCGGGAATTTCTGGCGCTCCCAAGGGGACTCGAACCCCTGTTACCGCCGTGAGAGGGCGGTGTCTTAACCGCTTGACCATGGGAGCATATATAGATAAATTCGGCCTCGCCCGATGGAGAGGCCTGTTTGGCTGCGGAACTAGGATTCGAACCTAGACAATACGAGTCAGAGTCGTAGGTGCTACCGTTACACCATTCCGCATCATTTGCTTTTTACTTTTATTATCCGATAAGGACAAAAAACATTATAGCGGAAAAAGTTTAGTTTGTCAATATTTTTTTGATTCCATT